>Ga0056128_1013140_pt1 | contig 10042 bp, 4 predicted proteins | sample WorMetLIZISLAND2_FD_71113 | JGI IMG/M metagenome (GOLD analysis project Ga0056128, IMG submission 71113) | Marine gutless worms symbiont microbial communities from Max Planck institute for Marine Microbiology, Germany - Olavius geniculatus... ... | reverse complement strand
GTTTGTTTGTTTGTCTGTCTGTGAGTCAGCAAGATAACTCAAAAAGTTATGGACGGATCTTTCTGAAATTTTGAGGGTATGTCGGGCATGGCACAAACTACCAGTGATTCAATTTTGGGAGTGATCCGGCAGGAATCCTGGATTCTGGATCACTTTGAAATTTTCGTTAGCATGGGCCTTAAGGGAAACCGCCGTTGCCGCTATCGTGCTGGCACCTGGCGAACAACATGGCGTTGAATCAAGGTTTTTTTAGCTCACATAGAAGTAGGTCAATGTAGAAAATTCAACTATAGTTTGAAATGCACTCAAAACTTTCGCTTGTTTAATTTCGTCGGACAAGCTGTGTCGGAACAACATGGCCTTGGCGGAGGTCTGCGGGCTATGACTGCTTTCTAGCTATAACTGTGTCTGATTGAGTAAAAACAAAAACTGAAACGGAAATTTGTAAAACTGAAACGAAACTGAAACTGAAACGACAGTCTGAAACGCAAACTAAAACAAAAAATCCTCCTTTAAAACGGAAACGAAATTAAAATGTAATACACAGTAAAAACGAATAGTTGTGTATAGCATGCTGGCAGCCGGCAATCTAAATGCACAACTAGCCTGCTGGCAGTCACTTGTGATTGGCTGGAAACTAAAGCGTTGCTCTAATTCTGTCATGGCGGACACTAGTCGTTGCAAATTTAGCATAGGAGATAAGTTACTTACGCAGGCAAATGTGCATTTGCAGCAGCTGATAATTTTTTTCTTGTAAAAGCCATTATGCATAGCAAATACAGTGGTATCGGAGCAAGGGAGGGGCATTCCAGGCTTGCCAATGCCAGCCAACCAGCTGAGATTCACGCGATCACCCGCCGCATGACTGCATGACGTCGAGAAGTGAGTGACTGAGTGAGTAAGCTTAGGGTTTAACATCCCGCCCGACAGTTTAGGGACAGTTTGTTGAAGAAGTAGTTTTTTTAGATATGTTTATTCCAAATGTACAGCTTGCACAAAATTTTGGCTGAAAAAATTCTGTTTCGAGGTTGCCAACATGAACTATGCAAAGTTATGTTACAAGTTAGGCCTAGTAGTATTACTGTATTAGTATTACTGTAAGCTGATAAGGTTGAATCGCAGAACAAATGCATGATACTGCAATCAATTTAGCCTAGATAAGTGCATTTGCATGAATATAAGCCTATACAGTCCAGTTACACACTAAGCCTACCTATAGGCCTACAACATGACATGGTAATTATTCACTTCAGCATGAATGTTCCGTGGTAATGAGAGACGACAAAACTTCAGGCCATTTGCAGTACTTCGTTAAATATGGCACTTTTCCATCAATAATAATTGGCAACTCTGGCTCCGTGGACCAATTCGCATTTGCTCATAAATAGCCTGAACAATAGCCAATCACAGCGTGGCCTCCGCTGCCGGCAGCCTAACTGCACGGCTAGCCTGCCGGCACGCTATACACGACGAAAACGAATAGAAACGGAAACTGTGACTGGTTGTTTTTTCTGTTCAAGAATAATATCTCATCAACATGAAACTTTCCCTTACCGATCTAAAGTATCATTATTTAAGATTAAAACCATCCGTATTGCAGAAATAAACACAAAACAGTTCTACATGCCACTTTTTACGAACACATTCACGATGTAAACAACCAAGAATAACAAATTACGTTTAAATAAGTAGACTAAAGCCTTGTCTCCATCCCGCGCAACGAATGCTTGCAACGAATGCAACTCACTGCGCGCCGTGCGTTATATGCGTAACAAGCGAAAAACTAAGATCTAAGCTTCAAGTATAGAGGTAAGTCATGAGGTCTACAAGTTAAAAAATAAAACGACATACACCATAGTCACATTGAAATTCGTTGAGGTGTTAGTTTTACTGAGATGTCAACTCAGCAATTTATTGTGTAGTTTATAAACAGTGAGTGAGTGAATGAGTAGGGTTTGACGACCCGCCTGACACAGTACAGGTCATTTCGTGGACGGCCTTTGCAGGCAATATTGCACATACCCATAATAACGAAACAAAATTTAACCTTTACAGAAAGTTCAACCTTTATGAAACACAAAACAAATAGCAATCTAAAATTAAAATTGTAAGAACTGCCGATTTTAGTTGTGCATACGTAACGATAATGGCATAAATAATCTTATAATAATCTTCCCTGTTATCCTTCAGACAGTCATATAAGCACTTCACAATAATTTGCTGATTTGGCATTTCAATAATTATGGCATAGCACCATAATATGTTTTAACAGTGGGTGAGGTCAAGTTTTGCTAAGACTGTCTTAAATCAAAATTAAATCAGCTGGCAATTTTTAATATCAAAACAATTATGGCTTAGCTCGACCAAACGGACGTCCCAGTTCGTTATTTGAGCGAAATATTTACTTTTTTACCAGGAAAATAACGTGCGGTATCTGGTAACTAATAGGCATTTTGTTACTTACTATCTATCAGCGTTAACTACGAAGACCACACTAGCATAAGTAATGACATTATCACTGGCACAAATATTGCACAACATTCCTTTTATATCCATAAAATGGATATATAGGCAAACAAAGTAATATTGCACACATCACCATCACCTATAGGTCTGGAAAACACTTCTATAATATTGATTTAACTAATTGTATTATTACAGTAATTCGACGATTGAGTAAAAAAGATAGATGACCGCAAACGAAAGTCAAGTCTAAAATCAAGACCAAAGTCAAGCCCAGCTCGTAGATAAGCCCAAAGTCAAGACTTTAGTCTTAGACTAAAGTCTTAGCAAAACTTGACCTCACCCAATGATTTGTAAAAAAATGAGATGGAGCAGCCTACTACATTTGTGTTGTATAGCACAAAATGATGTGGAATATTTTAATGATGACTCAAAGCTTGAACACCAAACACTGGCAAATCATGTGTAACTTCCTAGCTGTTACTGCTCACGGCAACAATGTCAAAATTTTGCACAATTTCCAAGCTCCAGCTGGTAAAGATCCATTAAACTCATTAATACCGTAGGCAACATATGACTTCCACCAGCAGTTGCATTGTGGGATATAATATACATAATATTCAGTAAGACACTGCATTTACAAAAGCTTGCAGTAGCCAAAATAATCTTCATTATTGTTCAACATCACCAGTAATAGCATGATGGATCACACAGCTTTTTATTACGAGACCTCTGCATAAACTACATCTCATAATCTCAATCATCTGTTTCTGAACAGCAACTTAAGTAACCCTGGGCAACAGTTGAGTGAACACTCCAGTAAAATTTATGAAAACTGTAGAAATATATGTATTGTAGTGGCTTGTTCATGACTTCTGTACGTTGAAATAATTAGACATCACCCAACAGCAAATAAATAGAAAAAGCAATCAGCATTTATACAGAATACAGTAACCTAATGACTATGCAGTGCAACATTTAACATCAACAGTTATAAACTATGCTAAATCTGACATGCCAGTGGTTGTAATAGTATGGTAATTTCTGCGGCACAACACTTTGCGAACTGCTACAGGAAGCAACTACTCTGGTGAACAGAACTCGAGTCTCTTGGCTGCTACAGGAGTTCAATAAAACAATAATAATTTGTTGCAAATAAATTACCAATTCACACACACTAGTGGTTGAATACATGTCCACAATCCACAAGAATCCAGAATCCGCAAGACCTAACAGGTAACATCCAATAAAATTAATGAAATATAATTTTAATAGTAAACATCACTTACAACTTCAACATAAATCACACATAAAAATAATACTAGCATGCGTCAGACCTGTAAGTAATGCAGACAAAAAGTAAGGTAAAGCCCGAATTCCATTACGCCGACTCTGCGACAAAGTCTGGGACAAGTTCGCGACAAAGTCGCGAACACAAATCATCAAAGTCCGCGACACAAATCACGTCGCCGACTTTCACGATTTGTGTCCGCGACAAGTCCGCGACTTTGTCGGGAACTTGTCCTGGACTTTGTCACGGACTTTGTCGCCAACTTTCCCCGTGCATTGTAACGGACCAAATTCCATTAGAGCAACACAAACGGGTTTGTTGCGAACTTTGTGGCAAACATCTCGACATGTCGAGATGGTCTGCGTCCGCAACTTTCATGATTTGTGTCCATGACTTTCCCAGTGGGAAAGTTTCGGTGAAAGTTGCCGTAATGGAATTTGGGCTTAACTAGAAATTTGGGGCAAAGCCCAACGTGAATCCAAGGGGCCCAAAGTCAAATGCATTAGCATATGAAGAACGCGCATTGTCGACTTAGGGTGGGTCAACATCTGTGCCTGCAACTTTTTTGTTAGTGGACCGTTCCCCAAATTTTTTTGCTGAACTCAGCAGGGACAGTTTTTGATCAAGTTTGTTTGTAATTTTTGATGTCTCAATCAATTCTTAAGATATTCGCGGTCAAAGTCAAAAGTTGTCCGAAATCAGGCCAAATTTTTGACTTTTTGGCCATACCAAATTTCTGGGGTGCAGCCCCTTTCAAAATTTGTACCTAAGTGATCATGCCCACCTTAAGGCCCATACTCTTTTTTTACTCTCAAAAGTTATAGGCACAAATATGTCAAATTTTAAGTCAATTTTTGACCCCTTGTGAAAAAATTGTAAAAGGAACCCTATCCAGGTGGGAGGTGAACTAGTAAGACTAGTCTCTTCAGCGCATGTAAAAATTTGGGGGCGCAGCACCCCGTAGTGGCTGAAATATGGTCTTCCGATAAAAGCGCTTTGGGTTGATACAATTTGCTTTTCAGATCTCCGTGGTTACTGAACCAAAGTTCACCAGACTTTTTTCACCGTACACATGAGGAATCACTGTTGATCGTGTACTTTTCCGATTTTGGATATCTTCCTCAGTTCTGGAGATATTCGACGTCGAAGTTTGAAGTCATCCAAAATCGGGCCAAATTTTGCACGTTTTTGGCCTTTAAGATTTTTTGGTGGAGGGCTGACAAAAAAATTTAAACCAGCATTATAAAATCGAACACACTCCTGAGCATGATGCAAAATTTCACGCAATCGGCTGATGGAGCTCCAAAATCTCACGTCAATAAAAAAATAAACCACAGCAAAATATAAGTCCACTGTGGAAGCTATCGCTTACGGGCGGACTAATAATCAAAGAAACCACAAATTCCATAACACTGTGACATTCCCACAACTCTCCTATTACACAAAAAAACTTATTTTTTTCTTTTACTTTTTCGCGAATTTTCATCTGATGCCAAGCAGATTTGCTGAAAAATTTACAAAACATAACATATTATATTATTATGAAGCCCTCTTCAAGGCCGTCGAGATAGGCGTGAGAAAAGGAAGTTTCCCCAAACCCTGCAACGTTTGGCGGCCCCACCGTCACTCAAAAATATAAAGTACACCAGAATGTGCCATTCTAAATAACAAAATTCAAAAATTTTCTCCCCAAACAGGCTGCACGAGAATGTTTTCCCCAGGCCCCGTTGTGGCTCTCAACGTCACTGCCCTGTTATCTAAGTGATAGCTCAACTTACTGTTACTGTTAAACTATTGAAAAAGACCTTTTGTAGAAAACTGTTCTAACTGTATCTGTAACACATATGCTTTCGGCTTCCCTGGCCATTTAGATGACTGAAAAGTGTCAGCCAATGACAGCCTATGACTAAGGGCCAGTTTTTGATTCTTAACCATCAACCATACTGCACATCAACTAAATTTTACTGGCAATTTTGCAAACAATTCACCAGTTGGTCAAGAGCTAAATACATGTAGTTGAAATTGACCTAATGTCAGCTTACATTCGTCCAACGGTCCAGAAGTGCATCTGATGCCAAAACAGTGCACGGTCAGATAGTGGCTAGGTTAAACAACTGTTTGGGAACAAGAAATGGACCCTGACTGTCAATCAGTTGGATTCTGCGTGGATGAACAATATGCCCGCTGCTAACCGAATGGGCAGGTTCCATGTTCCTGACACTGGGCCGTAGGATGGCCATCCAAACATCACACACAGCCACAATGTCAACACATCAGACAGGCACCGGCAATACACGGCAACGTGATCACTTTCAGTGACTGTCTTCATCAGCACACAGAACCACCACACCAGCAGCAGCAACTACATAGATCTATCCACCGTCAACCTGTAGACAGACAACCATCATATACAGCTCAACTAAAGCCAACGTACCAGTATTCAGTCTTTCAGTCTACTGAGAAACTGCATAGTCAGGGCTCCCAGAAGCAAGAAGTGAAATTTCAGGACCCAATGTTTACCAAATTTCAGGACAATTTCAGGACATTTTTGTAGGTTTCACGAGGCTCATGACACAGAAAATGCACGTTTTTTTTGTCCTCATAAATGTTATTCTTTGAAGCAGATCAGTATTGCGGTCCTAAAAATGTTACTAAGGCACTGTTATGAACATACTAAGGCAAAACTGTAGTATGTAAGTAAGTAAGCCAAAAGTACTGACAGAGCCCTGTTAACTAAGTAAGATACAAAATGAATGCAATGCCGTAATGACAGCATAACAAAGGTCCATATCAGGACATTCTGACCATATGAGTAAAATTTCAGGACAATTACTGACTTCAGGAGAATTTCAGGACATATGTTAAAATTCAGAAATTTCAGGACAACTGGGAGCCCTGTGTATAGTTTATCTAGCATCGACCATTGTTCTAAGTCAAGTCATGCATCACAGTTGGTGTCGTTTGTTAGCTAGAAAAATCTGCTTGCTCAGTGCTGACATACGGTGTCACTGCATGGGTGACCATCTCGCTAGAATTGCACAACCGTAACTGTAGGCTTAATCCCAAATCTTTTGAGCTAAAAATTACTCCTGCCCTGAGGAAGGTGACACCATTTTTGGCTTTACTGCACCTTTTTGTCGTTGAGTTAGGACCCATACATGGACAGACAAATGGGCAAGATGTAGGAGCATTGCTTTTTAGTTGATTCAACTTAAGAGCGTTCTCAGCAAATACGAGTTTAAATTTTACCATTGCCCACTAGACTATTACTTGAATTACACGAATCAACATCAAAACACACCGCATGGCCCAATGCATCAACTTACCGTATAAGGCAATCATGCATTTTTACTCAGTCGCATGTGATTATCAATGATCTGAAAGATTTCCTGAGGGGAGGGGATGCGACCAGTCTCCAATTTAGACCACACCGGAACATCTGCAAGACAGGTACAGTATTTCATCCTCACACATTCCCAACCACACAACCCTGCATCAAATACAAGACAGCAACCAAATAAAATTGTTATACCTCAACGCAAAATACCTGCATGTGATTGGTCCAAATCAAGTCATGTGTCATCAACAAATACGCACTGTTGATGAAGCAACTGTGCAACACACTGAAGTCATCAAAGATTTTTGTTTACATTTTTTCTTTTGGTTTTGAAGTACAACAAAACAAATAGTGACTAGTATCGTCGATCATCAATAAAAATTTTATCCCCTCAGTTTCTGAAATGTTGACCTCAATCTCTGATCTTGAGGCAACAAAAAGTGAAACAGTCTATAAACTTTGGGGATAAAATTTCCAATGATTACCTTGGCGGCAGCCACTATTTGTATAATGTAACTACACTGTACAGTAGAAGTGAAATGAACGATTAATCATACAAATAATCATTAAAAAGTTTTCATCATTAAAAAAATGAATAAATAAAATTGTTGATTAGCAAGCACAAAAAATAGACATGTACAGATACTGTGAAAGTTCAAGTCCGCCTATAAGGCTGGATAAAAGCACTAAGTTCGTTTTACTAACTGAGTCTTACTGCATTTGTAATAGCTGTACATATGATCATAGATACCCTTTATAGAAATGTACATAGGCCTAATATCAGCACTTCACCATTTACACTACTGGCATTAAACCGTGAGTTGAAATTGTGAATTAGCAAAAGCACTGCGTCTGCATAGTCAGCAAAAAAAAGAAAGTTATGTTTATTTTGATGAAACAACTGGAGTGAGATATGTATGACGGATCACCAGATACATCTAAGTATTGCAGAATCAGTCACTGACCATTGAAAGACACTTCAAAGGCGCCAGTTGAAATTAGTTGAGTCTCAACTGCATTGCTTATGAAAAAAAGAATTAAGCAGGCATAAATCTGCAGAAAACACAGCATCAGCACACAGCAATGTGAATTATCAAACTGGATTACACAGGCAACATTGGCATTTATATATCTACAACAACCCATCAGCATACAGTCATTAAACAAAAAAGCACCACTCGGTGAGATTCAGCTAAGTAGCCATAAATTTTCATAATTACATATGCAGCTAAAGCACAATGCAAGTTCCAACTTTCACTTTGGTTCATAGTTTTATCACATTTTCATGCCACAAATTAATATGGGGTAGCATATAAACATCAATTCCAATGCACAAATCCAGATAGTATTTTTAAACAGCTGCCGATTGGCATAGTTCATTACGTATGTACACTTGCGACTAACAGTAAATGCAGTGTCAGTAGCGACGCTTACAGAAAGTAAGTAAGTGAATAAAAAATACAGTGTCCACTATTCAGGCACTGTACAACCATGAAGGGGTTGAATATGAGATGTGAAACAGATGGGTTTTCAGATGAGACCGAAAAACAGCCATAAAAATGTGGAGACAAAATGCTCTAGACTGTTCCAGACATGAGCAGTGGCAACCGAAAAAGTACAGCTGACGATCAGTGACGAAGACAAGCTGGAACGTAGTCACTAATGAGCCTCAACATCTACCACCTGACAAAGCTTGTTGATAAGGCACAAAGGTGCAAACCCGTGGAGACATTTGTGCACAAGGAGTGCATATTTAAATATGATCCACTCCGGAGCCTTCAGCCAATGGAGCTGATGCAGGAGCGAAGTGATGTGATGAAACTTGGAAGACGAAAAGATAAGCCGATCAGCTGCGTTCATCACTGACTGGAGCTGTGACGGATGATGAGATGCAAAGCCGGCCAGTGTCGCATTGCCGTAGTCAAGCTGAGAGAATGAGACACGATACCAGCAACTGGATGAAATGTGTTACTGCTATGCCACGCCACCAACCTAGTCTTTGCATGGTTGAATGCATCCATGCTTCAACCTCATGCAATACATGCAGATATAATGATATATGCATTAGCAGCCCAACCAACAAGCACAATATCAACCAGCCAATGGGCCGATAACAGTGTTAATATCAAAAAGCTCTTATCAATCCAGTATTGTGACAACAGTACTTGCTATTATCCATCTGGGTGACCGCCAATAATATACACAAACTATATACTATATTCTTAGACACTATATAATTTACTCTAACGAATCTACAGTACAAATCATACCTTATTTTCCATTGCCCAAGTATATATCTCCGGTGTTGGTGTCTGAAACCAAGTAAATGGATTTTGTCCACTGATTAACAGCAGAATTACAGCTAACTTTACCATGCTCAAAGCCTGAGCAATGGACGCACGCAAAGCAGTTGGAGGGTAGACATCTCCTTGAATGATGAGGTCGGGATATCTTTGTTGGATGGCATAAGCGAACTGATCAAACACTTTCTTGTACCCTCAGGATGAGCTGCAACAAACCAGCCATTATCAAAATGCACGATAAACGGTTAACAAAAGATACATGTACAGTGACTGGTGTCTGGCTTTTTTGCCCCTTTGCCAGTTCGCCCCCTGGCTTGTTCGCCCCTTGGCTCGTTCGTCCTCTGGCTGATTCACCCCCTGGCTCGTTCGCCTCATGGCTGATTTGCCCCCTGGCTCTTTCACCCCGTTCCTGGCTGACTCGCCCCCTGGCTTGTTCAAAGCCTGAGCACGGTGGCGTGGCGTGGTTGGTGGCATGGCGTAGTTGGTAGCGCGTTTTGGCTGAAACAAAGTTACTTTACGCCAGGCCCAGTTAGTACTGCGATGGGTGACTGCCTGCGGGCAGGTAAACCATCTCGGTGCGAAGCCTGCCAGCTAGGTCGACTCAGCCTTCTACCCTCCGTGGGATGGTAAAATGAGTAGTAACTCATT
>Ga0056128_1013139_pt1 | contig 10042 bp, 5 predicted proteins | sample WorMetLIZISLAND2_FD_71113 | JGI IMG/M metagenome (GOLD analysis project Ga0056128, IMG submission 71113) | Marine gutless worms symbiont microbial communities from Max Planck institute for Marine Microbiology, Germany - Olavius geniculatus... ... | reverse complement strand
TCACAACAGTTTCAGGCAGAGAGTTCCAAACTGCTATAACACGATTACTGAAAAAAATTAAACGAGCATTGACACGACAGTGATGAAAACTAATCTTATAGCAATGGCCACGTGTAATACCAGACAATGTAAAAAAAGTCTGATAAATTTACATCAACCATTCCACGAACAATTTTATAACACATTATTAAGTCCTGATTAAGGCGCCTTCTTTCTATAGACTGTAATTCCAGATACTGCAAACGAGCTGCATAGCTGTATCAGTTCGGTCCAGTGCGCATTCTCAAAAAAGTCAAAGTAGGCAACACATAAACGGCTGTGGAGCTGTGAATAACTGTTGTGAAACCGTAAAACGGCTGTGAAGTCGAAATCAGCATTAAAGCCGAAAACTAATAACCACTAGGCCTGAGTAGGCCTAAGTCTACATAAGCACGGTAAAATGTAGCCTACAATTAATAACACTGTTCGTAGGGTGTGCTCTTGGTTGGCTCGATCCTCGCTTACGGATTTTTAAGCCCCACCACAATGACAAGGTGGCACCACGGTGGGGATTTTAAAAAGCAAAATTTACAAAGTTCTCTCCAGACAGGCCCCGCGAGAATGTTTTCCTCAGGCCCAGCTGTGGCTGTCGACGTCTCTGCTGACGTAGAACTTATGCAGTGAATGTTGTGCGGCCGGATGCCCGTCAGCTTAAACTAGCCTATAAACTGGTCATTCAACAGCTGTCGAAAATCTGTCGTTACTGTTATTTGATTATTAAAAAATTACAAAAAAATACAAAGCGTAATATTCGTGTCCGTCGCGTGTGAGAAATAGGTCTATTATCACAGTAATATTGTCGTTCGTTGTTATAGAATTAATGTTATTTACATAATCGTGACGGTTAACGCAAAGATAATGGAGCGAGCGAAGCTTCGCTCGTTATAGCAATTCTGAGTATATCTCAAGCCACTCGAAGTATTCGAGTACTCGAAATCGATGAGAAAACTGGCGCAGCACTAGGGATTTAATTTTTGCCACTAATAGTTAGATATTCTATGTATGGCAAGATCAAAGACGTTAGATATGTGATTTTTTAAGCTAATTTCTTTTATTTCTAAGATTTACAATATCCAGAAGAAATAAATATAAGTTTGTGCATACATAATTGTAGCTTCTTGTTTAGTTTGTTTGCTTTACTGTGAATATACGTGACATACTGTCTGTGAAACCACCAGCACGGCGTTGGTAACCAATGTAAACAAAACGCATCCTTAATAGGGCGACTACCGTCAAAATCGACTTTTGTGATGTTAATGCATTTTCAGATAGTAGACTTCTACTAAAGGCTACATGCGCGGTAGGGATTGCAAACCCGGAGCCTTTTTGCCAAACACTGGTTTCAGGTTTGGGAAGTGCCAAACCTGGGTTTCGGGTTGGGTTCGGGTTTGTTTAGCATATCAATGTCAGAACAAGGCCTGAATTTGCCAAATGAGCCACTGTAATAGATGCTGTCACATTATAATGTTGAGCTCTGTTATGTGTGTCATAGCTATTATGTTTCTGTTAATCGTGACACAAAGATGAGTCTGCAAGCTGGTGCCAGTGCTGAGCCATTTGACCGACCAGCAATACGTGAGACAAACTCTTGTCACTCTGTCAGGTGTAGGCGTGCCAGTTTGGCTGCATGCCAAACTTCTGAAGATGATAACTGTCATCAGTATGTTGACAGTTTAGATGAAGGATTCAGGTGATTTTTTTCTTGTGTTGTGTCATATTTTCAGTTGGCAGTGACAGTACTGTATTAGTGCATAGCAAAACACTTACCAGCTGCACTTGTCAAGAGTGGCTGATCGCTTTGCTTTGCACCTTGTTTTGTGTCTGTCCGTCTATGAATCTCATTTCCAATAGTATATGAAATTTCTCACCTGACAAGAGCACCAAGTTTAGTCATGTTTGATCTCAGGATGATTAGATTTAGGTGAATATCTGATAATCTATTTTCGGAATTTGTACAATGCACAGTTTTTGTCTATAATGCATTTTTAGTAGAATAGCGGAGTATTTTTCGCTGTTTGCCAGATGGCAGCACTGTCATGACTATATCACAGATGTCAGTGGAGATGTGCCATGGCATCCCATAAGTTTCTGTTTCTCTGTCATAACATGATAATGTAAAATGACCATTAGCTGTCAGAGATATCTACTGGCTTCTTTCAGTGTTTTGCTTCTTCTTCTGTTGGCTCTATATGGCCTGGCACATTAACACATGCATTTGTTTTAATGTGTTTACAAAATTATTGAAATTTATTACATATTTTATTGTTATAAACAGCCTTGTTTTTAGATGAACAGGAATGAAGTTTGCTAACAAGATAATATATAGTATTTTGCAAAGGCATCTTTACAGTTTTGTGTCTAACAGAATATGGTAGTAATCAAATCATTGTAATAATTATTATAACAATGCTGTAATACTGTTTTTGCTAGTTTGAACTAATGAGGCATCTGGATTAGCAGTAGTGTGTTATTGATCCAATCAGTATATAGCAATGATACATTTGTTTGTGTTAGTTCTGGTCGTGCAAGCAGTATGTCTACTCACAGTGTTGAAGCTGCAAGTCCTTGTCCATGTTCACGCATGTTGCTGCCTGCTCTTGACAGACAAGCCTCACTACTGTCTGGTAAATATCTTACACATACAGACAGACAGACACCTTTGTCTGCAGCCTGCTTGTACTTTCACTTATTTTCCAGCTGTGCATTCTCTTCAAGTATCATGTCAGTCATCTGCATTACACGTGGCTACTGAGTCCTGTACCTGCTATAAACCTGTCCAATGACATCCTCTATTCTCAGTCTGACAACTTGTCTTTTTTTAAAGTCTGTTCCTCCTCACTTTCTCTTCGACTCTATTTCTATTTTTTATGGATGGCTGACCAGCTGGTGTCTTAGAAGTCTTTGGTAAGAGTAGTGCGGACAGATCTAGAAAGGTAGCATTCGAATGATGATAATTCAGGCAGAGTAGTACCAAGGACTCTGTTTGGTACAAAGTTTGACTGTGCATCTACAACTGCTTGACTGTGAAGATTGCGTAAAAAACGTAAAGTCCTTCGTGAGCCTTAAGGCCCATAGGGCGGCACTGATCTCCGTTTCCTTGGCCCTCAGCCAGACACCAGTTTTTACACTGCGAGACCACGGATACAGGGCCAGTGTATCGTGTGGTGTGCCTGTTTAGTGTTTATGTCCCAGCGGTGAAGCCGGTACCAAAAAGCGTAAAGCAGAACGATATTGCTCAGCTTCAGAGATGTCATCATCCCAGAGTGGTACAATGTCCCTGTCAAATTTACTAAGCGTGCCCTTCATATTCCTAGCTGGGGCTGGCTGAGATGTTAAATTGTGGCTGGGATGGTGTGACTGATAACAGGATAACCAATATTGTTTAGCTAGTAATTTAGAATGCGATTTGACTGGAAGTATCTTAGTCTCCTGGTGTAAGTGGTCTGACTGTGCCATGTTGCGATTTGCAAAGCCTCATTTTGAGCAGTCTGAAGACACTTCCATGAAGACTTCTTAATTACTGGTGCCCATACAGGTGCAGCATAGGTGATCACAGATCTGCCAATAGCTTGATATGTGAGAATAATGGTCTCCTTCTGTTGTCCCCATGTTGTGCCTGTTAAGGCTTTAAGGATGTTGTTACGAGCTCTAACCTTGACCGCCTGATTTCGACAGTGAGCGACAAAAGTGTACATCGTATCGTGGGTCACACCAAGGATTCTCGGTTGTTTCTCAAGGGGAACAACTGTACCGCTGATCAAAATCTGTGGATGTTCCCTTGATTGATTCGGTTGAGGAGTAAACAGAGTAACTGTTGATTCCTCCGGCGAGACGATGAGATCTCGTTCCTTGAAGAACTGTAGTAGTGTAGGAACATACAAGTTAACTCGGTCACCCAGAATTTGGATATCTGGACTCATGGCATAGACAGACAAGTCATTCGCATACATAACAACTTTTACTTCTGCCGGAGGCTGTGGAAGACGGTACAGGTAAAAGTTAAACAATTTTGGTGAAGTGACAGCACCTTGTGGGACTCCAATGTGAATATTACGTAAGGAAGACTGGAAGTTTTGAAATATGGTACGTGATTGCCGGCCTTTGAGGTAGCAGTTGAACCACTTGACTACTTTACTCAGGAGAGGAGTTGTTTAGATCTGCAAGCCTCGGTCACACCAGGTGCATGCATGCAGGACGCACGAGACGCACAATAAAATTAGTTATGCGTCGTTGTGCGCCCAACTTTTGTCCATATTTTGGAGAAACTATAGTGAGTTTGCACCACTTTCATGACTATATCACAGCGTACTGCTAGCACACTGAGCGTATATAGGGTGCATACTCAGCATGTGCATTGCGTACATGCTAAAAATCGGCAGAATTACGGCACATCCTGGTTTTCTTTGGGAAGTTTGGGAAAAGGATTAGCATCGGGGAAGCCTAGATTACCATTATTAACGCATTCCTTAGCCCAGAAGCACTGTAGATCTGAGCGTTTCACACTGACCTCATACCGCCAATATCTGCGGAGATAAACATGCAGTCAACATCTACGAGTGCCATGAAGACATCGGAGTGGAACCCTATGTAGTTGTGACTGCTGTAGGGCCTAGTATATAGAACGGATGTTTGAAAGACACTTGGTTTGACGTGCTTGTCATCAATTGCACCACAAGTATGGGGGAAGTTCTACATCTACATGGGTGTTCGCTACATCTCAGCCGACGAACACACAACGAATATCGAGCGAGTGCTCTGCGTGTATTGTGTGTATCGAGCGTTGGTCCACTGCGCCCCGCACGTGTTCCGCATTTTTCTGGCGTCCTTCTGGCATGCACGTTTATGCGTTAAGTTTTGCGCACAATTTTGAACAAGTTCAAAATTGTGCACGGAGCTTGACGCACGAAAGCGAATGGTCATGAATCAAAAACGTTGGTGCAGCGCGTTTGACGAACGAGTAACGAATGACGACAAACAATGACGCACAAACCATTTTTCAGCGCGCTGCTCGTGCGTTCTTCATGCATTCACCTGGTGTGACTGGGCCTTAAGTACTTATGAAATGTGCACATTCTACACTGTGTCCCAAAAAAAGCATCCCCTACATTTTCGACTGTAACTTTAAAACCAATTATCAGATGTTGATAATTTTGGGTAAGAATATTCCTGACACAACTTGCTATCAAAGGACCATTCAGTTTCCCACTTCACCCAAGGTTTGTTTCTGCACTACCTGGGGAAAACACAACCAGCAAAATATCACTTTTTTATCCAATGCGATATGATTGGTTAATTAACATAACGCGTAAAAACACATTTTGTTCACATTTTTGACACTGTGGCTGACATTTTATTCAGTTATTCATTTTTTGACTGCCTGCAGTAAAATTGCTTGAAGTGTTGGCCCACTATGCGAACACAGGCAAGGAGATGCTTTCTCCATACATTGACAGCACTATCGATAATGTTCTGCTCCAGACCAATACAGGCTGTACCAGTCGCTTCTTGACTTCACAAACATTTCTAAACTTCATCTGGTAGACACACTGCTGCATGACTGTCAAACCTTGTAGGATAGATGGCATTTATTGACGTTTTTCATTTATTTTAACACGTATTCTGCTTGGTTTGCTTTCCCCTGGTAGTGCAAAAGCAGACGTTGGGTGAGGTGAAAACTAAAACACTTATTTAATAGCCAGTTGTGTCAGAAATATTTACGCCAAAAATTATTAAAATCTGCTAATCTTTCTTTAGGTTACGATCAATAATGTCAGAGATGTTTTTTCAGGTTTTCTGTTTATTTCAACACATATTTAGCTTGAGCTGCTTTTTCTAGGTACTGCAGAAGCATACATTGGGTGAGGTGGGAAACTGAACAGTCATTTGATGGCAAATTGTGTCAGGAATAATCATACCAAAAATTGTCAAAATTTGACAATTGGTTTTCAAGTTACAGTCAAAAATGTCAGGTATGCTTTTTTGGGGACACAGTGTATGTGTGTCTCACTGATTCTTGCCATAACTACACATATCCTTTGTTGGCATCTGTGGTGACAACTCTCATTGTCTTTGTGCTGACATTTTACTTTAGAATGGTCAGTGAAGGTGATAAAAATGAATGAGATCAGACTTGTTAGAACAACAGAGTGTTTTCATTGTGTAACTTTTGGCACACATAAATGACTGACTATAAGTTAACTACAACACTATTTACAGGTCACTGCTGTTTGTTGTGATTGACAGATGATGGATTTGTGGTGCAGAGGTTGCCAGGAAGGCCTGGCAGTTCACGGTACCATGTCCTACCAATGATTGGCCAGACACTGCATACAAATGACAGACTGGAGGATGATGACGATGATGATACACATTTACACACGGTGTCAGATGGATGTGTGGCACAGCATACTGTCAACAAAGCTTCAGTTTTACGTGGGACAGATGATAAGCCGTCAGTGAGATGTCACAGTAGTCGAGAGAAACATGTTGAGCTAACTACTGGGCAGCTGACGCGTGGCTCATCATTTGCTGAGAATAAAACTGCAACTGTCAACAAACTGCAATCATCTACATTATCATCGTCTGTAGTTGACCAGGTAACCAGCTGTAAATTGTATTTGTTCAGGGTGTGCCAAACAGTTGTTCTGTGTTGAGCATTGATAACTTATAGTAGCCTAGTGAAAATTGAGTTAAATTTATGTGTTAGTGTTAGATTGAGCATAATTTTAGAGGTGGTGCAGATTAATGCAATTGATGCTGAGAATATGACAAGCACACTGCTGTGCAAGTTCTACATTTTCTCTAGACAAGGTTCTGAAACGCGATGTATCACTTGCCTTTCTGCCACTAATTGTTGTGAAGTTATCATTACTCAAAAATAGTCTAGTTTTTTGGCCCATCCTGTACAGTGTATACACAACAAATGTTTGAAATGTGTAAATGTTGAAGCGTAATTTTGTAGATAGAATTGTCTAACTGCTCAAAGTTATTACTGCACTTTGTAAGCATTTATGCCAATGTATTGTGGCTAATTTTCCCAAAATGTGTATATGTGCTATCTGCATACTGATGGTGCCGAACGAATATTGTGTTGTATTGCAGCAGGTGCTGTTGGCTATTAAACTGCCATCGGGACAACGCATTGAACATCAGTTTGCAGCCAGCAACCAGCTGTACAGTGTACTGCGTTATGTGGAGACAGCTACAGAGCAAGATCTGACAGACTGTCTCTTTGTTTCTGCTGATCGCAGCGCCATCCTCAGTGACTTGAAGCTGACTATTGCGGCTGCTGGAATTCTCAATCGTAGCATTTTGTATCTCCAATTGCCTCCAGATGATTAATAACGGCGTCAAAATATTGGATATATATCTGATATTGTTGAACATTATCTGATTGAAAATATCGAATCTGATTTATTTGTATTGATAGATCAATCCAATATGTTGAAATATCTTTTGCATATGTATAGCATATTCACTCAGTCAGCATAACTCCATGCTAAAATGGTTTGCAATAGTAAATTCAAATAAGTAGCTGACTGCTTGCTTAAATCGTTCGTGGTACACCAACGACAAAGATATTAGCAAATTAGTAATATTAGAGCAATATTTTAACACCATTTTAACACTTTTTAAGACCTAGATTTTTTAAAACATTAAAACTGTTTTAGGTGTTTAGGTTTTTTTTCTGGTTTAGTGTTTAATGAACACTATACACAAAATTTTGACCAAGGAAAAATACAGCTTGTCCCTGTCCATCACATAATCACATTGTTTTCTGTATTGTGGCAAAACTAAGTAATCAAAAATCACAATAAAATATGAAATAAAATGTGTGTAATAAATTTCACAACAAACAAAAAACCTACATATTGAACTTTTAACATCACTTTGTCATTACTTTGCTTTAATAGAGGCTCATTTATCACTTGAAATTTTAGTACATAAAATACAGGGTGGCCAATTTCCAAAATTTTTTAATGTCAGAGTCAGGAGAAAATTGGTTAATATTTGGTGAAATTATAAGGTGTACAAAAAATGATGCCATTTTTTGGCCCACCCTGTATCATTTGTCTGTTACAAATGATGATGCATTCACCACTGACCGTCAAAAAATTTAATATGCCAAGTTTGGTGAGAGCTAAGTAGCACAGAAAATAGCTTCTTGAATAGTGGAAATACTTAAGTGAATATAGCAAATTTACAGTATGTAGAAAACACCAGTAAGGAAGCTAGAGAAGCGTCATTACAATATTAATGGAATAATAATAATACAATAAAATGCTGCTGATTACAGAAAACAATTTTTGCCATGCAAATGCTTTGTTTAAATATCTCATTCGTACACAAGCATAATGATATTCACATATTGCTTGGTAAAATGTAATTTAAACACATCAATGGATAAACATTGAAAATATCGAAAATATCATGATATTTTGTTATATTTTTGTTATTTTTGACATTTTAGAAATTATTGCAATATTTTTCAATCCTATTAATAAGATCTGTCTTTTGTCACATTTTCCACCATATTTCGTTTTTTTCACATTTATTATTTTATGCTGAACGCTTAGATCTTACAGATGCTCAGATAATTTGTTTATTGAGTTCAGGACCCAGTATTTGAGGCATTTTATTGTCTGCCTGTTAGTTTCACTTGTGACATTGTTGTATTTCAGTTCTGTCCTTTGCTCAGTATTGTGCAATGAATAACTGTGTGATAATTTGCATATATTTCTGCTGAAAGATATTTTGAGACAAGTGCTGCAGGGTACCTCTAGCGTTTTTATTTGTATAATACACAGTTTAATTAACTTCCTTGTTTGGTCTGTTTTGGACTGCATCAAATCGAGAATGTTGTTACATGTAATTGTATGCTGTTTGTGCATTGGATGCACATTCAGTGCACAAGTTGCGTAAACAAGGGTCGTTTGATAAATAAGTTACAAAACAGCATCATTTTGTTAGTTTCCTAAATTTAAAAAAAATCTGTGAAGAATCTTAAGTGCAGATAAGGTCACATGTCCGTGGAGGAACGCACGACTGCATAGAGCAGTTTTAAGCCTAGATTTGAAAATATTAGTAGATACAGTTATGTCAGAAATAACAGTTTCGGGCAGATTATTCCAGATTGTTGCTGAAACGTGGCAGAAAGCACTCCTAGAAAAGTTGAGAACTGCTGGAATGTACTACAGGATGTTGGCACCACGAGGTCGTAGCTGTCTTGGAGTCTCGTAGAGACAATGAGTTCTGACAAATACTGCGGTTGCTGAATTGTCAGGGCTTTGTAAGTGAGCAGTGCGATTTTGTATTCAATCCTGTAACGGACAGGAAGCCAGTGTAGGTCGGCGAGTACCGGAGTGATATGATCACGCCGATGCGTTTTTGAGACCACCCTGGCTAAACGGTACATCTTACCGAAAAATGTCTAAACAAATAAATGGGTCACCCTGTGGTACCAAGTCGAACCCCCTACAACACTCCTATTTTACCTAAACATGGGTAAGTTTTACTAACTGCACCCGAATACTTGCATTGCGAATTGTGGGCAAACCATTTTAGTTAGGGGCATGGTTATTATTGACAACCTATAGGAACTTGTCAATACTCTATCTGACGTTACTATTGCTGACCCTCTATGGACAGTGGACACCTTTCTCCCAAAATTGGGTTCTCGACCCGCAGTGTTTGGATGGCGCATTACGGAAAAAATATTGGCGCAATTGTTAGGCCTTACTGTTAGCAGGCTACAGACATTTGCAAATGCCCTATTTAGTGCCTCCGCTGCCGATCCTGCCCTTCGCTTCAAACGGGTACTGACTGATTTCTCGTTTACGTTTGCTGGCCTTCGCACACCGGCGTATGGTCAACTTTTCCTAGCGACAGCTGGGCTTCTTGTTATACTTTTAACGGACGTTAAAATCTAGATGTTAAATCTTTTTTACGCGCGATAGCAGAATGCTTCGCGCGCAGTGGCGTCATTTCACTAAATCCTTGGGGG
>Ga0056128_1013138_pt1 | contig 10044 bp, 5 predicted proteins | sample WorMetLIZISLAND2_FD_71113 | JGI IMG/M metagenome (GOLD analysis project Ga0056128, IMG submission 71113) | Marine gutless worms symbiont microbial communities from Max Planck institute for Marine Microbiology, Germany - Olavius geniculatus... ... | reverse complement strand
AATTTTCTGGGAATGTCGGGAATGGCAAAAACTACCAGTGATTCAATTTTGGGGGTGATCCGGAAGGAATCCTGGATTCTGGATCACTTTGAAATTTTCGTTAACATTGCTTTCAATGGGCCATAAGGGAAACCTCTGCCAAACTGAATATGGTGCTGCCACCTGGCGAACAACATGGCCTTGGCGGAGGTCTGCGGGCTCTGACTGGTTTCTAGTTTGAAATTGAAGTAGTATTCCCTGACTGAAAATTGCTTGATATTGTCACACGTAATGTCGCTAGATATAAAGGTGATTAAAAAGAAATTGGTGCAATTTATTCCATTTTCTTCGTATCTTGTGTTATAGATGGCACCGTGCACTCTGTCATTCACATCATATGTCTCTCTATGATGCCAGTTCCAGTAATTTTCTGTTAATCTATTTTGCTTAATTTAATCATCAGTTTATGCCTGTAGTTGCCATTAGTGTACAGTATGCATTTGTTGTTTATCTAATGTTAAAAATCTCAGGAGGTTTGACATCTTACTAACACCTTGTGATTGGTTTTATTTGGGCGTAAAATCAAATAAGCTGAACTTTAGCATCTTCTTGTAGTGCCCGGAACTGCTGCCATAAAGGCCTCAAATTGCAACCAATCATTAAGGTAGCAGTCCCAGACCACTAAGGTTCCATGCTGCCACCATCGATAAGCTAGTGGTTTAAGCGGTTTAGAGAACAAGAAATCTGAGCTAATGCTAATGAGACGCGCGACAGCCTATGGCAGTTCCTGTTCGCAGGTAATCTTGGTCTATCTCCATCCATTTTGTTGCAGTTCACTCAGTGTACTATAGCATTCACGAATTGACTCTATGGGAAAACGGTAGTTTATCGCATGTGATTAGGAATCACATAAAAGTTGTTGTTTTTGGGTCTCAAAAATTACTACCAGTGGCAGACGTCTTGGCAGTCCAAGCTGTCGCTAGCTTAATGACTGCCAGTCGTTAAGGCTTTAGACCAGTCGTTAAGGTCTTAGCAAACAGTTCCGGGGACTATTCCTCTTGGCAGTGGCACAGGCCAGCAGTGTGCTTACTTGTTACAGTTTTATTACAATTATATGAGTAATAGTCTATCAAAAGTATTGTAACTTAGTTTATAGTTAGGCAGTATTTATCCCCACTCATTCTTTGCTAACAGTGCTAATATAGCCACTACGGCTTTTCATTTTGTTAGGAATCACTGGATTGATCTAAATGTAACTGTAGTTTTTAAAAATGTGTACAGTGTAGACTGTTGATAGACATTGTTGACATTTTGAATGAATCAAAACTAGCAGTTTCACACAATATCTATACAATGTATTTACTATAATTTATAGTCTTTGTGACGTGTGTGGTCTTTGAATGTTCACTGTGTGAAATGTAATTTGTAGATTAAATTTTGTCACTGTCACTGTTATAGATAGTGTTGTGCATATAAGAATTACATTTTGAGATTCCATTTATATGTACAGTTGTCTTAATGGCCGTTATAACCAGGTGTATCTGGGTTTTATGTTGGTGGCTTGCAAGAGCGTGGTGTTTTGGGGGGAGGGGCTAAATACCCTTGCCAACCCAACAGTGTCGAGGCACTGAAACACGTGTGGTTATTTATCTACTTTTGTTATTTATGTTACTGACAAAGTTTCAGGACGTACTCCAGTTCAGGCATGGTCCCCTATACTTTAGCAATAGAGAACTTGAAGCCTGAGTTTTAAAGCTGAATATTCTTTTTGTCATTAAATGAACAATGTCAGTGCACTAGCAGGTATACTTGAAGCATAAGTGCTGTCAGTTCCTGATAACTGTTAATCTTGTCAGAGTTCATTCCTGAACAGTCTAAACTGTGTATATAGTATTCATAGGATATTTTCTTGCTGAGTAATGGTATCTGTTCTGTTGGTTGACACTTTGTAGTAGTGCATGATGTCTGCTGTCATATTAATCAGTATTTTGGCTGTTCATGTATAAAGTGCTGTGAGTAATTGTCTTTTCCTGACTTGGCAGTATTACTGTATCCCATTGGTCGTATCACAATTTGATGTTCTCCGGTGTCAGATGATGAGGTAAAATTGTGTACCACATGCAGCAGTATTGTTTATCTGTGACTGTCTTAATTCATGATGTCTTGGCAGTGACATTTCCCTTTGATGGAGTTCTTGCGTGCTGGTTAATGGGCATTCAAGTCATTACTGTGTCAATAGACAGCATTCTGAGATTGATGACTATCCCGAGGATAAGACTAAAAACTGCCATTACTGTCACATTTGCGCACTCATAATTGACAGCTCTTACAATTTTAGGTCGTTTTTTTTGTTCCCTATCAGTTTTTTTCTGTAAAGGTTAAACTTTTTGTTTTGTTATTATGTGTATGTGAAATTTTGCCTGCAGAGGCCATCCCCGAAATGACCTATATTGTGTTGGGCGGGACGTTAAACCCTGTCACGCACTCACTCTCAGACTCGATGCTGTATTTTCTCCAATGAAATAGCAGCACTCGAATTGTCCCAATATTGTAAACATTTGTGGTTTGCGCACCACATTCATTCAGGTAAAATACTGCAATGTTTACTGTTCTGGCCCAGCGAATAATTGTGATGAATGATCATGAGCTTTAGGATGTGTATTATTTTATCTGTTTTTAATTAAAAAATAGTAGTAGGTTGTTCTTTTTAATTTACTAGGCAGTGTAGCTGCAGTAACAGCGAGACGTTTGACCATGTCCATATTGTGCCTGAACTAGTTGCGGGTCTGCTGTCAGTGTGCTGCAGTGTATTGTTAGTACACACATGTGAGGCTGTTGCAAGCTTTGCTGTTACTTTACTCAGTGGTGCACTTAGGCCATGAGCCCTTAAGCCTTTGATGCTGAAAATTTTATATGTAGATTGTTTTGGTCTATCTCCAGCCATTTCGTTGCAGTTCACTGTTAAAATGCATGCTGCAGCCAAAAATTGCAAAAAAAATTACCATAACCCCTCTTTTGGGGGTTCAAGGTTGTTCAAGGTCATCGATGTTGACAAATCTAAGAAGCTCATCACCAGTACTTGTTATGATATGCAGCATGTCTGTACCTATGTGCAACCGTTTTCACACTATAAGAGCCAACAGTGGCAAAATAACGTCTTTTAAGGGTGTACCCCTTTTTGACGCCCTCGTTCGAGGAGAACCCCCTCACTCAGGGGCACAAAATGCTGTTGTCGTTAATGATGAAAACAGCACACATATGTTATACTGCATATTTTACCGTACTCGGTGTTTGAAGTATGCTTCACTTAATACAAGTCTGAAATGCACGTAAGGCAGTAAATGAATTATTTACACTGCATATAATTTTGGATGTCATATTTTTCATGTTTTCTCTTGCACGTACTGAGTCTGATAACAACCCATCGCACATGATCGCAGTCTGTTGTGGCATATTGTGCACCACTGGTGTAATGCTTTTGTGCAATCAAATATATTATTAGCTTGTAGCATGCTCAGCCCTGTGTATGGTTTTCATACATGTATACAGTATATATACACCATGTCCATATAAGAAAGAGGCATCTGGTTTTTTTTTCATCTGGCTTTAGTAACAGTAAAAACATTTGTATGATCATTATCACTGAAACAAGGTTGGATTAGATTTTTTAATTGTCCACCACATGTGCTTTTCTGAAGAACAAATTTTAAAATTTATCCGCAGTAGAAGTTCCACTGTTTGATTATAATAGGGACCCCTTTTCCTTTCTTTTATAATTCACTCAAATAATGATTAATTTACATGAAATTTTTACCAGTTGTAGCTGAAGAAATACTAATTCAAAATATTTTAGCAAAATGTTGCTGTTGATTAAATATTCTTTGCTAGTCGTGATGTAATGCTGACATCATAATGTGTTGTGAGTACAAGCTTGCTTGTCTCAACTGTTGGTGAATAGCTGCCCTGCTTCGATGGTGAACTTAATCTGCTTCACTGATGGCAAATTGTTGAAGTTTTACCATTGCAGCCACAAAAATCGCCCAAAACGATCACTTTCACGCAGTTGTTGGAATAGCTTGACTTTTGCTGCTGATTACACATTCCAGCAAGACTGTGCACCAGCACACAGAGATTGCAAGATGGTGGAGTTTCCAGCTTGCGAGAGACTTGATTTCAATCTCCCATGTCGCTTAAAAATATTGCTGACATGATTAACATTTCTTTATCAGCAAACCAGATTAAGTTCACCATCAAAGCAGTGTAGCAACTGACAGCACCAGTTGAGACAAGCGAGCTTGTACTCACGATGCATCATGACGTTATCGTTACGTCACGACTAGCAAAGAATATTTAATCAACAGCCATATTTTGTTGAAACATTTTGAATTAGTATTTCTTCAGCCACAACTGTTAAAAATTTCGTGTAAATTGCTCATCATTTGGGTGAATTATGGAAGAAAGAAAAAGGGGTCCCTTTTTATTTAACACCATGTATTTTCTCAAAGTAATGTGTGCACAGTTAAGGTGGGTCAGTACTTACTTACTTGTTATTGTGAACAGATTAGGTGCCTATTTCTTGCTAAGGCAGCCTGTAGATATAGCTTGTTGTGGCAGTAGATAGTGATTACTGAAATGGCGTTTTTTGGTTTTATTAAGTTAATGTATTACTCTACAAAACTGTGATGTTGATGACAAATGAAATAAAAATGATGTCAAAAATTTTTGACAAAATAGGCAAGCTGTGCAAGGAGTGAAAACTTGAAGAGAGAATAAAACCCCTAGTTTGATGTTTTTGTTACTCTGTTGATTAAGGAAATATTTACTATAAAAAAAGTTTACATAGCTCCGAAAACATTTGAACTGTAAAACAGTTTTCGGGGAGATGTGTACAAATTGCCTATATTGGTTTTTGTGTGTGGCAAAATGAATTCATAGCAACAGTTCTGTGTAACGAAAATTTTTGAATTATGGCAGGTGTCATCTTGATCCGTCCAACCGTTTGGCCTTAATTACTTCAGTTGACCAGACCATCAACCAATGATCTACTTTATTAGCAGTTTATTATAATTATAATAACACACAGTAGTGTGGCCTCCATATTGTGGGCATGCAGCAAAGTGTCAGTGCGTTGTATAAAATGGCAGTTTGTTTGAACCTACTTGAGCAAAAATGCCATAATTTTGGATTTGAATTTTTTTGTCAGTAATTATATCAAGTTGCCTATTGGGGTGTAACTTTTGGCCCACTTTTTATTATTGTAGTTGTGTATTCACTGTATTTTGATAATTGAGCGCTGGATCTGTTATGTGAAATTGAATGTAAAGTTGTAAACAGCTTAACACAATTTGATTACACATTCCAGATGGTCTTGATTTTGTAATAATATGAAATTCTGGATGATTTGTGTACTGTGGTACTGATTTAATTTTGTAGAGCTGTAAAGACACAAAATCTCATTAAATTGCATAGAACTATATAAAACACGATCGTTCTAACAGTAATATGGATGCATTCGTGCATCATCATAGCTGCTATCCTTGCCATGTCTATGTTTGTTGTTACTTATTCTATCATGCTTTGCTCAGTTGACCTAGGTATGAGTGTTTGTCAGTAATGTTGAGTTCTTGAGGCCAACGCGGTCTCGAAGCCAAATTTGATAGTCAGTTTCATTCTCAGTTTCTCATGCATCTTGATCTAGAACCTTGACAATGCAAAAGGTACAAAAAATTGTTTGCGGTGTTATAACTTTGGACTCAGGCATCAGTATGCAGCAAACCATCTGACATTCTACAGAATGTTGAATGAAATGATGACGTGCGTGATAATGAACGTTCACTGATGACTAACAGCAGTACAGATATACGTAATTGTGCATTTGGTTTTTAAATGAAAACCAGTTCATGCCGATGGCTATGTCAAATTCTACATGTTAAATAAACTTCACTGTATCATCCCTGGGGTTTGTGAGGTATTTCATGTCATTGCGAGGAGTCTTCTATGTTCTCGAGCTATTGAGAAGTGCACGGTCTTGTCATTAGCATGCATGCGTGTAGGTCGTCTTAGCTTGTTGTATGCTGCATTCCGTCGTGTTTTACAGTATAGTCTGTGAATAAACTAGAATATGATGAAACGTCTTAGCACAGTCTTGCTAATTCTGTTCGCAATAATTAATTAATTACGTAATTTATTTGTGGTGGTGGTTTGGCTCAGTTGGTAGCGTCGTTGATCGCATCAACGAAGTTAATCAACACCAGGCCCGGTTAGTACTTGGATGGGTGACCATCCCTGTATGTACCAGCCACCCAGATCAACTCAGCCTGGCCATCCCTCCGTGGGTAGGCACAATGAGTACCAGCGAAAGCTGGGACGTAAACAGGCACACCGCGCAATGCACTGGCCCCGTATCCGTGGTCTTGCAGTGTAAAAACTGGTGTCTGGCTGATGGCTAAGGAAATGGAGATCAGCGCCGCCCAATGGGCTTTACGTTTACGAATTTGTTCGTACTTTTCATGATGCAAAATGCCATGCACACATAACTAGAACTAGAAATACGTTGGCCTACTGCTGACATATTGTGCAGACAATCCACCTTGCTATGCACTAAGGAATCGAAACCGTGACGTTTGCTGAAACTACACTGTATATAGGTCAAAATTTTAAGTTGATGAGTAAGTGGAAATGTGTTTGTCTATTCTAACATCCATTACCACAGTGCATCTTTACGAAAATTATTAGCACAGTTTTGCCACACAAACATTAGATAAGCTTTGTCACAAGTTCATTATTGTAAACAAAATACAACAACACAGGAACAAACTGCATTGGGACAGCACAACTGTGTGACACTAACGTGCACCATGGCTGAACATGGAAATACACTGACTTTACTGTCACAGTACTAGTTTAGTCAAATTAATCTCGGTCATTGGTCACCTTAAAATAAACCACGAGACATGGCACAGATTCAGTAAAGACATCGCCATATACTGCTTTTGTCATTATATGGACATAACCACACACGTTTGTACAGTACACTTACCAAGTAAAGTGAAATGCAACGTTCACGCCACTGCCACAGTTGAGGCATGCAGATGTCATGTTATACACCTGCTGCATACAAAGAGATCAAAGATCCATAATTCTGCCTATTAGGAAGGCTGCATAATAATATGTTTGTCCATTCTAACATCCAATATCATTTGAATCTGCATGCGTCTTTATTGGGAACAAATTGAGGACGGCTTGCTGATCATTCATGGCTGGAAGTGACAGACTGAGATAAGCTGGAACTCTTGGAAGTCATAGATGTAAGAAAAACATTTTTTATGTTTTTATAAAAGTATAAAAAGGCATGTTTTTAATGTTTTTATTTATTTTTTTAATGTTTTTTTAATTTCATGTTTTTTTGTTCTTGCTAAATCGTTAAAATAAATTGTTACAGATGTGTTAAAAACTGTTAACGTGACTAGTATACTTGGTATTTGTTCTGACATTTGATTGTTTAGTTCATAGATGAATATGTATTATAATCACAGTTACATAAAATAAAAATGCCTAAAGTAAAAAGTAGCGATTGGAAACATCTGCAGTTTAATGTTTTTTTTTATAAAAGTATTAAAAACACGTTTTTTTATGTTTTATATTTGCAAATGAATGTTTTAACATCTATGCTGAATGTTTTAATTGTTAAGATAAAAATTAACAATTAATTAGTAACTGATTTCAATTAAAAACTAATGGTGATAATTATCCAAAAATAAGAGTTATTTATTTTGTAAGTTATTTAGCTAACGGCTATCACAAATGTAACAAATGCACTTTGTGAGTGTCTATGATGCACCCCTGTAGACAGACTAAAACGTTCAAGTGCTTTGATTATCGTTTTTCAAATGCTCCTCACCATGTTTCGTAATGCCTTCTCAGTTGTGACGAATTGAAAATGTAACAATAAAAACAACTTTTAATGATTAAGTGTGTTATTAATTGTTAATTTCTGCAGCCATATAGCTGAAAAACTGAGGCTAAAACTGCAACATCACGCAACATAACTCAGTTATTATGTTTGAGTAAACGAACGAAGACATCTAATTACGCCTTCACAAACTGATTGTCACTGCAGCCATTGCATGAAGAATTTGCAAAATCACACAAAACAATTGTGCATGCATGCTGCATGAAAATTATAATAATTTGAGAACTCTGCAAAAACAAAAATCCCATGCACAACTGGCATATGACAGAGCTACATATATATATCAGTATCAAAAGTATATAAATCGGATCGCGAACGTCATTAACAAACAAATCGAGTAATTGCAACAGTCTTGTCATGTTCGTTGACATTGTGAAAGCACTAGCAGTCAGGCACTGCAAACAGTCGTCGTAATATCAGCGACAAACACAAATCAACACAGATCAACTACATAGTTTTACAAACACCTTTAAGATCAATTCACACTAAGTCAACAAAATCGCATTGCAGTAGCCACGCACACAGATACACAGAATGGCAGTGAACACAGGCACTTACAGAAAGGAGGTAAGAAAAATATCTCAAACAAGAAAATATGTAGGCGTCAAGTACCGACATAATATGCGGCCGCCTGTCGAGTTACCGAGCGTCTCAGGCGTTGACAGTAAATCAAATCTATAAAAAGTTTGCAGTCGGCGCCTGAGCCTTGTGTGTTAGTTCAGCCACCCATGAGATTTTTGACATCTGGTGACCCTGAGCTTTGACTTTTTGAACTGAAAATAGCATTATGCCCAGCCTAGGCAGCCCAGGGTAACGATCACACCAATTACCGTTTTTATATGCCTTTTTGGTCTTGAGTTAAAAGAAAATACGCGACAGACGGACGGGCAAGACACACAATATTGCGTATAAAACAACTGGGTGATAACGTAGGTCTATCATAGCAAGAATGGATAGCTTATTGGCCACAAGACTGGCAAGTATAAACCGGACAAAGTACGATCGTAATAACCAGCAAAGTATCGAGCGAATGATTCAGAAATCTGAGAACCAATGTCAAACGAAAATGACGCATAATGAAGTATGTTAGTATGGGGTTGAAGCAAAATGCGATTTGATTCGATCGAGCACAGAAAACAACGTATCGAACAGCGACGTAAAAACGCGGCAAGACAATTTTACTTCATCGCGAGCTGCGTTCACAGATGTAATTGTGACAATGAGTTGCCTATTAAGTGACGTAACTGAAGCGCGAACTATCAGAGTCAGACGTATTCCTCAAGCACAGGTCGTGGCGTGGTGCGTGGTGGGAGTGCCCGTGCTGCTGCTGGTTCATGCTGCCGTGACGTGGCATCAGGCGCTGCAGGTGAAGCTATGCGGTCTCGCGGACTCGACACCCGGGCCTGTCCCCGCCCATCGTACACGGGCGCCGGCGGTGACATGTACAGCGGTGAGGGTGCTGGACTGGACGCATCTGCTCGTCGTTGAACGTCATCCAGCGGGGTGTGTCTGTACTGAGCGGAAGGCGTCAAAGACCGAGGACCGTTGCTAGCGGCGGTTAGTCGCTCGGCGGGTGATGCTAACCGCTGCAGCGGTCGTACTCGGTCACCGGCGGCGCTGCCGTTAAACCGTTGAATGACGTCGACCTGATTCGCCGGCGAGCGCGTCCGTGACGACGGAGTGTCTGACCGGTGACTCGGTCCAAACTGCGGGGTCGACCTCGCTGGACTGGCTACCGGCGACAGTCCGCCGCCGCCGGCTGCCACGGCCGTCGAGCGGCCGGCGTCAGACAGCGCGGCCAGGTCGAGGAAGACCGCCGCCACGGCGTCGAAATTTTGCGTCCAGCCGAGCTCTGCGGCGGCACGGGTGAGATCGAGCTCAGGACGTACGGGTGGCGTCGCGTGGCGCCGAGCGTCCACGCTGAACAGCTCGTCGGCGGTAGAACCGTCCGACGACGACGGACAGGCACCATCACGTGGCGTGGCGGGGTCCCTGGGCGTCACGCTGCGACGGGCGGCACTCGGTGGTGGTGGCGGTGGTAAGGCCAAGGACGGAGGCACGCGGAGTCTGTACGGGTTGGCAAAGTCTAGCGC
>Ga0056128_1013136_pt1 | contig 10045 bp, 8 predicted proteins | sample WorMetLIZISLAND2_FD_71113 | JGI IMG/M metagenome (GOLD analysis project Ga0056128, IMG submission 71113) | Marine gutless worms symbiont microbial communities from Max Planck institute for Marine Microbiology, Germany - Olavius geniculatus... ... | reverse complement strand
AATTGATATCTTTATGTGTTGCCTGTTCTCCGAGACCACTGTAGCTTTGACAGTGTTTGTTTTGCTAGGTAATGTGGTCACACAATAAAGGTGCGGTGGGTGAAAGAACTTCACGTTTACACGCCATAAATTTCTGCTTGTAACAGTGAAAGATTGGTAGCTGAATTACCAAAGTTATCCCAAAAATAAAACTGGGTATTCGTTTTTTTGGAACACCCTGTATAGTACACAAAAAATCATCATACTATATTATCATTATTATGAATTTTTGTTTAAAAAATCCTGATAATAATATTGGGCAACAACAATTAACAGACGTGAGCATGTGTAGGGCGGTGAGGAAGACGGAGATGATGCGTAGGCGGTGGCGCATGTCAGACACAGCGACGAACCACTGCATGTTGCACAGCCAGCCGCACACGCTACAGTAACAACGACACTCCATTCACTTATGACGACAACTAATAGGCACTAAATTGCTAATTTGCTATAGACTATTCTACCTCAATTTTTAGCTGTATTATGCCTTATCTGCGTTCTGGTTCTGTGTTCGTATACGTTTGTGCGTGTTTCATCACAGGTTGAACGGTAAACCTGTGTTAACGACGACTTCTCTTTCCTATGGGAAAGCCAAAAATTCGACCCCCACAGAATCAAAACCCTTAACCCGATTGAGATAACATTTGGCACGGTTGATTACGTCGGCTAGACCCCTCATGCAAAAGTTTGTATAAATCTATCTAAGGAGGGGGGTTTCGGCAACCTAGCTGAAATATACGCAAGAACTTTTTATTTACATATATCTTCATTTTCACTAACTGACCTACAGGTCAGACCACTCGGCGGATAATCAGCGCGATGGCTCAAACGACACGGCGGGAGGCAAGGGTGTGCCATTTCGGGGTTAGAAAATTAAAATTTAATAACTTAACTTATAAGAAAAATGGGAAAAAAAATTACAATGGCGTTTATGGTGAAAATTAATCAATTCTTTAAACGATCATAACTCCGGCTGTGTATAAGATAGAGTTGTAATTTTTGGTTCTAAGGTATGGGTTTTAAGGCCAACCAATCTAATGGTGACATTCATATTTACCTATTAGTTGAAGCTATACTGATACTACTATGCAACTGCAATAATGTCAAATCCATGCAAAACATGTGTCGCCTATATACACAATATGCACAATATTCTCAGTTCTTACCTTTGCAGGTCCCATCAGTGTCCGCATACCAGCCGCCAGTGCAAGCGGTGCAAGTCGTAGAGGCAACGGATGCGTCCCACGTACACGTTTCACAGTGAGACGGACACGCTGATATTATACAAGAATAACACAATCTGTCATCTGCCAAACTTAATAACAAAAACCACATATATTCACATAATTAAAATATATCAAGTGCAATTACGAAAATATCTAAATAAAGTAAAACATCTAAAAATATCTAATGTTTTGACCAACCTTTTAGTTATTGCACGCAAATCAGAGTCAGAGATAACCCTAGCCTTGTTATACATGGCTCAGATCTCAGATTCACTGAAAGGCTTTAGTATCAGGTTAAGCCAACCCCCAGTTTTTCAGCAGTAGGCCTATATTTTTCCTAATACCAGTACGTTATCTATGCAGCAAGCTGCACAACGGGTGAGCAAAAAAATTATGCACATTTTACTGAGTGCGACACTTTAAATTTTTTAATTATTTACTAGTTTCTGTAAAAAAACAATTTTTACAACTGCATGCACAAACACCATAAACATATGAAAGCCGGACTCACTCGCAAGAGAATGGAGAAAATAGATCAGATCGCTCCTTTTATTTCCAACTCTCATACTGTGCTTAGATGCATTTTTGTATGAGATTATAGTAACTCTAAGGACTATAATCTGTCACATTAATATTTGCACGCAATCGGATACTTAGGCCACAGAGGGCCTAAAGTAGTGAGTGCATTACTTACGAGTGCAGTCGGATCCTGTCGAAACAAAACCGGTTCTGCACTGGAGCTCATCAGCTAAATCTCTTGAACACGAGAAGTCCGAGTCGCACTCACATCCGGCCGGACAGCCTGGCACAATAGCGACCAGATCATCACGCAATCGACAATTAATAAAACATTTGCAGTTTTTGCACTACAGCTAATTTTTTCTCTCTCGCAATACATTTCAGTAGCTAAACTACTTAATAGGTGCGAATTCACTTCCGAGTAGTGTTAATTTCAGAAGTCTCAATACTTTTAAACAGCTAATTTTATGGTATTTTTGAAGTGTTTTTATTTGTTCGTTTATTTTTGCCTGTGTTCGCTTTATTTAGGCTTACGGGCGACTGTCAGTGTTGTTTCAACCTTGCCGTACCTATTCTTTAATTGTGAACTTGAAATGTCATTAAGAGTTGTTTCAGCAAAATATTTCAGACTAGGTCTGATGACGTTATTGCTGAATCACAGGCGTGCGGTAGCGCAGCCCTGTGTTAATGGCGACCGGCTAAGTCAATGGAAAATGGCAAAATTCGACCCTGCACAGATCCGAAACCCCTCAACCGATCGACACAAAATTTGAAACAGGTGATTATGTCCGCGAGACAACCCCCTGTGCAAAATTTCATGCAAATCCGTAATTTGGGGGCTTTTCGGCAAATGGGTGAAATATAATGAAAATTTTTCTCCGATATAGGCCTATATACCTTTTTTTGTCGACCGACCTACAGATCAGACCGCCCGGGGGATTTTCACGCGCAATGGCTCGGACAACGCGGCTTCACGAAAGGTCAAACTCTTTCCGGAACCGAAATTCGAAGTTAATATCTAACCTTTGAAAAATCCCCCCAAAGTCGAAAATTGGGTCCAAAAAGGACTTTAATTCGGCCAAAAACGCTCCTGTATAAAAATTTCACCTATAAACAGTCCCTAATCGTCATCGTAGGCCCATAAAAGTTGTATAGAGAATAGACAGAATGGCCTCGGGAATTCCAAATATGTGGTCATTTTGGACCCCCTACCTAGAAGTCACGTGACACGAGGCATGCGCAGTCAACGTTTTGGCCTTTATAAAAACATGCCTATGTATAAAATTTTCACCTACAAACGGCCCTTAGTCGTCATCGTAGCCTCATAGAAGTTGTATAGTGAATAGGCAATATGCACCTGGGAATTCCAAATATGAGGTCATTTTGGACCCCCTGCCTACAGGTCACGTGACACGGAGCATGCGCAGTGAACTGTTGGCCTTTAACATGGGCAAATGCAACTTTGAGGCTTTATGTAACGGTGCAAGATAGATGCATGGTTCCAATGGACCACCAATAGGAATCCAGAGTCCAATGGTCACGTGACCGATGACGTCACGTGACCCCAAAAGGTCAAACTCGTGACTCCAGAATCTTTGAAGCTCCGGATCTTCGAATCCGTGTAAGATAGGCGCATGGTCATCATTGACCACCAACAGGAAAGTGCCCACGCACGCCGAGTCTGATGGTCACGTGATCGATGACGTCACGTGACCCCAAAAGGTCAAGGTCGTGACCCCAATATCTTTGGGGCCCATAATCTATATCTCTAACGGTGCAAGATAGATGCATGGTTACAATGGACCACCAATAGGAATGCAAAGTCCTATGGTCACGTGACCGATGACGTCACGTGACCCCAAAAGGTCAAACTCGTGACCCTAAAATATTTAAGATTCGGTGTCTTTATGGCCGTGGAAAGCAGATGGTTTATAATTGACAATGAACATAAAAACTTTGTTATTGTAATAAAACAGCAAATATAAATGTACAAAACATCAGTTTATACACTTGTTACCAGCGACATGCAATGACTGACACATTGAAAACAGCAAAATTCATAAAAAGGTGATATCACTCACCATCACATCGTCTAACTGTCAATGTGCTGTTGAATAATATCACCTTTTCCTAATTTTTGCTGTTTTCGATGTGTCACTCATTGCATGTCGCCGTTAACAAGTGTATAAACTGATGTTTTGTACATTTATGTATAAATATGTAGTGTTTACCTGTAGCTGATGCAATTTTTAAACGTAAAAGAATTTTTTGTCATGGTTCAGCCAGTGTAATAACTTTTTATGTCATCTCTGCTATCTTGCTGCATCAATTAAGTTCTGACTATGGACATTATATTACATTTTAGTTAAGTCTTAGTTAAGTTCTAGTTAAGTTTTATTATTTTCATTGTTTATTCCTTGTTTATTTCTTGTCTACCGAATACGGTGAATAAAGATGTGTGTGAAAATGTCATGTTTTGTGTCTGTGAACGAAATAAATGATGATGAATTGATGATGATTACTGCGACGAGCTTTTTGTAGGACTAAGGAATGATTACATTATGTTGATGATAATCCGAAACCAGAAATTTCTCAAAAATACAAATGTGGAAGCACTATAGTCTTGGTGGAAGTGTGAAATCTCTGATCGTTTATGGTTTCAGTAATTCAATTATCAGATAGAGAAACAGTTTATTGACATACAAGTTAATAAAAAAACACTGATTGCTGCGCAATGTAATGCTTTGATACATGACAAAAACAATCCATCTTCTTATGAGCAAATTTACACATATGTGCATTATTTACAGACCACCGTTAAGAGTAGGCCTACCTAGATTCGTTTTCTGTTCCGCTACTCCAGTCTGTGATTAGTCCTAGGTTCTAAATGTGACCTCACTATCGCTGAATAAAAGTCATTTTGTATCTACAGATAATTCTATGCTTATCCCTTGGTCGCCTACTTTTGACGAAGCAAACTTCATTAGGCAGATACGAGATACAGTTATTACTGACCCACACACTGTCCGTCAAGTGCGTAGAAGTAGCCGTTGGAGCAGCCGGTTGAGACGCATACGACGATGCTGTTTGAGTCCAGCTGACATTGATCACATCCAATTGGACAACCTGCATCAGCAGCCGTGCAATACACTCACTCCACGTTAACGAAAATGTGCGGTAAAAAATCTTACAAGAAATCTCGCTTGGCGTCCATACTACGGCAGGCAGTAATCAAGTCTGACGGTTATCTATAAGGTGCTTCGTTGTGATTAGTTTGTAGTTTTTTTCTGTTCTTCTGTTTTGTTACTATTTTTATAGTGTGCTTATGCTGTCATGTGTTTTTTTGTGTTTGCTTATATATATGTTTTGTGTTGCTGTCGCCATGACGAAATAAAGTTTTCAATGTATTCGTACTTCGAAGACTTGGACTAGAAACTAACTCAGACTTAGATCCCCGGGACGCATCTTGCACGCATCTGGACTTTACGACTTGTATAAACACCGTGTGAGTTGGAATTAACTGTCCAGCATTTTACTAACGAATGTCGTAGCTTTTCAATAACACTGACAAGTTTCACGGACAGAAGGATACTGTGTAAATAACATTTGTCGAGGCGTAACACGAACAGCGTCAACGGCATGATTTTTTAATGGCGCACAAAAGTTTTTAAAAAAATGAAAAATGCTATTATTAATCTATTATTATTTCTCGTCGTTACATAATCTTTAAAAATAGTAAATTTTACCTTAATTTTTACTTGTCAAACTCATTCGATTCGGACTCATACACAGTGAACTCGGTAACATTACTTCTACAGTCTGCCGTTGTTTGTTTAGCCGGCTTATTTTACGAAATTTAAATCGGACTCCAGACGAAAAATTATAGGAGTTATTGCGCGAGTAATTTGTATGCTGAATGCTTTTTTTTCGTCCGCCAACAAAAGCCTCAAAGCTCTCGAAAACGACTAAATCACCACATCATTGCTATGATAGTAAAAATTCTCCAGACTGTGGTGTTGCGATGTGTTAAAAGACAAGAGTACTGGAATAAACTCGACTGCGGTGCGATGAAGTCCAGTGCATCACTTACTGATGCAGCTGAGTGAGTTCTGGTCTCGCATGTACCCGGCTGAGCAGACTCCGCACTCTGCACGGTTGTTCGTTGTGCTCCAGGTGCAGCCGCTCTCGCAGAAGTCGCACACTATAACACAATGACATATTCAGTTGTTTCGAAATACGTAAGAGATAAAAAAATAGAAATAAAAACATTTCGTTTGTTGCTGATTCGTCAGGCAACTGTCAATACGGTATTACTCTCGTTGCTATAGCTTAGTTTTTAGTCCGCCCGGAAGCAATAGCTTTCGGAGCGGACTTATATTTTACTGCAGTTTTTGCGCGCAAAGGCAGCTACTGCTTTCAGCGCGTCTTAGCCATCGCAACTCTGTCTGTCCATCTATCCGTCCATCTGTCTGTCCGTTTGTAACACGGGTGAATCAGTCAAAAACGGTGCAAGCTAGGATCACCAAATCTTCACCGTCGGCTGCCTGGAAGACTCTAGTTTCAGGAACCGTCAAGATTTTTCATAAATTCAAAGGGTGTCATCCCGAACGAGGGCGCTAAATGAAAGGGGGTGGGAAAAATTGCGATTTTCAGCCAATAAGTCGCTGTATCTCAATAACGGTGCGAGATAGCTCCTAGGTTACTATTAATCACTAATAAGAAGTCGTACACTGGATCTTGATTGCCACCGAATTCAATGACCTTGGATAACCTTGAACGCTAAAATGGGGGTTTTTTATAAATTTTTTGGCGATTTCGGGCTGCGAGACACATTTCAAGAGCTAATTGCGCCGAAACCAATTGAGACAGACATGGACAAGCTGCATAAGAAATTTTTAGCATTGAACGTCGATTTTAACAATCTAAGTCTCTATTTCCCAGGTTCATAAAAAACTGCGCACAAGAGCATCAAAGAGTGGTACCCTCGTAAAAGTCGTTATTTTACCATTGTTGGCCAGTCTTTCGTGAAAACGGTTGCAGATAGGCATGGGCATGCTGCCTATCACAGCAAGCACTAGTGATGAGCTTTTTAGTCGTATCAACATCGATGACTTTGAAAGAACCTGAGCTTCCAAAATAAGGGGTTTTTATTGATTTTTTTTGCGATTTTCGGCTGCAGCGCATACTCCAAGAATGAACTGCGACAAAATGGCTAGAGATAGACTGACAGTTTGCATACAGGAACTGATATAGACTTTCGCACGACTCGTGAGCATTAGCTCAAATTTCTTGTTTTATTTATTGTTCGCCACAGAATCTCCGAGCTCTGCCAACCAATCTGCGCGAAATTTTGCACCTGGTCTGTACTAGACTGAATTTTGAAAATTAGATCCAAAATTTGGGGGTACCCTCCCCCAAATTTTAAGGGCCAAAAACATGCAAAATTTGGCGTGACGTCGGATAATATCAAACTTTAGCGGAGAATATCTCCAAAATGGATAAATATATTCAAAATCGGACAAGTACGTAATCTACCGTGGTTCCTCCCGCGTTCAATAGAAAAACTCCGGTGAACTTTGGTTTACTAACTACAGGGGTCTAGAACTAAAAGCCAAATCATACCCACCCAAATCGACTTTTTTGGGAGACCGTATTTCGGCCCCTAACGGGTACTGCGCCCCCAAATTTTTACAGGCGCTAGAGTATGACCAAGTCTTACTAATGCATCTGCTGCCGTGGGAGTCACGCTACAAGTTTTTCAAAGGGAAAAGGTCGAAAATTAGCTTAAATTTCATAAAATGCGCGCTTATAACTTTATGTGTAAAAGGAATAGCCGCACGAAACTTTGCCAGATGACGTGCCTTTAGGTGGGAGTGATAGGACGAGTACAACTTATACAAGGCACTGCCCTTTCAAAAACCGGGAGGTCAAAAAACTTTCAAAATTTGGTGTAATTTAGGACAACTTTCAAGTTTGACAGTGAATGTTTCTAGAATGAATTCTAGATTCTAGAATGTTTCTTATCGACAAGAAATCAACAGCATTATCAAGCAGGATCCCTCTGGAGTTAAACAGAAAATTGGTGAAATTTCGTCCACTAACAAAAAAATTATAGGCGCGCATGTTGACTCATCCTAAGTCAACATTGTGCGTTCTGCGTATACTAATGCATTTGAGTTTGAATCACGTGACTGCTACCGGAGGAATTTTACCTGCCTGAATTTTCCCACAATTGGACTTACGGCGCCGGGCAAACTTACGTTAGGTATTGCCCCATATTTTTAGTTTTCCATATGTTTTTGCCGCTAACGGAATAGAAAGAAAATTTGTCAGTTCACAAATTTACTGTTATAGCGTTTCTGTTCGTAGAAAAAAATGTCGCTATTTGTACAACTGGCAGCAATAGCCAGCAACTGTACACTGTGTCTAAAAAAATCCCCGATATTTTCGACAGTAGCTTGAAAACCAATTATCAAATTTTGACAATTTTTGGTACAAATATTCCTAACACGACTTGCCATCAAAAGACCATTTAGTTTCCCACCTCACCCAGCGTTTGTTTCTGCATTACCTGGGGAAAACAAAACCAGGGAAATATCACTTTTTTATCTAATGCGATATGATTGCTTAATTAACATAACATGTAAAAACACATTTTGCTCACATTTCTGACACTTTGGCTGACATTTCATCCATTTCATGACATTTTTCAACTACCTGTAGTAAAATTGCTTGAAGTGTTGGCCCACCATGCGAACACAGGCAAGGAGACACCTTCTCCATTCATTAACAGCAGTATCAATAAAGTTCTGCTCCAGACCAATGCAGGCTCTACCAGTCACTTCCGACTTTACAAACATTCTTAAACTTCACCTGGTACACACACTGCTGCATGACAGTCAAACCTTTAATAGACCGGCTGTTGGGGCTGACAGATTAGCCAGTTGTGTCACAAATATTTCTGCCCAAAATTATTAAAATCTGCTAATCTTTATTCAAGTTACCATCAATAATGTCGGGGATGTTTTTCAGGTTTTCTGTTTATTTCAACACATATTTCGCTTGTTCGGCTTTCCCTAGGTAGTGCAAAAACATACATTGGGTGAGGTGGGAAAGTGAATGGTCATTTGAAGGCAAGTTGTGTCTGGAATATTCTTACCAAAAACTATCAAAATCTGATCATTGGTTTTCACGTTAGGGTCAAAAATGTCGGGGATGTTTTTTGAGACACAGTGTACAATAACAAAGTGATGGAAAGACTAGTAAAGATTACTCAAGCAAACACTTACCTAACTTATACAGAATGGCAAAAACCAAAACAATGTACAGTGTAGCTGCATGTTCACGCTGTATACAGAAGAACAAAGCAGTCTATATTATGTTAAAGAGCTACTAACATATGCAAGTTCCGTCGGACTTGCGGGCGACGGAGACTCCAGCGATGTCTGAATCACACTCATCACACGACGCGGCTCCGTTAGCATACGTGCATGTCCCCGTACAGTAAGGATCACACCCTGTACACAAACACGCATATAACAGAAACGAAGTAATAAAAAACAGTATAAACAGTAAAGCAGTAACGGCAATATAAACACAGTTAATAGAATAATTTAACCGATACCAACATCGTATATCATCCATTACATTATTTCATCATAAGACATTTAACCATTGCCCGTGTGTTTATCAAACTTTTTTGCTGCAAACATTTATCGGTTCCTGTGTTTTGTGAGCAAATAACTGATTAACTGATTCAAAAATGACTTTACTAACCGACGCAGGCCCCAGTTGTGTCTTTGACATAATTCGGTTTGCACACGAAACACTGTGAGCCGTCGCAAATCTGACAGCTGCTGTCCGTACACGCTGTGGAACAAAACAACATTATCATGCGCATTTAATATTTCGATTTGAATGTTTTACACATTATATTCTCCATCAATGGTAACATAAATAAAAAACAAATATGAAGAATATACTGTAGAAAAACAAACCTATAAAAAACAGTAATTTTATAAAGTATGCGTTTATTCAAGCGCTTTCATTTCATTTTCAATAAACATGTATGCTGTGTCCGGTAAAAAAGTAAACCCCTAGACACTGTACAATAGAAATGTAAAATTTCAACAAATTGCTACAGTGACTTCGTCGCGACTTTGGCCTTAGTGACACAGTTCTTGGCTGGATAACGTCGTTTGTTACAGGCAGGAGTCAGCAGGTTGCATGCAAAGGTCAGCTGTCTAAAACGCAGCTTGTCC
>Ga0056128_1013134_pt1 | contig 10046 bp, 4 predicted proteins | sample WorMetLIZISLAND2_FD_71113 | JGI IMG/M metagenome (GOLD analysis project Ga0056128, IMG submission 71113) | Marine gutless worms symbiont microbial communities from Max Planck institute for Marine Microbiology, Germany - Olavius geniculatus... ... | reverse complement strand
TTCAAACACTGCTGATGATAGGATGATGGAAATATTTATGCCAGTAACAGCAGCAGTAACAGTCTAGGTTTTTCACTGTTGTTTTTGCAGTTTGTGAAGACAAAGAAGAAATTGGAGGACGCAAGTTTCACTTCAGACCGAGCCGCTTCTCTCTATCATCTGTCAGTCAAATGTGTCCGTATTTTGTCCGGTTGGACATCTCACATCTCTGAAATGGTGTGAAGCCAATTATTCTTGACTGCAATTTCCGTTCCTGTTGGTTTTTGTCATATTTTTTTGTTTTATTATATTATATCTGGACTGAATTGGTTTTTCCTTGTTGTAGTTTTCTCCTGGTTTTAGTTGTTTTTATAATTCTCTTTTTATTTGTTTTTATTTTAGGCTTATGGCTGTCTCACAACTATTTTTTCTGTGTTTCTTATGTTTACGTAACAGTACTTTTATTTCACTTTGTTTCATCTCATTCCCATTTAAATCATCTTAATTCATTTTAGTTTAATTGCTAGATTAAACCTGCAAATTGTCTGTCAGTTTTTCAGCATCAATTTCTTTCGCATCATATTTTATCATATGTGAACGACGCCTATTTTTGTACCTGTTTACTTTCATACATGCAACTAAAGTTGTGTGTTTAAATTTTTTTTCACATTTTGTCACAGAAATGTCAAAACTGTTGCAGCTGTCGTGGAAGTTGCTTCATCCCGCAGAGTCGCCGGCAGAAGCTGAAGTCTACGAACGAGTATGTTACTTATCAGTCTGTGTCACACATTTGCATACATTGAGCAAACGTTATTCATCAGACGTTGCTGTAATAGTTGCTTTTTTTTGAGAAATGCTGACTAAAAAATTGTGTTCTTATCTGGAGCTGGACACTTTTTAAGATCTCACGTCCTTATAAGACTGCTGTAGACGTAATGGCTGATTATGTAGCTGAAATGTGCACAGGGTCTGGCGCTGGGTAGTAACCTGAGACTGAGTTTGCAGGAATGAACAGCTCCAAAGCACATTTTCAAGTTATTGTTGTGTTAATTAATCTTACTGGCGTTTTTCTGCATTTTTTTGATAATGTCGTGTTATTTATTCGATCGACATAGTAGCATCTTACCTAGCCGCAGGGTTCTTCTGTATTCAGTTTGTAATAGAAGCATTGCAGATGATTAAGTGAATTGAATTGCCAGTTGTCATGGTAGTTTGAATGCAGTGACAGTAATCAGTCACTAATCAGCAGCTAAAGTGTTGAATATCAGATCTTTTGATTGTTCAAAAGTAATTTTTAAAGATTTCTAGAAATTTTAATGACACAAACTCATCTTGGATGACTTATTGTATTAATGTTGGTGATAGTTTTATGATGTTGACAAAGAAAGCGGTGCAAAGCTGCACAGTTTATTTGTTATAATACAATCTGTTAACGCTTTTTTGTTTGGCTGTGAAGTTGTGAACAGCAGCAGTAGCCCTCTTTTTATGGTGCATCTGTCTGTCATAGTAAACCTGGTTATTTTGCTCCAGAATTTCATGTACACCGTGGGCCATAAAAAACGTGCCACTTTACTTTTGTCCATATCTTTGCCAATTATTGACCGATTTTCAAAATTTCTTTACTGGCACATCTTGCAGACAATTTGCAATAATGTGATTATTATATATGCCACCACACGGTAAATGCATTTCTACACTGCTTTGTGAAATATAAATGTAAGAAAAAATTACGATAATAACAAAAATTTAGGTATATGAAAAAACACTTCAGACCAACATTGTGATGAATGATTCATACGACACTAGACTGTGTTCTACCCACACAGTTTAGTGTCATACAGACCATTCACTGAAATGTTGGTCTAAGTGTTTTTTTTTTCAATTTTACCAAAGTGTTTGTTATTATTGTTATATATGCATATCTCATTGATATTTCACAAGGTAGTGTAGAGACGCATTTACAGCGTGGTGGGATCTGTACTAATCACATTATTGCAAATTGTCTGCAGAGTGTGCCAGTGAAAGAATTTTGGAAATCGGTTAATAATTGGCGAAGATGTGGACAAAAGTACAGTGGCACATTTTTTGTCTCACCTTGTGTATCAATCACAGCACTGTTTACGTTCGTCGTTGCTATTTTTGGTTGCTGTTTGGAACGGTTTACCTTTAAATTTCAGAACGGTAACTCAGTACACAGTTTTGAAACTAATTTAAAGACATACTTTTTCACCAGGACTTCATTTAGCCATAGTCTTGCTGCATTTCAGATTAGTTATATAACGTGAATATGGTGTTGTATAAATTATATTGATTACTTATGTTTGCAGGCTACAAGATACAACTACACGCCGGAAGAGAAGTCGGCGCTCGCTGAACTGATAGGGATGGTAAAGAGCATACAGAGCGAGATGTTTCACCTCGAGCCTTTGTTGACTCGTGGCATTTACTTCTTTATCTACAGACAGCTTCAAGACTTCATGCATTGCTTTCTGTCAGAGCCACTACGCAAAGCCGAAAAACGCCACAAAGAAGTTCTCAAAAGGTATAGGCATTATGCTGCTGCTGTCGTATTCTGCCCTATGGGCAGGTTTTCATTTGCCATCGACACCATCTTGCCCTTTCCTGTGCCAGCTCCTTGAGTTGTGAATAATCCATGGCCTCCTCACTTGTCTCCAGTAGCAAGCTCAGTAGCATTTCTTTTGGTCTTCCTCTTTCTTTCTTCTTTGGCAGTCGACCTTTCAACACGGTTCTCACCAAAGAACCATGATGCAACACATGTCCCAACCACCTCTTCTGTCTATTCTTCAGTGTATCCATGAGTTCTCTTCTCGTTTCAACTGCTTTTTGCACTTCGTCATGTATTTTGTGCTCTGTCCAAGATATCTTAAACATGCGATGCCAAGTTCACATTTCAAGTGCTTTGATTCGCAGTGCGCTTTCAGGTGTAATTATTTGGCGTGTGAAAGTGGTGCTATATCAAATCTTGTTTACCCGCGAGAGCTAGCATAGCTATAACGCCTATTAGCTACGGTAATTCTGTCCGTCCGTCTGTCTGTTCGTCACGATCTGGTACCGATTGGAGCCTAGGTCAGATAGAGAGTTCTGGTTTGCACCATATGATAGCATAGCATCTCTAGTATTTCGTGACAAAATTTTATGCCGCTGAGTCAAGGGGGTGCCCATGAACAAGGGGGCAAAAGAAGGGCACCCCCTCTAAAAAGACATTATTTTACCGGTATTGGCTCGTTTAGCGTGAAAATGGTTGCAGATAGGCACAGAAATGCTACGTGTCATAACAAACACTGGTTACTTAGGAATGTCAACATTGATGACCTTGAATGACCTTGAACCCGTAAAATAAGGGGTTTTAGTGAATTTTTTGCGATTTTGGGCTGCGACACGCATTTCAAGAGTGAATTGCGCCAAAATGGCTGGAGATAGACCAAGACAACCTGCGTACGAAATTTTCAGCATGGAGTGTAGATTTTAGCAGTTTTAAGTCCCAACCCTTTAGGTTCAAGGAGGGTCGTGCAAGTGGGTATTAAAGAGGAGTATCCTTTTAAAAAGTGGTTATTTATTCGTTGTTCGCTTGTCTAGCATGAAAATAGTTGCAGATATGCACAGACATGCTGTTCATCATAACAAGCACTGGCGACAAGCTTCTTGAATGACCTTGAACCCTAAAATTAGAGGTTTTATCGCTTTTTGTCAATTTTTCGCTGCAAAAAAGAGTGAACTGCAACGAAATGGATGGAGATAGACCAAGATTACCTGCAAACAGGAACTGCTATAGACTCTTGCACGTCTCATGAGCATTAGCTCAGATTTCTTGTTCGATTAGATTAGAACTGTGCTGTGCTTTAGTCAAAGAGGCTGCTAATACAGACGTGTTAAACTGTTCACAGAACATAGCTTGACTTCATATATGAGAATTGAAACTGGTACAGTAAAATAGTTATTGAAGATGGTGAGGAAGAAAGATTTTGGAGGATTTTGTGTGCAAAGTCGTAATAGCTTTTACAATAAGGTAATAAACAGAAGTGTGTGATGTACAACTTACGAACTGGTTTGTGTGCAACTCCTAGATGATTATACAATGAATGTTGAATGTAAATTATCATTCAGTTGTTGTTTAAACCACAATTGTAGTTTTTAAGTTTTCTTTTATTTCAAAGTGTATTTCTTTTAATGAGATTAAAATGGTTATGTGTATGTGACTTTTGTGCTTGCTTATACTGTATATGATGGCTATGTATTTATTTTCAAGTTGCTTCATAATGAGACATATTTGGACCACATGTACTTGAATTATGTTCTGTCATGTATGTTAAGTAATGACTGGATTCACACGGTGTTATTTTGAATTAACGTCAGTTATTACATGTGCGCAGGACACTTACGGCTATACAAAACGTTTGCATCGACATCGGTGCCATTATTGATCGATCGGAATCACCTTCAAATCAAAAGAAAAAGTCAAAGGAACCGGCTGCACCACAGCTGTCCACGAAGCCAGTGCGGCCCTCTCTAACACAGGTATGAAATGCGCACACATGTGGCTGGCTTTTTCATTCAACTGGGCCATTTTTGGAGTTTATAGATGTCTGATGGAATTTGCTGGCATAGCAGTGGAAGAAATGCACTATGTACTGTTGATATTGCTGTGTTGACGATTAGTCAAAGGTGTTTGGTAAGATCCCAGCACGTGTGTCAGAGTGAAACAGCAGATGCTTACTGCAGCATGCACGGCTGGGACTGGGAGATGGGGGGAGGTGTCACGTATCACACAGTGGAAGAGCATAAATATAGTGTAACGTTCAACACTTTGTTAACTTGTTGTACTTAGTTTCATGTGCGAATAGTTCAGAATCCTCATTTTGGAGGCAGAATAATCATGATTCTATCTGCAGGACTCAACGATTGATTGCGTGATTAATAACTAAAATATTATAGTGACTACAAATTTTGTCGTTGAATTTTCAGCTAAGGTCACTATTGCAGCAACATAACAGAACTCGATACAGTTACACCAGAAGTCTTTCTTGGGCCTTTAAAACTACATCTAACTGCTTTATATCAAATTTACGAGTTTTGCAGAGTGAATGTCACTAAAAAAAAGCTACGAAAGAGAGAGAGAGAGAGAGGTAAAAACACGTTTGCCCGTAACAAACACAATACAAAGGAAACAGAAATATCTCACGAAAAGTGGACTAACCCGACAAAAAAAGTTTGGACGTAGGCAGAGCTAGTTAACAAATGTAACATTACTTTAGCATCAACAGTCACGTTGCTTAGAAAGCATTTTAAAGTGGAGGTAATTAAGTTGTTTGTGTTTACAAATGCGAAAAATGTCACATAAATATTAATGTTTTGGTCTGCCAACAAGACTGGATGAAAAATGCTTAGTGATTATGTGTTAGGCCTACTGCATTTGTGATAGCTGTTAGCTGAGCCAACTTATAACCTTTCCAATCAAAAGGTATATTTTTGGACTACGATCACAGATGTTTTCAATCGAAATTAATGGTTAGTTTATTGTCATTTTTTTAAAATGTAAATAATTATAGTTGCTACCAGCTTTAATGACGATGACGTAAACCTGGTTCAGACCAACTTGTGTCCAAATGGCATTTTTATTCATCTTGCCTCAATGGTCAAAATTTTTCCTCTGTTCAACGACGAAAGTGATATCACTTTACTGTTGTTGTCCAAACAGCTGTATCTGGTCCGCACAATGCTTGAGTCACTGGTTGATAAGGGTGACAAGTCTTCGCATCGACACACGCTGCGTAGAGACATGGATGGTGCTCACGTCACCGCCATAGACAAGTTTCTGCAGCAGTCATTTCTCTGGCCTCAGATGATGGACTTGCACGGTTCGTCGTAATGTTTTTGTTAACGTTTTGCTGCGGGGATGTACACTGTGTGTGTCTCAAAAACTGTTGCAGTTCCAAATAACTCCAAAAATCCTGGTTCAGTATCGACAAATTTTGTTGCAAAGAATCATCATTTTGTCAGCATTCAAAAGCACCCTCTACTTTGTGAGAAATGTTAAGCACAGAGTACCAGCTGAGGTTTTTTGTGGCACCCGCATAATACTCCAACAAAACCACGACGTTATTTGCGAAATTTTAAGTCATTTAACTAGTCAGTGTTTGGTGCTCATTGTGTTTGATACTTGACAGGAACGCTTCAGGCGTGTTGTGATCTAAGTCAGTTGTGGTATCGAGAGTTCTATCTGGAAATGACCAAGGGCGAACGAATACAGGTCGGTGTTAAGAGACTTACATTTAATGTATATTCAGTGTGTTTATCATTAATAACTGAACTATATTTGTTGCGCTGTGATTATATCAAATGTGTCACAGATGTTTGCGTAACCAGTATCTTTATCATGTTCAACATTTGACAGTGTAGTATACCTTTGCGTGGGTTTTTGCAGAGGGCAATGGCATTTTTGTGATTGGATGAATTTTTTGATTTTAATTATTTTTAGTAAGTTGAGTTAAATTCTGCTCATATTTAATTTAATTTCATTTAATTTTGTAATGCATTTTGACCGTGGTTTGTAGTTTCCGATCGAGATGTCTTTGCCATGGATCTTGATGAGTCATGTTCTCGACAGCAAAGATTCATTTCTCATTCAGTGAGTTTATTTTTTATTTTGTAATGTGATTAGTGGAAGGCAGTTTAGTTTAAGAAAAATACAGCATGTGTCTCAAAAACGTTTGACTACGTGTTTGCCGTACTGTTTATTTTATTATTATATGGATTATATGGGCATTCATTTACCCTCATGCCTCAGCGCCTGGAAGCAACCTTCCCTCAGTTCACCAAGCCACTGTCTCATCTAATCTAGGCTCTCAAGTTTAACTGTCCATGTATGCACAGACAAATGAAAACTGTTGAAACATTTTTTCAGATGATATACACCAATATTCTGGCTCCGTGCTGACATAACATACTTAAACGACAAACAGGACAACAAACGTCTAGGCAGCTAGGGAGTCTGGGGAGTGCTTTAGTTTTTTCAGTGCTGTTCCAGGCAGAGCCTTGGCCACAAATGCATTTTGATGCAATTTTTTTGCATTAGCGTGCAATTAATGCAATTATTGTAAAGTTCTGAGTAACTGTAAATGTGTTGTTATTGCTGCAGGAACATTTTATATTTGCTGGATTTGTACAATGATAGCGCTGAGTGTGCTCTTAGACGTTTCAGCAAACAGTTTCTCTACGATGAAGTTGAAGCAGAGGTATCATCTAATTGCTGTATACTCTACGGCTCTTCAGTAGCTTAGCTTCCTTCATTGCGTATTCCATGAATCACGTATGTTTATGTCTGTGTTAATAATTTAACTGGGGATTTTTAAAACTTTCTATAAATTTTTTAAATTACCGGTACAACATTTGTTGATACTTTGTTGACATTTTAGCGATATATGTTGCCTTTTTCGGAATGACTGTTTGCCGCTAGATGCTGCACCAAAAAAATAATTTGTTATAGGTGCACGGATGTTGGGAATTTTCAGTCAGTTCACTGAAGTGATTGATTCACAGATGATTGTTTATTCTGTACTGTGTCTGATAATTATGTATTGTAGGTCAATCTGTGTTTTGAGCAGTTTGTATACAAACTCAGCGAACACATCTATGAATACTACCGGACTCGAGCAGCTCAGTGAGTTGGTTTCACATATTTGCCCAGCACTAATAACAACCATTTACATGTACACTTATTGATAGATTGCTATATCAAGCTTCGCCTCTGAACAGGGTTGTCTGAACCAGGTTCCTGTTAAAAATTCTGAAAATCTAGCAGAATCGTAACAAATTAAATTAATGTGTGACTGTGTATGAAGTGTGACCAGCATTGTGATGTTTGTAGGATCATTTTAAACAGAAGTTTCAGAACAGCGTGTCATTGGCTGAAGCTGCCGTCACCTGGCATCCGATCGGTGAACTACATTTGGCTTCTGCAGCAGAAGAATCTGCAGGTTTCTATTTCCAGCCTCTCACTGGTTCTTATCTGAAAGTTTTGAAATTTGAACCTTGTCTTGAAATAAGCAGATTTTTTAGTCCGCCCAGAAACAATAGTTTTCGGGAGGACTTATCTTCAAAATTCTGCAAAGCTAGCAAAATTGTAACAGATATATACTCACTCAGTTGAAATAATGACAGAATAAATTTGTCGTATTTTCAGACGTTATTCACTATTCATTTAGGCAATCCTGCCCCGGTGAGCCTTGAAGTGTTTTTATCTTCTCCAGTTGAAGAAATAACAGTTTTATAAGTTTTTAGCCATTTATTTTTTGATCACGTTTTTGCACTTATTGGATTAATTAATTTGAAAATGTCCTGATAAGTGATAGTTGAGACTGCGTGTGACTCTGTTTGTGTTCTGATTGCTATAGATGTAGGCTGGTCATCGTTGATTGGTTATGTGCGTGGGTGATTATTGTAGCTGTGTCATCGAGTTGCTGATTAGCATGGGATAGTCGTCTAAATCAATTTTTAAAATGTGGTCCGGATGATTAAAATTAGTGTTTTTTAGTTTTTGCTGCCGTTTTTCACCAAAACTACTGAAAATATTGTGATGTTTTCTAGGGCTTATGAGTTATACTGAAATGTCAAAATTTGTGACTTTCATACATTCTTGGAGGCACTGCTGTTGCCTTTGTACATGAAGACCATGGCTACTGTCAAACTCACTTGTAAAATTTATGTTGACCTCAATTAGACATTTCACCGTGCCTATATAATATGATTTTTTAAGCTTTATAAATGTATGAAATTAATGCCTAAATATAACAAAAAATGCCGTTACTTTATGCTGAAAAATCTGACCTTGGCAAGTGTTTGGAAGTGACGTCACCGCGTGTACCCAGTCAGTGTTAACCAATTAATTTTAATATTTTTAATGGCAAAAATACTGTGTCGCATGACAACTGCAGCAGTACATGGGTAGGCAATGTGATTTTATAATGCTTATGTTTCTGTGCGTATTTTACGTTGACTACGGGTACACGCAGTGACGTCATCAGCCTGTCAACATGGCGTCTCGTTTTCGGCGTCGTTTCCGTAGATCGTCGATTTCAAATGTAATTTTTTTCGTGTTGACAAAACGCTGGATGTCAATATTACTGTCAAAATTCTCAGAAAATTGTGCTTTTTTCGGGAAATGGTAAGTTGATTTTGGTGTCCATGGACCTTTAAACATGTAAGCATATAAGGTGGTTTTTTAAGAGAGCTAGAGCCAAAGTGTATAGAAAATTTTCTATACACTTTGAGCTAGAGCAACATTGTATTTTATGGGTAATTTCATATTTGAGGTTGCAGTAACAGTAGCCAGTGGCTTCTATCCCTATACCTGGTGAGCACAGCTTGCGTCATGTGAAAAATTGGGGGGAAGTTTTTTTGAGTGTGTGAATCAAAAATAGGGTGGGGGAAGTTTTGATAGGGTTGCAGATCAAAACTTGCCTTTATTTTCACTGGGCAAACTACACCCTTAACAGAACTCCCCCCTATTTTTTACTTCCCCCTATTTTCACTGGTCAAAAACTACACCGTTAACAAAACTCCCCCATTTCTACTTTTCCCTTATTTCTAATCTGCACTCTTAACAGAACTTCCCCTTAGTTTAGTTTTGTTTTGCTTTTTGCACCAGTGATATGACAGTGCAGAGACGTAGTCGTTAAGTCGCCGCATTTCAGTGCTGCCCATGCTCATACCACGCTACAATTTAGCAAGTTGTTTCACAGAGAACATGCACACTGCACGGCAGTATTAATTGCTATCACCAGAATAGCTGTTTTGACCTCAAAATGCAGTTCACAAACTATTTGTCGGACGGGCTCTGCCCCGATCTGCTGGGGAGCTTACAGAACTTGGCTGGCTAGACCCTCTAGCTAGGTGTGGGTCCCCTCGGGAAAGGGAAGAAGAAGCACGAGAATGGGAGGAGGGAACGTAGACGGAAAGGGGGATACAGCATAGGGAAGCTCAGTAGAGAAAAAAAGGGAAGGAAAAGGAGCGGATAGGGCCATGGAGGGGAGGCAGGGAAGGAACGGAGC
>Ga0056128_1013130_pt1 | contig 10049 bp, 4 predicted proteins | sample WorMetLIZISLAND2_FD_71113 | JGI IMG/M metagenome (GOLD analysis project Ga0056128, IMG submission 71113) | Marine gutless worms symbiont microbial communities from Max Planck institute for Marine Microbiology, Germany - Olavius geniculatus... ... | reverse complement strand
GAGCCATGTCAGATAGTCGGGAACCGGAAGTGACTGGTGCCCCGTCAGCAGATGCACGGAGCGTAGAAGTAGCAGAAGCAGAAGCAGTAGCAGGGGCGAGGGGACCGGCGAACTTTACACCCATACAGTCTAGAATAGATTGTGATAGGCCTACTTTTCCCAGTTGCTGATGCTTATAAGTGACACCTCAAATCTCATCCTTTTCACATAATTCACTCAGCACATAGTAGGCCTACTACACACTGAAATTCATATTATTCTTAATTATTGTAATGAATATGTAGGGCCTATGTATTGTAATTTGCTTTCAAAACACACGTACAAATACACAGATAACATAAAACAGTATGGCTGGACAACGAGGCAGTGCACTTAGGGCTGCCCATACTAAAAACACATTGGGCCTACTAAAAGAAATTTAGTACTGAGGGTTAAAATATTTTTTAAAATAACAATAATAATAACTATTATTACGACAGAGTGAAGATAGACCTAGGCCTATCAGTCATAGATGCAGAATGATATTGCAATACAATGTTTACGGTGAAGACGATATCAGCAAATATCAATAAGTCACCTGTTGCTTGCGGCTGTGGCATTGGCACAGCCATCTTTTATGCTCTGTCTCCAGTTCGCTGTAACTAACATTGAACAACAACACTGCAGGCCCGTCGAGAGGGGGCGAGGTCTAAAGGTAAAAGGTAAAGGTGCCATACCCCAAATGGGGCGTAGGCAGGGTGATCATCTCCCTTCCTTAGGCCTTTTGAGCCCGTAGGTGGATAAACCACATTAAGTGACGCCAGACCTACGGTTACCTTCCCAGCCGCGAGACATCACCACCCTTTGACCAGTACTAAATTATACTGCTTGCTGACAGCTAAAGGCACATGTGTGTGAACAACTTGCCTAAGGTCGTTACCCGGCAGTGTCCCGGTGCGGAGTCGAACCTGCGCCCCTGAGTGACCTCAGGATTACAAGTTCGGCACGTTACCGTTAGACTACCGAGCCACACGAGGTCTGCGGGGTAAGTTACCCCGGGTCCCGCAACATTTGGTGCCGTCGCTGAAAAATATAAAGTACACCAGAATGCACCATTTTAAAGATATTTTTTAAAATTTCTCCCCAGAGGGGCCTTGCGAAAACGTTGGGGGCGAGAATATTCCCCCGGGCCCCGTTGTGACTCTCAACGGTCCTGAACACTGTAATGGTGTATTGCATAACATAGGCCTGGCTAGCACAGTGCTATAGATCATCATAAAATCTGTAGCAAAAACTAACACGATTTCTGTCTACAGCCTATTCCACTGGCGTAGCCATGGGGGGCAATGGGGGCACGTCCCCCATAGGAGCCTCCTCGGTTACTCAAAATAGTGCCAAAATGCACCAAAACACGTCATTCTCACACGAAAAATCCAAAAAATTTTCTGGGGAGGGGGCACAGCCCCTTCCCCAGATCCCTTTTTCGTAGGAAGGGGACACCCCTCCCCATACCCCACTCCTCAAGTGCCCCCAATAACAACTAGATCCTGGCTACGTCACTGGCCTATTCAATTAATAAAGTGTTGTTACATCAGGTAGCAATATACCTATGCTTATAAAACGTCGCAAAGCGAAAGAATGACAGAGGGGTAGGTATTTCTTACGGCAGTTTCTTGAACTTGCCGCTGCTGACGGCGACATAGGTCTTCAAGTGTTCCAGCTCGTCGACACTTTTCACCTCGCTTCCACCGACTGGAGTGCACAAACAGCGAACGGCTGTGCTCAAACCGACTTGATCCGTTATCCGATCCAACAGCTGTCTTTCACCGCTCGTCGCGGTACCACGAACGATTTGCCGAAGTAATTCCGATCGCCGTTGCGAAATACGCAAATTTTCAGCGGACTGGTTAAATTCGACATTTTACCAAATAGGCTACAGACGGCCAAAACACTTTAAAAGTTCTTTTTACTACAAAACAGATACTAGCCACCTCCAACAAAGTGACGTCATCGCCACGTCACTTTGTTTACGTTTCGTTAAAAGACGTGACACTGGGTGTGCTTTACTTCGAAGCCTGGCCAAGTCTGACCGAATCGTTTTTTTCTAGTATCGTTTTTGGAACAAAATTATTGCATTCTTTAATCATTCTGGAACAGCCCGTGTCGATCCAAAATCGTTCCGGCTCAATTGTGCAGAAAGTATTCGGCCGAAAGGATGAGTAGAAGTGGCATAACCTAGCCTAATGTTTAAGCCTTTCAATCTACGAGATCTGAGCTGTGTATGACAAGGCTAGGCATAACCCAGATGCGTTGATTACAATAATGGAAGGCTTTTGCGCTTTGTGGTATTTATACGCACCAATTAATTTAGTTTTATCCGCTTTACTGTGTGTAAAAATACGCGGGTACATTCATCAGTTTGTAAGCCAGTACTTTGTGTCTTGAAAAAAATAAATTCGTACTGCAGAAAACACTTGTTCAGTCCTTTAGTCAAGCTATAGGAAATTCGGCCTGCTTGTGGGTGTGGCGACATCTGTCCCGACTTAGTAGTGTTCTTTTTGCGATCGATCCGGAAATATCCAGGTCTAGACCGAAACAAATTACTGCACCTTTCCGGAACGCAAAAAACGCGCCCACTTCTAAACTAGTGCAGAGTGACGTGGCGATGACGTCACTTTGTTTACTGCAACGCAAAACATGTGACTTACGCTCGATAAAGAAGATATGAGGAGATAAAACGAGATATTTATTGAAATGTACACAGTGACAGTTAAAATTTTGCAATCCGTTAGGTACAACGATCATTTGCGTTCGCAAAGAAACAAACATAAAAGTAAAAGTATTCACTAACAACTCAAAAACTTATTTGAAGTGCGGTATGATACGTATTCAGTCAAGGCCATTAGACAAACGGTGCGACTTTACGTACCGTCGAAACCGCTTTCGACAAGAACAAGAGATAGACAAGAAGACAACTTATAACTTGTCAACTTATAAATTAAGCAGCAGTACACTCAATAAGCCAATACAATAGGCTTAGTTCGTGCAAAAATTCTTTTAAAGTATGTCGTATCACAGAAAATTGCCGTAGGCCTACTCGAGAGTCAGGAGGCTGTGAAAGAGACGGTATCTAGACTTCGTACCATTAATTCGTACAATTAATTTATTATCCACTATGATACAGAACACTGCATCGCGTTAGGCTATAGGCCTATATGGCGTACGTGACTCATAAAGCATGACCAACTTGGATTGCACGGCACTCGGTCATATTTTTGGCTGTTTTGGAGCAAAATGCATAAAATTATGGCCTACATCATCACATGCGGGAGACACAATGTCGTTTGCAACGCCGTTTTCCGATTATCGACTTCTTGTCCCGTTCCGGAGATATTCGCAATTGAAGTTGTCCGATTTTGGACATCCCCAAATTTTAGAGAAAGGTCCACATTTCCATATCTATTTCTAAAATTAGTTCGATCTCCGATCATGTAGCAGAGTTTTGCGGCGAGAGACCTCAAATATTAAGAAATGAACATCAGCAGAAAGAAAAACGCAGCCTCGCAAAAAACGCGACCGATTTCAATCCAGCCAGGCCATTCACGCTGCCGTCCACTCGAAGTCGGCGTTTCCCGCGCATGACGTCATGGAGTAGTAGGATCTGACGTCATGTGACTGGGCGGCGTCGGTGGTCTGTGACTGAAGGTCACGTGACCGCAGGTCGACGAAGGCTGTCCTTGTGCCACCGCTGATGCAGTCGGGCTCGGACAGTTTGCGACGACGACGCCCCTGATGCTGATGGGGTTGAGACTGTAGAGTCAGGTAGGATGCGGTGCAGTGGCGCGGTTGATGGTGTGGTCGACTGAACACGAGGCTACTGTGATAGGACGGCGACAGCTCGCACCGCGACCAGTCGGCAGTCACGGCGACACCTGGCAAATGTTTGCTCCGCGGCGAACTGTCGCCCCCGCTCATCAACAGCCGCCGGCTTCTCCGACTATTATAATTATAGAGAACACATAGCGCACAGAAGAGGTAAAAAGGTAAACGTGGTGTATAGCTATTAATAGGAAACCCATCACAGAGCTACGGAGCGTCACCTGCCATGTGGGATCACATAGTGCTAGCTGCCACCCGACACGGATGAACGCGCCTTGCCTTATCCCAGCCAGACAAGCCGGCAGGCCAGTATTGAAGTTGATTGAGACATACCCCGTAGGGATCAAAGGCTGAGTTGATCTTGGTGTTGGTTATATACGTACGGCAAATGATTTACCTCTCCGCCAACAGTCACCCATCCGAGTAGTAACCACTCGATAGTTACCCGACCGGGAGTCGAACCCAGAACCTCACGATCGCAAATCCACCGTCCCACCGTTACACTAAGAAGCTACTTGTGTTTGTCTGTCTGTTTGTCCGTGTGTCAATCAATCACGCAACTCAGCCTGGCCATCCTTCAGTGATTACGTGACTCTGTACGTGTGTGCTGTGAAATTGACGAACATTTTATGAGCTCTTACCAAACGATGACGATGGCTGCAGACAGAACCACAGCGAAGACAAGACCGACAGCCAGAATGACGTACACCCAAACCGTGACTGTGTCACATGCCAAACAAACATCCGAACATGTCACTCGCAGTGTTTGACCGTCGTTAATACCCCGTTTACACGAGGAAGCATACATGAAGCACACATGAAGCACACTTATTAGAGCAACCTTAGAGCAAACTTGAAGCAAATCTCGAGCACACGTCGTGCACTCTTAGAGTTGGATTGATAACAGTGTACGGTATATTGAATACGTGTGCTTCATGTGTGCTTCATGTATGCTTCCTCGTGTAAACGGGGTATAATTCTTATTACGGCTATGTACAATCATGCACCTTTAGTACTAACAGTATACGGACAAAAGCCACCAAGCTGATTTCTCACTCTCGTAGAATTCTGGCGCTATACATGACTATGAGCTTTCATTTCTTACAGTTCTGAAATGAAAAAAATGTGTCAATAATGGTTTTGGTTTTCCTGTATCTCCGATGCCAAGCTTTTGGAAATCGGCAAAGGGGTTTCGGAGTTACAGAACCCTCCCCCGCCCTCAAACGCTATTTCCTACACTAAGTAAGTAAATAAGTAAGTAAGTAAGTACGTGCATATTTAAAGTGCACAATGTCAGCCAGTGGCCGAATCTGAGGCACTTGGTACTTAATACTCATCGCCCTTACAGTAGCGTTAACAATACCGTGTTGCACTGTCACTGTGGTGTATATTGCGTGTATATGAGCAAGTTCGTTGTGTGCATTGAACGACCATTCATGTACTAAAGACGACTTTAGTGCCGACGCACGTACGAACAGGTTTCACGTGGACAGATAGGCTAACTACCGGTGTCAGTGACGAGATTTGGTTGAAGCAGATAGGACCGGTGGGTTTCCTCATCGACAGCCAGACAGTTGATGAGGTAGCCGTGCTTGTAGACTGGTCGGTAATCGAGTCGACACGCACACCTATCGTCGTCACTGCAGAACGAATGTTCAGCCTCACACGGCGGATAGCATGACCGCGAGGTCGACGGCTTCAACGCGTCATTGCAGCCTCCTACATAGCACAAGAAGAAGCCCAGCTGTCGCTAGGAAAGGCCGATCGTACCGCTTATGTCCGAAGGCCAGCGTCCGACATCCGGTCGCAGAGAGAAAGCGATTAGCCAGAAGTGACTACAGTTTCATAGACGCTACGTTAACGCTGCTCTGGAAAGCTGCAATCAACGCCAGTATAATACTCCGTTTACATGATGAAGCAAACATGAAGCAAAGATGAAGCAAACGCATTTAAAGTACACGTGCACGACGCGTGCTCTAAGTGTGCTTCATGTTTACTTCATCGTGTAAACAGGGTATCACAGACGTCACGCGCAGTCATCTCGCCGAACGCTGAATAGTACTAAAATCAATTACAGTCCATAGGGGTGTCTGATATGGTACCATAGCCGTTGGGCAACTTTATTATCTCCGCCAAGTGTGAACGGAGTGAACGTTAGAGGAGATTATAAGATTAGGATTATGAGATTAGTTCTGTCCGTGTGTGTGTCTGTGTACATGTGTTTGAGGCGCCATATCTCCATGACAGTGCCAGATAGACGCATGGCCACAATGTAGTAGTAGTAGTAGTAGTAGTAGTAGTAATGTTTAAATTACTTCACTTGGCGGAGATATGCACTCTTACGAGCGCCTTCTAGTTTACTTATTTAATTTACCATTAAAACGGTAGGCCAAAAACCAACAATGTGTGATGAACAGAAGCTGACTGGGGATGATTTTCAGACACCCGGTTGTAGCAGAACGATCATCTGGTGATGATGTAGCCTAAACACTGACTTTTTATGTTTTAATGTCGACTGTTCCTTGTTCAACATTATTTTGTCCTTTTTCTTGTCAAAGTACTGTATTACTCAATCACTTGTTTACTTACTTTACCACAATCACAGCATCATCAAAGAAGTCGTCAAATCTACGAGTTTTCGGGGGAGGGGGTGAGCGTGAGGGGGATTAAACACTTTTTCTTCTCTTTCCCTCTTTAGTCCCTTCTTTTTTGCCATAATTCTTCCTTCTTTTACTCATAGAAGACAAAAATCTTTTCCTTTCTTCCTTTTAAGTCAAAGTCATAACGCTTAACTCAGCCCAGAACCATGATAAGCGCCGGCAGTGTTTTTTTTGTCACACAATTTCCTGCACTTGTATCACATCATCACTGTTGTTGTTCGTCGTACCGTAAACAACTTGTCCTTCATCGTCCTGACACCAGACGTGTCGTCGGTTGCCGGTCCAGGCGGACGTGTTCCAGCTGTACCGCGGACAGTCATTAGTAGGTGGACAGTGACGGTTCTGTATCAGTTCGTCCGGACAGTCCGGCCCGTGCAACAAAACGACGCGACTTCTCGTCTGTACGCCTTCTACCAACACGACCAAGCAAAGACAACAGACATCGATTCGATAATGCCAGGTTTTTGAAACGAATAGTAAATCACGGATTAGCTAATGTAAGGAGTAACTTTCGGCGTGTTACCCCGAGTTTAGGGCCTACCTCTGGGTTAGAGGTTGCTAAACACTATTTTTGCTTAACCTATGGGTAACTCGAAATTTGCTTGTTATCCCTGGGTCACCCTTTGTTTCGAAAACCAAGCACATGAGTTCTGACAATAGCGTATGCCAGTTTCGTGAGTGGGAGACCAGTACCCCTGGTATCCCGACAGTTTTTCATCCGCTTTGATTGATGCCGCTGGTGTACTAACAGCCAACACGTAACATAAGTCCTTTCTCACCCGTAAGGAGACATTGATCTCCTTTTCCTTAGCCCTCAGAAAGATACTGGTTTACACTGCGAGATCACTGATACGCCAGTGTGTAGCACGGTGTGCCCGTTTCGCGTTTACATCCCAGCTTTCAGCCACGGAAAGATAGCCACGCTGACGCTGAGTTGATCTGGATGGTCAGTTAGGCCTATACCCGTTTACACGATCAAGCAAACATCGAGCAATCATCAAGCAAACATCCAGCAAATGCATTCAAAATACATGCGCACGACGTGTGCTCTACTTGATCGATGTTTGTTCGATGCTTGCTCGATGTTTTGTTTTGCTTGATGTCTGCTTCGTGTAGGCGAATTATACCTTTTTCGCCCCTTTGCGATTTCACCCCCTGGCTGATTCGCCCCTCAGCGTGGACAATTCGCCCCCGTTGAGCAATATATTGGCGCTGCATGTGTGTCAAGTCGGCTTTTTCAAAATAAATTCTTACACGTATACTTGGGTATAGGCCTAATAACCGCTACTGTATGTTGACCAAGGTCTAGATCTATAGACAGCGTCCTACAGCACTGTAAACATTATAGAACGAAAAAGTGCTGTAAAAAGCAAATGGGGTCTCTGACTCTATAAGCTAGGATGAAATACAAGTAAATACCAAGTATAATAATGTCTATGCTTAATTGAACAAACCACTAAACAGTCACACAATCGTTTATTCTCATCGTCACGCTACAAACTGTCTAAACATTAAATTACGTATATTATAGCATAATACATATTGCAGTTTATCGCCCTTGTACTAATCGACATTGAATTACCGGTATTCTAGGGGGCGAATTGTCCAAGGCGAAGGGGCGAATCAGCCAGGGGAAAACAATCCAGGAGGCGAACAAGGTAGGGGGCGAAACGGCAAAGGGGCGAAAAAGCCAGACACCGTGTAGGCTATGCTTTAGGCATGCTTCATATTTGCTTGATGTTTGCTCGACGTTTGCTCGATGATTGCTTGATCGTGTAAAAGGGGTATTTACATAACGAGACAGTTTACCCGTCCAAAAACAGTCAACCGTCTAACCGGGCCCGGCGTTGACTATAGCTTTGTTGAGCGCACACTCAACCTGTTGACAATTGCGTTAAGCCGCCGTACGTCAGCAGCGCCACGAAACACAAACGAAAGTTGGTAAAACGTGTCTTGTGTTTTCCACAAAAATTTCGAAATACTCGTAGTTGATTACGTGAGAAATTTCAACCCGCTGAAGTCACATATTATCATCCACAAGAGACAGGCCAGAATTCCAGGCAATAAAGCGATGTGAGGCTGACCGACGTCGAGGTGGCACGGTCGATGACACGGACCCCAGGAGGTCCACTCGGTCAGAACACATTCGCCAGGACACGCAACTCTGCATTCCTCCGTCAGCTGAACACACGCCCATAAACACTTCACTTACATTTAGCATCGATCGGAGTCGTGTGTAAAAAAATGTGTGCAAAAAGTGTAAAACTTAGAGAATCGAGGAGTCGAGATTAAACTCTTATCGCACCAGCTACTGTCCAGCTGCCAAAATCATGCAATCCGCAGAATCCTGAAAAAACCTCCAGCTTAGACAATCCCGCAAAAGAACACTTCAATCTGTAAGCTGTGCACGACAAAAATTGTAGCCTTTTACTGATCGATTTTTTAAACTTTTATTAAACAGCGTACTACTTTTGCTTGTATTCAAGAGCCAGTTACGAATTAGAACTAATAACGAATAATTTTCAATACAGTAGTAAACTTTACAAAAATAACGATAAGTAAAAATTAATTGTGTTAAAAACTAACGGTAATCGTTGCCCAAGTAAAATGTGTTTTATTTAGCAACTTTTATCATTATCGTTATTTCATTTGGCCACCAGCTCTCAAAAACCGAGACACAGGTTTAGTAGGCCTAAACGTATTTAGGCTTATCCGGCTCTGTAGACTAAAATGTCGACGCTCTGTGCCAAAAAAAAATTGAATTGAAATTATCCTAGACGCTTGTCATCGTATTTAAATCTACTTTACGATGTTTATTTAGGCCTATCAATGCAGCTTTTGTCAAACATTTATAATTTTTAGCCGACCGTACTTAAGTGACGATTGAGCTTATTGTATGGTTCAACGGTTGTCAATAACAAAAAATTGTCGTCTGTCTGTCCGTTCGTCCGTCCGTCCACCGTCGTTTGTCACGGATGTATTGTGGCTAAACGGTAGGCTGTAGGGGAAAACTTTTCACACGAATAATTAGCCCTGTGTCATAACCTAAATAAGCAAAATTTCAGCGATCTAGTGCAAGAGGGACATTTTCAAATTCGGGGTTGAATAAAGGGGAGTAGAAAAATGTGCATTTTTCAACGGAAAACTGACCTTATCTCGGAAACAATGAGAGACACGGCCAAAATTACTATTAATCACTGATAGGAAGTGTCCTTTAAGATAAAATAAAAATCATCGACCGTGGACGACCTTGAAGGTCATTGACCACCAGTACGGTCGGCTATCCTAGCGACAGCTAGGCTTCTTGCATTAATCGGTAAAATTATTGTTAAAGATCACTCTTGTGATTCGTGTTCGCAGCTCTATATTAAAAATATAATCAACAACAACGCCGCTACCTGCTATTGCGATTACTGGAACTATCACTTGGGATGATCATAAGATGATCATAATTACAGCATCGAGTGAGTTATACCCCGTTTACACAATCGAGCAAACATCGAGCAAACGTCGAGCAAATGTATTCAAAAT
>Ga0056128_1013129_pt1 | contig 10049 bp, 8 predicted proteins | sample WorMetLIZISLAND2_FD_71113 | JGI IMG/M metagenome (GOLD analysis project Ga0056128, IMG submission 71113) | Marine gutless worms symbiont microbial communities from Max Planck institute for Marine Microbiology, Germany - Olavius geniculatus... ... | reverse complement strand
GACGATACGTTGCTTTTATGCGCGGACGGGCCAGCGGTATCCTAAAGCCTTGTTCATAGCGACAAACTCAACCCAGCTCAACTCAACTCAACTCAACTGAGTCTGAACTGCTCAAAGCGTTGAAAACTGACAAAAACTGAGCTTTTCCAGTTGAGTTAAGTTGAGTTGAGTTGAGTCGAGTCGAGTTTGTCGCTATGAACACGGCATAACGCGCACGCACTGCGTATGCCTACTAGGTAGCTCGCTGCCACGTGGCGTTGCATTGTGCTAGTGATTCGTAGATCTGATCTGTAGATCTGATCCGTATGGTTTATTTTGGCTACATTATTGTCAATAATTATACTACTGAGTAAGCAAGCAGTATTGTTAATCTAGCATAACAGTGTGGAGATATAGACACCAATTATTGTTCCTCATCTACTGGCATCTAAATCTCGGGAGCGTACGTTCAACTCACTAGTTAGAGTCATTGTTCTATAGTCATCGGGATCCCGAACAAGACGTTTCAGACGGCGTGGCGGCATCATACTGACATAGGCGGTTGCTAAACATCAGTTTCCAGAGATCTATTCACATTATTTATTTTTTAATTTCTATAAGATAGCCTGAGTATCGGACATTTCTTTGCCAGCTGGGAAATGTGTTAGCCATTGGCAAGAAAATGTACAAGATATGACAAAGTCTATGCGGGAAATGTCTACATGTATTTGTCCATTTGGGATGTGTTCGTACGAGGAATACTGCCCGTGCAGAAAAAAAATGTCCTTACAGGAAAGTCCGTTCGTTGGTTAGCCTAATACTAATTAAAGTATATCGTACAGTAAGAAAACAATTTGTGACATTTTTGTGATTTTAGTTTTACTTATAAGACATCCTGTCCGTTTATCTGCACGAACTCAAGTCCTAATTACTTATCATCGTCGCAACCATAGACATAGCCAGCGGACACTGGGGCGAGAATGCAAAAATTTAAGATTGTCAAAGAACCAGAAACCGAATTGAATTAGAGTTGTCTTACTGGCATCTTCCAAGACCCTTGACACTTCTTCCGCCTTTTTTACCTTTTCTTCCCTTTCTTGGCGTGCTGTAAACTCTTTGGCATTTTGGGCTTTCAAAACGCATCTCATGACAACATTTTAGTCGTTTATGCGCAATGCTAATAGGCTTAACTGTTATCGCATTATAGACAGAACGAGTGTCCGCGTGAAATAAAAAAATGTATGATGATGACGATGACGTAAACTTACTGAGAACATTATTGTATGAACTTATGAAGGCAACCTGCTCGAACGTATACGCGGCTGGACGGACGGACTCCAAGATGACGGAGCAGTCGCCGATATTGATGACGTCGTCACAGCGTCATCCAGACGTTGCTCGGTCATACACCGACGAGTCGGACGACAGCGTGCTGTTAAACGTGAACGGGCGTCCGGTGGCGCCACCATCGCGACTGGACGTTCTGTTTCAGGAGAGAATCACGCTGTCGTGGACCAACCTTAATGTCTATGTGTTGCCAGATACACAGGACCGCTGCTGTCAACAACGCACTGATCACACGCAGTACAAACAGATCCTCTACAACGGTTCGTCGTCGATCGATATAATGCGATAATCAAATTTGTTATTCGGTCGTATACGGATTCATTTGTTCACTTACTAACTGATTTACTTGCTATGCAAGCACCGAATGTCACCTGCTAACGCTACTGCCACAAAATACTTAACCTAATGGTTTTCATGGAATAATTATTAATAAAGCGATTTTAAGAATAAAAGTATTTGCACAAATATCGTATTGATTTGAGTGTTGTGTTATGTGGCAGTTACTGGAATAGTGAAACCAGGACAGTTGTTGGCAATTCTCGGTGGCAGGTACGGCACGTCAAAATATTGTAACTTTTGTAAATTATTACAGGATTGCCCGTTTCAGATGAATATAAAAGGACGACAACGATAATTGTGAGAAAAAGAATTTAATGGAATGTAGCCTACACGCTGCCCGTACTTGCGAATGAGTCGGCTGTATATAAGATAAATGTACAAAACATCAGTTTATACACTTGTTAACGGCCACATGCAATGACTGACACATCAACAAAAGCAAAAATCATAAAAGGTGATAGGATATCACTTACCATCGCATTGTCTAACTGTCAATGTGCTGTTGACTTTTTAAGTCTTTGACGCCCGCCTGCGCCGGGCTCCATGAACCTAGGAGATCGGGACTGCTGAAATCTACGTTTAATGCTGAAAATTTCATACGCAGGTTGTGTTGGTCTAACTCCAGCCATTTCGTCGCAATTCAGTATTGAAATGTGCGCAGCATCCAAATATTGCGAAAAATTCACTAAAAACTCCTTTTGGGAAGGTTCAAGGTCATTCAAGGTCATCTATGTTGATAAATTTAAAAAGCCTGTCACCAGTGCTTGTTATGATAAGCAGAACGTCTGTGCTTATCTGCAACCGTGTTCACGCTACACGAGATAATTGCGGTAAAATAACCACTTTTTAGGAGGTGGGGGTAGCTGTCTTTGACGCCCGCCTGCGCCGGCCTTCTTGAACCTAGGGAGTCGGGATTTGAACTGCTAAAATCTACGTTGAATGCTGAAAATTTCATATGCATGTTGTCTTGGTCTATTTTCTGCCATTTCGTCGCAATTCAGTGTTGAAATGTGCGCTGCATGCAAAAATTGCAAAAAATTCACTAAAAACCTTTTTTTGAGCAGTTCAAGGTCGTTCAAGGTTATCGATGTTGATAAATCCAAAAAGACTGTCACCAGTGCTTGTTATGATAAGCAGCATGTATGTACCTATCTGCAACAGTTTTCACATTATTTGAGCCAATAACGGCAAAATGACGTCATTTTAGGGGGGTACCCCTCTTTGACGCCCTCGTTCGAAGGGAGCCCCTGCACCCAGTGGCACGAAATTTTGTCACGATAAACTAGAGACCTAGGGGCAGCCACAATAAAGATTTCGTGATCCTAGCTTGCACCGTTTTGATACAGATTACGAGTGTGACAGACAGACAGACAGACGGACAGACAAACAGACAGACGATGGCTAAAACGCGCGAAGCATTCTGCTTTCGCGCGTAAAAGTCAATAAACATAACCATTATTTCGGAAGTTTAGGATCTTTTAAGTGATCGATGCTGATACGATTGAAAAGCTCGTCACTAGTGCTTGTTGTGATAGGTAGTATGCCCATGCTTATCTGCGACCGTTTTCAGGAAAGACTGGCCAACAATGGTAAAATAACGACTTTTACGGGAATACCGCTCTTTAATGCCCTCGTGCGCAGGTTTCCTTGAACGTAAAAAATCAAGACTTAAACCGTTGAAATTTACGTTTAATGCTGAAAATTTCATACGCAGCTTTTCTATGTCTATCTCAATTGATTTTGGCGCAATTCGCTCTTGTAATGTGTCTCGCAGTCCGAAATCGTAAAAAAATCCATAAAAACCCCTATTTTAGCATTCAAGGTTATCAAATGTTATTGAATTCGGTGGCAATCAAAAGCCAGTGTACGACTTTCTATTAGTGATTTATATCTTATCTCGCACCGTTATTGAGATACAGCGACTTATTGGCTAAAAATCTAATTTTTAACCCCTTCTCATTTAGCGCCCTCGTTCGAGGTGACCCCCGTCGAATTTATGAAAAAGCTTTACTGATCCTGAAACTAGAGTCTTCCACGCAGCCGACGGTGAAGATTTGGTGATCCTAGCTTGCACCGTTTTTGACTGATCCACCCGTGTGACGGACGGACAGACGGACAGACTTGCGATGGTTAAAACGCGCTGAAACAGTAGCTGCTTTCGCGCGTAAAAACATGGAAATTGAGTCAACGTCTGTAGAAGTGTACATCAAACTTTCGGACTATCGAACGAGAGCTGCTCCTTATGTAACAGTGGAACGGGGAAGTCGACGCTGCTAAACGTGCTTAATCAGCGTAACACGAGCGGTCTGCTGGTGGACGGTCAGCTGCGTGTCAACGGTACGGTGGTGACAGACCTCAGCGTGGTAGACGAACTGTCAGGCTACGTGCAACAGGACGACATCTTCATCGAAACACTGACCGTCGCCGAACATCTCTGGTTCCAGGCGAAACTGCGAGTTGACCACGGTCTGACAGACACCGACCGACAGAAGATAGTCGACGATATCATATACGAGGTTTAACATCATGCTGCAGTAGTGTAGCCGATTGTACAAAAGAAATAAAGTAGGCCTAACTGCTCGTTTTAGCTAGTTGTGCAAATAGTGCAAATACGAATTGCTGTTTTGGCGACGATGTGTGCTGATGTCATAAAGTTCCAGTTAGTTTGCTGTTAGTTGTGTCTTTTGAAAATTTTAGCTTTCAAAAATGCGCAAATATCGTTTTACGGAATTCATTTTGTGGCGAATTTTACATAACTTCCTCAAACTCAAACGTTATCCCTAGTCGGCGTCTTCTGTGGCTTGTTTTCTTGGAAACACTGTACAGACACTTGTTATTGTTTTTTTTGAGAAATTTATTACCTGATTTGATAAATAATATAATGTACTGTATGAAATATTTTGTTTCGCAGAAATGATTACACTGTACACACAGGATGCACGTATATGCACGCTGATCCGATTGCATAGGCTTAATTGGGACGGCAGCTAATAAACCAAAGTCATAGCTTCCAAATATTTATTGCCCGGTACCAGACTGTAATACAAGCTTACAAAATGTAATATCGATTGTTTCCAATCATGGTCTTCACAATGGCTGTTCAGTTAACTGAATAGCATAGCGACACGAACAGAAACGGCTAAAGGTTTTCTTGCTTGGATTTGCGTGCTTACCAGACTTAATCGATTCGCTATAAGCCCATGTAGTGCGTATCTTATCACAGACATAAATAGATCTGAATTAAAGCAGCTAAAAATGTAGGTTTTTCAACTTGTGTTTACTCCAGACAATAAACGATGCTGATATTTGGATAATTATTGTGAATATGTGCCCGCAGCTTGGTCTGACAAAATGCGCCAATACGTTAATCGGCAATCCGCAGAGAACTCGAGGCATATCGGGCGGTGAACGCAAGCGACTGGCTTTTGCATCCGAGGTAATTCGTGATTCGTGAATTCTAATAAAAATTGGAGATAGAGGCAGAAAGTTGACATAGTTCCGACACACAGTTGCTTACTAAAATGTAGGATCACACTACGATCCGTCCCGTACCCTGGACGTATTGTGTAAACCAATTTTCGTGTAAGTTTGTTTAACACTAATATTACGCTGTTTCAACATTGGCGTCTTAACTTTTTTCAACCCCTCAAAAATTAAGTAAAACAATAGATCGGACAGCAGCTGTTTGACATTATTGCTCAATATCGTAACTTACTTCTTGTTTCTTTGATGTCCATCGGTTTTTAAAAGCGCATACAAAGCTTCGTAACGGAATTGAACTGAACTGAACTGAACTCGCTCATTGGTCATTGGTCAGTTTAGTTTAGCTCAGCTACAGTACGTTGTTCTGTGCGCACCTTAAGTTTGAATAAATATTATTATATAATGATGCAGTTGCAGGATGCTCTACTGATGTACTGTGATACGGAATACAGATTAATGTATTAGAATGTGGATTACGACTATATACTTGTTGTCACACTTACAGAGTAGAGTTATGTCCGGTATCGTGTCATTTGCAGGTTCTCACAAATCCATCTATATTGTTCTGTGACGAGCCGACATCCGGCTTGGACGCATGCATGGCTGCAAACGTCGTCACTCACCTCAAGAAGATTGCGAATTACGGCCGAACGGTCGTCTGCACGATACACCAGCCTTCGTCAGAGGTCTACGCCATGTTCGACAGGTTACCGCTGCGTACTGTTTTGTTTGACTTCTAACTGAGTGCCACAACGAGTTTCGTTCAAACTTGCGCACTTTGTGGCTTTGATAATAACTGGTAACAAAAATAAACCAGTATTTTTATGCATCTACTAGCGCTGATAAGTATCGGTGAAGACATTATGTTTTCGGGAAGTCCGTCCGTTTGTCTTTCATGCGTCAGTACATCACACGAAATTCGTTAGCATGGTGACGTAAAACCCATCGGAGCGAATTTCAATAAACTTCGGTTAATGGTTAAGGCCATTGATAAGCAGCTGTGTATTTGATACTTTCGACATGGCAAAGTTAAGGTTGCTACAAATTCAGAAGATTCTCACAACTTTGATATCCAATGACATCTTTCGAACGGCTTAGCGGATTTTGACAAAGTAAAACATGTATTTTATTTTATGTAAATCCCAAAGTCAAAAGAATTACTTGGTTTGTGGGTTGTGGGTTTAAAGTCTAATTCGCAACGCTATTGTCAAATATGTTAGTTGAGATAAGTTGGTCTATTAGGTTAGTTGATGAGTCAAGATCTCGATCGTAATGGACAACAGTATTCAGCAGCACAAAACCGAGTTCATTTCTGCGTAGAAATGTCACACACAACGTGCATCTGAGTTAGTTGCGAGTGCGTCAATAATTTACTGTGTTTATTGTGCATTTGGCAGTGTGTTGTTGATGACGGAGGGGCGCGTCGCCTATTTCGGACCTACGTCGAACGTTTGCGACTTCTTCTTGAAGTACGTATTACATTGTGTTGATGAAATGCAAGGTACCTGCATTATACTGATGTTTTACTGTTTATATCTTCGTTGATAATTTTTTAACATGATAGTTGTCTGGGGAGATGCTATTTTTGCCACACGTTGCCCGTTCGAAGACCGTCGCTAACTGTGAGAATAAATCAACGTCATATTAAACATATCATATTTATTTCATTTAGGTAACAAGTACCCATGAAGAAGAAAAAAGCAAAAAAACGACGGAAACTATACCCAACGTAGGCAAATATACCCTAGGACAAATGCAACAAAATGTGCAACTAACGGCTCACAGGTTGAATGGTAGTTCAAGCCCTGTGTTAACGGCGACTTCTCTTTCCTATGTGGAATCCAAAAATTCGACCCCCACAGAATCATAACCTCGAACCCGATTGAGATAAAATTTGGCACGGTTGATTACGTCGGCAAGAGGACCCGTCATGCAAAATTTTATGCAAATTTCTCCAAGAGGAGCTTTTCGGTAAATGGGTGAAATATACACGAAAATTTTTATTTATATATGCCTTTTTTCTTCAACGCACCCACAGGTCAGACCCCTTAAGGGATTTTTACGCTTAATACGTCAAACGACGCGGCTCTGCACAAGAAAGTGCCTTTTTGGGGTTAGAAAATTAAAATTTAATATTTAACGTATTTATTCGCAAAAATCAAAAAAATTACAATGGCGCCTATGGGAAAAATAAACAATTCTTTAAACGGTCATAACTTTGGCTGTGTATAAGATAGAGTCATAATTTTTGCTTTTATGGTATGGTTTTCAAGGATGGTCAATCTAATGGTGTTATTCAATTTCACCCCGGACCCTCCCTGGTTGCCATGACAACGAAATTTGTCAAAATGGGCTATAACTCGGCTTGTGTAAGACATAGGCTATCTGCGAGATTTCTGCGTCTATAATGGGGTTTTCAGGGATGGGCTATCAATGAATGCTGCCAATCGCATTTTTCCCCACCGACCCCCGTTGCTACACTTATACACTTGTTAACGGCAACATTGAAGAACTGCGAGTTCTTCAATGTTGCCGTTAACAAATGTACAACGGATGTTTTATGCATTTATTACAATTTACAGTCTATTGTCTGTAAAAAATGGCAATGTTTATGCAAAACAGTCGCAAATGAAGGCACATCTAAGTCAAATAGCATGGCTGTAACACCATGACACCTTCGAAAACCGAAAACAACTTCTTCATGCATTTATGATAACAAAATCTGAATTTAGACAAGTGCTAACATTATAACATGACCATAAAAATACACCATACAAGCATATACAATAAGCCCTAAAAGGTTTAATTTTTACATTTATGGAACAACGTTTAAACCTTTGAGCAAGCATATTAGTACCCATGTACATGTTGCGAATTTCACACTTAATATCAGAGTCATGACGCATCTTGCAAGATAAAATATGGCCTAAGTATCTAAATTCTTGAACAAACTCGACCGCCAGACCAATTATCATAAAACAACGAAATACACTAGACACAATCTTACTATTATCAAAAAAACGTGTCATTCATGTGGTTGAAATAACCCCCCCCTAAAGTTGTCATAATTAATCTGACAACGCACAAGAAAAGCTAACATGCAAACACGGTTTTTATTTGCTGCCATGTTACTAATTTTTGTCTCTCTCTTCTACTGTCCGTCTATATTTCTTAAATTGTTTAAGGTCCTTGGGTGCTTTTTAGTTAGTTTTGTCATGCTATTAAATCATGTTGACTCACTACTGCATAATTTGTGCCGTGTTTGTTGTGAATGTAAGTGTCGGCAGAGTATGTCCGTCAAACTACAATCCTGCAGACTTCTTCGTACAACAGCTGGCGATACAGCCTGGTCATGACAAAAAGTGCAGACAGTTTATTCAAGTCAGCACATCGTTATCGTTTATCGCTTTTGTGATCATGGGCGTAGCCAGAAATTAGAGTTGGGAAGAGCGGTTTTAGGGCAAAAGGGTTGAAAATAGAGACCGACGACTGCCGGCGGGGTGGGGTTTTGGGAAAAGCCGCAGCAAGCCATCTACCCACTAGCTAGAAAGTCTGTGGAGCGCTGTGAGCTCTCTAGTAAGGTTCAGGGCGGAGCCCCGACCACAAGTATTTTTTGGTCATGTGAAAGCTCTGAAAACGTTAGATTTACAGTTTGACTACACAAATTTGCATAGTTTTTTTGGCTCTGGCATGCACCCACTGCACCCTTTTGGCTACGCCTATTCGTGATAACAGCCTTTTGCGTTTTTTTTGTTCTCGGTCACTTTCGAATCGTCTTCTTTATCTTGTCATATGCGAGATCACCTTCGAGAATAGATCAAAACATTTGTAACTTGGTATATAGGGCTTACCGCCGAAGTAGTTTTATTGAGATAATGAAAAAAAATGGATATGAAGTGCACGCAACCCAACCACATTACAGCTGTTTAAGTGAGCTATCAAGTTTTTTTTATAACAACATTTGCTGTTGATCGATTTTAGATTCTCTTTATTTCACTTCAGCAATAAATTGTCAATAGGTCCAATATGACAATGAATGTCCGAAAATATTTAAGATTTTTGCGTCTCTTCAAACAGTTTAAATGAAGGTTGCGGTGAACGATGTGTGTAAACAAACATATGAAAAGATAAGCTTTCCTGGCTGGTCTTTTTAGCATGGTACAGTGTACATAAAATGGAATGATTGCACGTTTTGTAATCACTGCTTTATAGGCCTATTCGGTAAAACAGTGATACATCAAAACGTTTGACATGTTATTGAAACTTTAATGCGTGCAGACGGTATGCAGGACATATGAATCGTCCAAACAGTTTCAGGAATTGTCGTCAGAAATCCAGGGTTCTCAAGAGTCTGCTCTCAGCAATCTAGAATTGGTAAAAAAGAAGTAACGTTTTATTTGTTGTGATTTTTTTTCAGATTGTTGTGACATATTTAAGAATAGCGACAAATAAAAAAATGTTTGCTTTATTACAGCTGTGAACCAGACTACCAGAAGCGTCGTGAGTCAATTAAGCGGCAAGCGAGAATTTCCAATTCCCTGACAGACAGCCGAAAATTTTTAACAGAAATGATTATGGGTGCTTAAAAGTCAAAAGTTTAATTTTGCCTTAAATTTTTTAAATGGGGATTTTCAGCAAAACATTGTGTATTTTTGGAGAAATTTTTTTTCGACGAGAAAAAAACTTTTTTAACAAGCTAAGATTTAGCGAGCAATTTTTCCTTTGCCCTTTGCCACGACGCCACTGCTGGGAACTAATCGCAGGTGCGCGGTAGCGCAGATCTGTGTTAATGGCGACTAAGTCAATGGAGGATGGCAAAATTTGACCCCTCGCAGTCGCAAATTCGAAACCCCTCAACCGATCGACACAAAATTTGAAACAGGTAATTATGTCTACGAGAC
>Ga0056128_1013126_pt1 | contig 10050 bp, 6 predicted proteins | sample WorMetLIZISLAND2_FD_71113 | JGI IMG/M metagenome (GOLD analysis project Ga0056128, IMG submission 71113) | Marine gutless worms symbiont microbial communities from Max Planck institute for Marine Microbiology, Germany - Olavius geniculatus... ... | reverse complement strand
TGTGATCCGAATCTATGTCTGCACCCTGAAAGGTGCGGCACTGCTGCACTGACGTTGCCCACTTTCTTCGGATCAGTATCATGTCAATCATGTTTCTTGTTTTTCCGTCATTAGATCGCCCTGTCGCCCCTTGCTAAAATAGAATCGCCCCGGGAGCGAGGTTTGCGCCGAAAAAGTTGTTCCTTCGTTTGAAAATTCGCCCCCATTTAATAAAGTAACATCGCGTCCCTGATTAAATCGCCCCCCCCCCTGCATTCTGCTTTCAAGTCTAATTGCGCACACAAACAGCAAGTACGCTATGAGACATTAAACATGCAGGTTTTGGACGTTTGATGATGCTGAAATGTGAAACGACTTTATGGCGCTGGCAGCCGCCAGATGAAGCTCATTAGGCTACGTAATCGTCGGCGGTCGTGTTACCTTGACGCGCAGTAGTGACCATGACCAAGCTCTTGCGTGCATTCATTTCACTAGCAAAGTACCCGTCCTACGGTTGCTAGTAGGTATAAGGCGCCGACAGCTATCGGGCTCTGGGGCACGTGTCCCCTCGGCTTCCAACTGTTTAATTTTTTAAGTCACTTCAGAGCCGCACATTCGACTCCATGTGATTGCCTATCTAGTAAAACAGTATAGACGTGTTCTGCGTATTCTGGGACATTAGCTGCGCAATTACTGTAGACCTATTTTGCAGCTCTGCAGCAGATATAGACGAGAGGATAGGCTACTACAAGCTAGCGAGGCCACTGATTATAAAAAGTCACAAATCAGCTCTAACGCGCCGCTACATTGCTTTCTGATATAACGAAATGCTGTTGATATGCAGGGTATATTTCTGAGTAGGCCTACTGTATAACATATTTTACCGTAGGCCTAAGCACGTGCGTCCGACACGTGTTTAATAAGTTGCTTCAATAAAGTTACTTGCAGACTAACGTATGCTGTATGTGCGGGTGTGCAGCAGGATGGCGTGCGGCTGCTGACACGCGGAGTTGCAGGAAACTTGTTGAATCATACCGTGTGTGATGTCGTCACTGGAACCTCAGACAACATCAGGCCGTCAGTCGGCGGCACACACGTCGCTGTCGTCAACTTGTCGTCTACGCTCAGCGACAGCAACGACAATGCTACGACGACACTGACCTACAGTCGGCATCAGTGTCATCATTGTGCAGCATCCGGCTGCAGCGCGCCATCTTGCGGTCACTCCGCGACCTGCCGCTGCAGACACGAACCGCCCAACATTGTCAACGTAACCTCCGCCGTGGCATGGAGCAGCAACAGTCCAACGGACACCGGAAGCACTGGTCGTCACGTCATCGAGCCCGGTGGTAGAGTGGAGATGGATGAGGAAGACGACGAGGAAGCATGTACGACAACATCGGGCAGTTACAGCGCCGGAGACCTCTGTGACGAGATCGACCAGCTTTTCTTTGCCGCTCAGAACTGCAACAGAATCTCCGCCGCTCGGCCGCCGAACGACGCGTTCAATTTATCAAACTAAAAGACACATTCTGCCCACCGTGACTTTAATATACTTTTCTTGGAAATGTCAGTCATTTCTCCTGGACTTGTGTAAGAGTAAATTTTGGACTGTCGAGCCGCTCGTGTGCGGGCCGCGGGTTGGACAGCACTGTTCTAAAATAATACGAACTTTGAATATTTAGTCATCGTAATTATGTATAACACCTATCTACATGTAATTCGTTTATAATTTGTGTCCCTATTCAGTTTGGATTGTTACATCTATCCATAGGTTATACTTGTACATGTATATCATCTTGCATATACATGTTTCAGAAAAAAAACTGTGCCAGTGATATTTTCTGAACAACTCCGTAAAACAGTGGCCGATTTTAATAATTGTTGGCGCGCAACATCATGAAGAAATTCGACGGAAACGACTGTAGCCCACCTCACCTTAATACTGTTGCTACACTGCCTGCAGGAGTTGTAGTTTGGCCGTTTACAAAATTATTTTAATTATTCACACTGGGTGTCGGCTCAGTTACTGTTATTGAGACGGTGTTTATTGCAGACGACAAACAGTTAAGGTCACAGACTGCAGTTCACGAGGGTTTTAAAGAAAGTTTCGTGACAATTTCCACAGAAGAATTGGACGCGCAGAGTACTTGACTACTTGCTCTGAAACACTGACAAAATAAGACTCCGGAAAGAGTTTCCGGCTGTGGGCAACGCGCACTGCGGGCACGTCTGACAACACAATTTTAAAGTGGATACAGTGTTTTAATTGCCGGGGGGTTGGGGAGGGGTTGAACCCCCCCCCCCTCAACCGTTTTCTCACCCTTTCTAATACACTGTCAAATTATGATCTGAAGGGTCAGATATATACTGTATATACTATCCATATGATTTACGTCACAATTTTGGTCTGGCGTCGACCGTCGAAAAATTCAACCCCCCAGCTAATTTTTCACAATTCAAACACTGAGTGGATACGATTTTCATTAAACAACTAACAAACTTTCAATGATTTTGTCGTTTCGCAATGTTTTTTTCTGAGCTGACGCATTCGCTGCCCAGTATGAATACATTGTTGTAAACGACCAAACTACGACTTCTGGATTTCACAAGGTAGTGTAATAACAGTATCAAGGTGAGATTGGCAAAACTACAGTCATTTACGTTAAGTTTTTTTCACGGTGTGGCATGCTAAAATTATTAAAATCGGTCAGTGTTTTAGTTTGCTTATTGAAAAATAACATCGGCACATTTTTTTGAGACACAGTATACGTGTATAATTAGACAGGCAGGCCTATGCAGATTTAATTGGCTTGGCTTTTTCAACCAGTTTGCTGAGGTAACATTCATAAAAAAACTGTGTAAATACATACACAGATAACAATGTGTACAGTTTTGATTTGTAACATAGTTTGCCTTGACTGTACTGAGTTCACATCGTTGTACTGTAGTAGCTCTCTTGTGTGTTAAATTATTTATTTATTTTATTTTCTAAATGTTGTTCGTTTTTATGAACGTAGCTTAATATGGAAACAATTCACTACGTCTTGTTTGGTCTACTCTACAGGTGGGTCTTTGATACAAGGAATCATTATCCAAGTTTCGTCGTGCGGCGAGCAATCCACGTTGGCTGGTTGATAATGCCACACACTGCTAGGCTTAGGCCTACGTTGCTAATTATTCTACGCAGGGTCTAGACATAGCCTACACTCGCCAGCTGTATTAGTGTTCTGCAGCCTTTAATGTTCATTAAAATTCTGCTCATTGATGCGCAATGCCGGGCGGGTGGGCTGTCCCCTGAATTCAATCTACCAATCTATACTTTCCGTTTTTTTGACGCGCTACAGCTATGCTGTACGGCGTCCTTGGCATCGTTGTCGTCTGTCTGTCTGTCTGTCTGTCCTCCGTATGTCACGGATGTACAGGGTGGTCCAAAAACGGCACAAAGTTTATGGCACCATAATTTTGCAACCGTACACGACAGAGTCATGCGGTTTTCAGCAAAATGTTCCGAAAGAAATTCTTTACGTGACTAAAGTCAGTATTTAAATACAGCAGTTAAATATTTTTTGTTATTGCCGCTGTATATTAACAGAGAGGTTTATTATAGGCCTAATATGTAACGGCATATTGGTAACAGAGCTATTTTGTTATTGATATTCAACATTAATAGCTCCGCTAAGTAACGATATTTTTCAACGAAATTTAGTAATCTCTCTAGCAATGTATTCGGGACTAAGAGCACAAAGTTTTATTCATATATGTTTAGATTTGAGATTTTTATTGTACGATGTGTAGGTGCTTAGCCTACTGTTTTTCGGACACAGTGCATTATGATGGCATACTTGCCTCAGCCCCGCGCACCCCCGTCGGGGAATGCTGCCCCCCCCTGTCGGGGCGATCCCTGGCGCCGCCCCTGCTTTTCGCCTTTTTCTCTTCCTTTCCTTCCCTCAAAGTAAGACTCATATAAAATACAGCTAGGTAAACTGGGGAGTGATGTAAGCTCCACCAGCAGATTCCGGGGCAGAGCCCCAGCCGAAATCGAATTTGGTAGGGGCCTACAATGTAGCTATAAACTATGAGATCTGGGGGCAACGATTTTTAGCGACCGTACTTAAGTAACGGTCGAGCTTATAATAGGCCTTATGGTTGTTGTCGTTTGTCTGTCTGTCTGTCTGTCGTCGTCTGTCACGGATGTACCCTGGCTAACGGTACGTAGGTCTTAGGGTAAAATATTTTACGCGAATAATTCGCTAAATGTGTCTTAAAACTAAGCACGCAAAATTTCAGCGATTTAATGCAACGGGAACAATTTCAAATTCGCGGTTGAATGAAGGATGGGGTATAGAAAGAAATATGCGAGTTTCAACGGAAAAGTAGCCATATATCGGAAACAGTGAGAGATAGGCCTACGGCCAAGTTCACTATTAGTCACTAAATAGAAAATGTAATACGTATGCTATGTCAAATAAGATGGAAATCATTGACTTTGGATGACGTTGAAGTTTACTGACAACTAGTAAGGTCGGCTATCCTAGCGACAGCTGGGTTTCTTGTAATTATTTTCCTGACAATCAATTGCCAAATTGGCACATTTAGTGTAGCCTAATACTCGTGCTTACATTTTCTCTGGGGAATTGGCAGTGGAGCTGGTCCCTTTGCCTCTCCCTTTGCTACGCAACCAAATAAGCCCCTAGGCCTAGAAATGAGAATGACATCAACTGAGTAAAATCAATAAGCAATTAGAACGCAATGAACCCTAGCAAATGATAGAATCTGAGATATGGTAACATTTTTGACGCGCTGCAGCTATGCTATATAGCGCGGCTATTGCACGGATATCGTCTGTCTGTAAGTCTGTCCGTCTGTCACGGATGCATTGTGGCTAAACGGTACGAGATAAAGCCTATAGGTTGCTACTGATCACTAATAGTAAGTGGCATATTGGTTTTCAAATTTCAAGTGACATGAAAATTATGGACCTTGGATGTCCTTGAACGTCATTATTGCAACAGGAACTGTATTGGTAGTAACGCGTCTTCCCTAGCGACAGACAGCTGGGCTTTCTTGTTATTTTCTGTTCACACTATTACAGAGCCAGGGCGGGAGCCATGGCGGTGGAGCTTTCAGCCAGGTCATTAATTTGACCTAGCTCGCTTTGTTGTAGCGCCGCCACTGGCCAACGGGTGCAAACATAGGACTATTTACGCATTTTAGGCTTTCAAAACGTATTTCATAGCATGGTAATGGCAACATTTAAAAAAAAGTTTAGTCGTTTAGGCCTGCCGGTACCTGCATATTTGCACTGCGAATGACCGTTAAGTCACTTAATTAGGCCTAAGTGTGTTTTAATTTATTAGAGGTGGCGATACGGTTAAAGACAAATTCTAAATCGGTTTTAGTGCTCTGCCGATTTTGTATTCTTGGGCCTGTTGTTTCCACGGCCCCCGGCTACGCCTATGCTCGTGCTCGACCCTCGATTAGTGACACTGTGATATAGCACGCACGTGTCTATAGTGTGACCTCCCGTTAAGTGTTCCCACCGCCCCACCGCCCCGCCGCGCGCCAGTCGTGTCTGACGTCACTGTTGAGTCAATCCATCTCTTCTACGAATGAAATTCAACGAATCGAACAATGTAGAGCAATTGTTTATATGCATCTGACATTTTTAAACGTTAATTTTATCTTGTAATTATTATAAAATGATATGGTGTATGTTTTAATTAAAAGTCTGGCTGTGGGACGGAAGTCACGTGACTGTTCTGTCAGGAGAGACAGGGAAGTCGGTATCGAAATTTTATCGTTGAACTTTTCTGATTAAACGGTATTTTGTTGGAAAAAAAACTATGCTTGCGAAGTCACTTCGTCATGCAGGTCGTGTCGAGAACATGGACGAATATCTACAGAGTTTGGGGTTGTGGCGCAAAGTAATTCCGAAGGATGGAGCGTCTCTGTACCGCGTTGTAGCGCAGCAGGTGAGGTTACTTCATGTTCTTTGTGGACGTGTGTAAATCTGTAAACCAGCTTCAAACCTTCATTAATCGAAGTTATGGAGACATTTAAAATTAGTGGAACTTAGAATGTATATTTACCCATAAGAAGCCACTTGCATGTTGCTGTTTTGCGTTGTCCACGTTGTCACAGGACTTATTCAAGGGCGCCCATCTCCTCTCAGCGCCAGGCAGCAACCTCCCCGCAACTCGGACGCTTCCTGTTTACCCCTACTGCTCATTTCTTTCCTCCCCATTCCCGTCTTCTCCCTTTTCGTTTTCCTCTACTCTCCTTTTCCTTTTCCTACAGTTTCATTCCTTTTGTCTTTTCCCTTCCCCTTTCCCTCTTTAAAAGTAGACTTTTTAAATCCCACAAGAGGTCTGAGAGAGTGCTGTAAACTCGCCAGTGGGTGTGGGGCGGAGCCCCAGCCAAAATCAAATTTGGTGCATTTTGGCCTAAAATATGACATCTGATGGCAACAATTTTAATTATTTTCTTGATAATTAGCTGACCAAATTTAGTGCATTATAAGCTCTTGGACAAACAAGGGTGGTGTGGCATCACAAACTTAAAAGCGGAGGGTACAAGTAATCGAGCTAAATGAGCAGGAAAAATTGGAGTTGTTGTACGCCGAATTGTTGCATTCTGTGCCACACATTTTCTTGGCAATTAAGTCGTACCAAGTTTTCAGTGTTAGTTTTGGGTGAAAGTTCTGACAGCCAGAAGTTCATAGAGAGCACAAACTTTTGCTGAGATATGTGTATTGTTACAGTGCTGCCATATAGTTAGTAATAGTAAATTCTGCATTTTGGTGCAAACATTGCGATACAATAGAAGCTAGTCATCAGATTGTGACCCCTAATAACTTCTTTTATTTTGTGGGCCCAAAATGACTACAAAATTTTATTAAAATCTCTTTGCAATTTTGAGAGTAACATAGTGATTTTTACAAGACTAGTCTTGCACCTCTTCATGCACCTCTGCCATGCATGACATTACTTGCAAGAGGATATGTGCATTATTGGAAAAGAAGAAGAAGAAGAGAAACCAAGAGCAACCAAGACCCAGACGTCTTAACAATACCATAATTGAATCAATACAGGTGAAGTGGCCACATTTGTCACTGCAGTCATCGTGTTTCTGGCAATTTTGCCAGTAAGTGTCATTTATATAGCATGTTATCGTCATGTGAATTATTTACAGTGATGTAATTTTTAACACCAAGTTCAAGACCATAGATTTCATGGTCAATATCAACATCACAGTTTTTGGTTCCACAGATTTATCTCGAAACTAAGACTCTTAAGATGAGTCTCGAGAATTAAGACTGAAGGTTGCAGTGTGGAATAACTTATTATCAGATACCTGCTCACTCTCCTTGGAAACATTAAAGGACAAAAGTGCCAGCTGTTCAGTTCTAAAAACTTTTGACTTTACTGTTCTGCTTACACATTTTATCATTGCATTTTTTCTGTGTTTCTTGCAGTGATGTGTTCTAGAAAACTTGTCCTCATTTTGTCCTCATCCTCGAGGTGCCTTGAGGACAAAGAGCGGTGTTCGTGGCAATGGCCTTGGCCTTGTTTTGGTTCCGAGTCTTTGTTTTTGGTCTTGGTCTTGAGAAAAAAGTCCTTAGCCATAATACTGAGAACTTAAATAAATTCTGTCTATTATTATCAACAGTTTAAGCACAAAACTGAAAGGTGTTAAACATTAGCTTTTGACATTACCTAAGCACCATGATGCTAGTAATTGTCGCTGTGGTGGTGGCTTTTGGGTGTTCTTGGTTTTGGCCTTAAGTTTTTTTTTGCCTTGGCCTTGGTCCCAAGTCCTTGTCTTGTCTTTGGCCGCACTTTTCCTTGGCTTTGGCCTTGGCCTTAAACGCTATGTTTTTGTCTTTGGCCTTGAACACAAAGTCTTTGATAACATCACTAGTTTCTGGCATCATGGGACAACACACAGTGCAATATTTCTGAGGTGATCTGCACTGTATTTGGAAAATGAAGATGGGCTCAGTCTTTCTCTTGGTCTTGGTTTCAATACATAGATTTGCTCTTAATTTAAAACTGTTGGTTTTCACATTTTGTAGCTGGTCTTGGTGTGATGATCTAGTTATTGTTTTGAACTTTATCATCAAAAATTAATTCAGGATCATGCTCTACTTGAATCTTATGGGCCAGCTGGTCAAAGAACACGAGGAATGTAACTTTGAACACCACTATTGTTTGTGCATTGATTTAGTGATAACACCATTAAGGTGTATAACTGTTTGTCATAGTTTCATTCGTGTTTCTAGTTATCAGTGGTGATCTCTGTCTTACCAGTTTGGTTAAATTTTTGCCATATTGCTGACTGCGTTTGTGCAGGTGTTACTTGCCCAAGCAGAGTTTGGAGACGTCATGAAAAAATGTCGTGATTACATTGAAAAAAATCGAGCTACTCTTGTAACTGTTAGTTTCGCTAGATTTTTAAAAATTTGATACGTGTTTTTTATGTCAGTTTCAGTCAGTATTAGTTCAGTAGAGGGTTGTTTAAGATTATGCACTACATATAAATTTGCATTTTCTTACTTACATTTACTTTCGTTATTTTGTATCAGCAGTGCATGTCAGCAGACATATTGGGTATACACTGGTGGTGGGTCACTCAGAAATATAGAAGCTGCTGGGGTCTCAAGGCCATCACTGATGAATCATTACAGTACCCTTAGATTTCATCACAACGTTATTTGAGAAATATCAAAAGTTTTACTGTGATTGCTATACCTCAGAAATGGTGCAATATAGGACCAATATTGCCATTAGTTACTAGCAGAATCTTTAGTACATGCTGTCAATTAACTACCAAAATCAGTGATCATGGTTGACTTTGAATGGCTATCACGTGCGTGATTGCATTAGATATGTATTTTACTGAAACAAGCAACAATTTTACTGAAGAAAAAATCTGGAAAAGCCCTTAATGTCTGTATTTGCTTGTGGAATTTCCTTAATCTAGATATTTGCTACTGATTACTGAAATGCATAGATGGCATGCTTTCTCTCTGCAGTAGCTTGTCTTGTATAAGTACGTGAAACGACGTTTGTGTTTGTCTAGCATGGAGCTGGTCCAATTGAAATGAAAGCCTTGTCACATCAATACCAGTGAGTAACTGAGTTGTATTTGTGAATTTTGCTGATTTTTCCTGCCAAAGAGGTTATGTCATGTGAACTGGTGCTTATCATTGTTTGTAAGCAGGATTACATAGAGAAGTTATAGACCAGTTTGGCTGAAATTTTCAGGGAAGGTTAGACTTGGCTTAACTTAAACCGTGTTCATAAACTCGCACCGGATAAACCGGTATAACCAGATCCGTTTCAGCTGGTTAGATTGGGTTTATGAACAATCAGTTGAATTGGTGGCGTGGCAGCGGCGTGCAGTGTACTGTACAGTTGTGTAATTAGTTTTTCAATAACATAAATTTGATTGAAAGCTGAAAAGATTCTGACAATAACCGGCCTTACCACCGACAACAAACGATGACGCCATTTTTAATTAACTGGACAATCATACTAGTGAGCGGGGTCGTCTGGTTAGTGATCGAGTAGAGAACCGACCGTTTATAAACTAGTTTATGAACGGCCGAGTCATAACCCGGTTTACCCTGTGCGAGTTTATGAACCCACCCTTAGAGGTTTATGAGTTTTTGGTGGTGATCAGGGTAACTAGCACTTCTGTCCAGGATTGGAAGATTCTTCACCATTGCCAGATAGGGCCAATCTTTGCCAAATGTAGTGCAGATGGCCAAACACTGAGGAATAAATTAACAGCATATCATAGGTTTGCACTCTCTTGAGTGCCCTTTTAGTGAACAGTTATTTTTTTAAACGCTGCTGCTACTGTTGCTGTAGACCATTAGTGAATTAATTATATTGGATTAAATAAAATTGCAAGTGTTACGAACGGACACCGTCCGCCGCTTAAGAAGTGCACAGTTACTGTAGTGTGTATCGAGTGATAATACGAGTTTCTTTGTACACTTATATTACAACTATATACACAGTATCATCATGACATCCTAAGCCTGCCGGCCTCCGATACGGC
>Ga0056128_1013124_pt1 | contig 10052 bp, 10 predicted proteins | sample WorMetLIZISLAND2_FD_71113 | JGI IMG/M metagenome (GOLD analysis project Ga0056128, IMG submission 71113) | Marine gutless worms symbiont microbial communities from Max Planck institute for Marine Microbiology, Germany - Olavius geniculatus... ... | reverse complement strand
GTTCTGGTAGAAGCCAGCGCTTCCTTTATAAGGTTTACTCGACTGGCGCTGTTACCGGTTACTACACTTAAGCGCTCTATATTTGATAAAAGTACACATCAAAGCTATAACACATAATGACATAAGGTGACCAAGTGAGTGAGACGCCTTTGCGGACTTTTTATGGTGCAGATTACTTGCATGAGAAGCCGAAAGAACGACAATAGTATGCCAACTGTTTACAAACGTTGCGTCGCTATGGAATCAATATGGCGCCTGTGACCTTAATAATGGGCCTAATTGGTGGCATGACCTAGTTTTACTCTATAGGCTTTGTACTAAACTAAGTTGGCAGAGGCATAATAAAATATTATTAGCCAAAAACTCCCAGGAACTGAGATGGATAGCGAAGAACTCACCTGAACGGCCAGGTTGGCCTCGATCTCCGGCCGAGCCAGGACGACCAGAGCTGCCCTTCATACCTGGTAAACCAGGTCGACCAGACACACCTTTCTGACCTTGCAGACCTGGTCGGCCTGCGCTTCCTCTGTCACCTTTTGCACCTTCATAAACAACCGTCACAAGACACTAGTCTACTACTCCAAACCTTGAACAAGTATAAGTTGATATAACTGTAAAGAAACTCATGAGCCCAGCACTTTCTAACTACTTACAAAAAGCCAGAAATTAGTATTCTCAACGTGCATCTGAGATTTGGAACACTCTCTTCTTTTGAACCTCGATTGAGTAGTTGCAGCAACGATAAGGCAAAGAATTTACCTTTGTCATCACGCCCATTACAGCTTTGAAAATTATAGCAGCAGATTATAATAGTTGAGTAAGTGCTGAAAAAAATTTGACACTTAACATCTTTTGTAACTATGCCTTCAAACATCAGGTAATGTAAGTAAGCAAGTGCAAACATTAGTAAACGAGGACGAAAATCTCAAAAATTGCTACAACAGTGCCATTGAGTATTCATTGCTTATGCTAGTAACATTCGTTCTACGAAAAAATGTAGTCATGCAAGTTACTATTCTGAAAAATATACGCCAAAGCTGGTCTTTTTCAAATTTTTTATTAGAAATTCCAGTGAATTAATCTTTAATTTTAAAAAATACATAGTACAATTATACATTATGCACATATTTAGTAAAAATATAAGTTTTTAAGTAAGTCTCAAAACCGAATGGGATATAAAATTAGGTTCTAGCTTGCTACTAACGAAAATCAAGATCTTTATTAGCCAAACAAATGGCAAATAATTGTAAGTTGCAACAAACAATAACAAAAATTGCAAAAAGATAAAATTCGAAATAAATCCCAATACGTCAAAAATAACATACACAGGATGACCGTCTGAACTAAGCGCTCAAACGAGTCAGTTAATTACCTGGTGTTCCTGGAAAGCCGTCTCTACCAGGTGAGCCCGGGTCGCCGGGTAAACCATCAAGACCTGGTAAGCCACTTGCACCGGCACGGCCAGGGTCACCGGTAGGACCGGGTCTACCGGCATCACCAGGCTGGCCTGGCCGACCGTCAGTACCCTTCATTCCAGGCAGACCTACAAAGCCACCCAGAACAGAAACTAGTGTTAAAGACACAGTATAACATGTTTACCATCTATGTTACAAGATCGATATTAACTGTAGCATCAAGGCTTGGTGGCAAATGATCAACGAATTACTCTACGAAATTTCTGGATGGCCGACGTCGTCTGAAAAACATCCTGGCATGTAACGAGCCACCCAGGTCAGGTCAACTCAACCTGGCCATCGCTTCCTGGGTGAGTGCTATGAGTATCAGCAAAAAAACCAGGCAGCAAACAGGCACATCGCATGATGCCCGTATCCATGGCTTCACAGTGTAAGCTGTTGTCTGGCTAAGGGCTAAAGAAACTGAGATCAACGCCACCCTATGAGACTAGTGGCTCAAAAACGACTTTACGCTTTCTTTAACTTTTACTGCAAAAACTACGAGACGAAATGCAACACACAATATTATGAATATAAACAACTGTGATTACCTCCACCGAAGAAAATCAATGAAAAATATTGTTTTGGCCCAGTCGATTTTTGTTAGCTGGATTACTGCAAAAATTATGAACAGACTGATGAACTTCTGTGTATGTAGCCGGACATACTCAGAAGAGAGAATGATTAGACTGCTTGCAATCTGCATTTTTTGTGAATTTCTTGCAATTAGGAAACGGCAGCTGTATTAAGTCATTTGTACTCACCAGGCGGAAGCACCATTCTCGGTGGAGGTTTGAGATCTCTCAGCGCTTCTAGTCTGTATAGTTAGAATAATTTACGAATGAATTACCTGGAAGTCCGGGAGTGCCAGATCGACCACGATCACCCTTGGGACCTGCTCCTGCGCTCGGCCCTGGCTCCCCTCGACCTCCCTTACTGCCGGGGAAGCCTGCGATGCCTGGTCTGCCCTGATCACCCTTCAAGCCTGGACGACCCGGCCTGCCACGAATACCTGCAAATATCATGCAGTCGTTATCACCATTCAACAAAGCTGTTGACTACTGGATAAAGTCATTAGGGATCGTGCAGTGTGGAGACAGAGTTTCACTTAAATAATCGTAATCATAGTCGTAAATGTAAATGTGCCATATCTACAGCTATGACACCGATAGTACATGACAATGTCTAGAGAATAATAGAAAATCAGAATGTCAGTTTGCAAAATACACAGGCTACTTCAAGCCCACTACATCAACAATACGTTTATATACAACATCATATCTCATACATAAAAAGCATTCAACAAACATCGTCCTTAACTACGTTAAACATAATTTTACAAAACATGTAATAATCAAGCGAAGATAAACATGTTTTTCGAATTTGCATAATTTTCTACATAGCAAACAGAGTTGCTGAATATTTAGGAAAACACTGCGGAACAGACCCGGTTCTCCTTTGTGGCCACGAATGCCAGGTACTCCAATGGGACCAACAGGCCCTGGCTCACCCTTCGGACCAGCTAGTGTATCCAACTCCGGTTCTGGTGCACGCGGGCCTTTCTGACCTGGTCACAATTATTCAGTAGCATAAATCACTCAATAAATACGCACATTAAAATAGCAACAGCAGTAGTGGTAACACTAATGTTGCATGTACCCTGATAGTACTACATATAATAATACTCGTAGTTTATAACAAAAACTAGAATTACAAAATGATGTAAAATAGCAAGTATACGACAGAAAAGAACCAAATGCCTGTAAGAAAAATCTGGCACTGATAATCTTTACAACGACTTGTCAAAGTCAACCTTTCAACTGTAATTCATTTCTACCTCAGTCGCAACTCGTGCAATTTCAAGGCTTATGCGTAGTTGCAAATCTAACAGGTTTGGAACTGACTGGCCTCGATAATTGTTGTAAGTGTAATTACGTTGTACACTGAGTTCAACTGTTCAACTTTTGCTGCAACGACTGAGGCCAATCATTATAAAACTTTCAAATTACTCGATCTATGTAACGCACGTATGTTCCACTTTGATATGTGCCATCAAGTATAACAAAGCTGTAATGCAATCCTGTTCTGTGAGTCAGTAAGCAAGCAAAATACCCTTGTCTCCACGTGGCCCGGGTGGACCACGACCTCCTGGCAAGCCTCTCTCACCATGGCGTCCCGGATCACCCTTGTCCCCTCGCAATCCGGTGAGTCCCCTTGCCCCCGGATCACCAGGTCTTCCACTGCGACCAGGCTCGCCCTTCGCCCCAAATCTACCGAGGTCACCACTTAAGCCAGGACGACCTTCACAAAACACATTACAATGTACGCTCTGTCTCATCTTGTGTCACCTGACAGGAGAAAATCACCCTGTAGAGTTCTGGGTACGGCTTAACAGATAAAGCCATAAGTAAGCAAGTAAGTAAAACGTGAATTTATATAGCGCATAACGTTAAAATTAACCTCTAATGCGCCAGATAAAGCCTATCCACTATAGTAAGTCTTAATTCATTAAGCTTGCCCTTGAAAATACTGATGCTACGTATAGGTGCATCAACTGTATCTTGGTAAAATTAATGCCAGAGCTCTACCACTACTTGAAAGAAAAAGTACTTTATATAGTACTTTCTCTGAAAAGCATTAGGCCTATAAAACTGAGATGTAATTTCTGAAACTGAAAAATTACGCCTGAAATTATAACAACTACGGTACTAAAAGACCAAACGGCAAATATTTACGCTCTGTCATTGCGAATAGTTTATTTGCAAAAGACATTGCGGCATAGATTGAATTAACAACTGATACTAAAAAGTGCTCTTTTATAAGCAGCGCTGTCGTAAGTGTCAGGATCTATGGTAAGTTTTATCTGTAATCTACAATCAATTTGTAAGTCCTCATGACATGTCTACTTAACTGTGCAAAAAAAGCTCAAGGCATTATCAGAAAAATTCCAGTACTTCACATAGTGCTACACACAGTACACAGAGTCAGACTCATGACCAGAAGTGCTTTGCTGATTGGCATGAGCTAATGATACCCCAGTGCACTATGCGGCCATCCATTGCCTGCCCCAGCAAACAATAAATACGTAATGCAGTCAGCCGACATACCACCGCATTTAGCCTATAACCCGTAAGCTACTACTCATTTCCCATCCCGCTAAAGGTAGGAGGCTGAGTTGACGTAACCTGTTGAGTTGTATATTTATTTACAAGGCTAGTCACAATGACATGGGATTCAAAGATTGAATCAGTTGTACCTGGAGCACCGTCCACACCTGGACTGCCTTCGAGACCTGGCAATCCAGGTAGACCAGGTGCACCCGGCTCACCGCGCTCACCTTTCTGTGGAGTATGCAACGATCGCCCTGCCAATCAACAAGTCAATCAACTTATTAATAAATCAATTGAAGTTGTCTTAATAACAGAGCTACATCAAGGCTGATAGTAAATTGTTCAGAACCACCACAGTACTTCGAACTCCAAATCAAAACAATTTATTACTGTTCCACTGTTCTACAGCAACCTGACAGAAGTATTATTTCACTACGTATAAAACTTGAATCATATATCCGTTGACTGGACTAGATATCTAAAACAATTTATTTTGACTACTCCAGATACCTAATGCTATTTTAAAACTTTCCTGTTTGCTCTTTGTATTAAACTAAATCAGAAATTTCTAGTGCCTATGTGCTGTAATAAACTTATTGCTATCTCAAACTGCATCATATCACACTGCAACAACTATGCCCGAGTGAGAGACATACCTGGTAAGCCTTTGTTACCCTTGGGCCCTGGCACGCCGTCCAGTCCATCAGGCCCTGGTCGTCCAGGCTCGCCCTTCTCTCCAGGTCTACCGGCTCCGGGTTCTCCTTTCTGACCTGGCAAACCAGGCAGCCCTGGGCCGCCAGGCCGACCGTCCAGTCCAGGTAATCCATCATCACCCTGTTATACAGAAATAACATTGAGGAAAGTGTCACCTAACCACATTTCAACCGAGAACGACCATTATACAGTTTCGACCCCAGAGGAAAGAATTAGGGGTCAAATCCCAGCCAAAACATGCAAATGCAAATTGCTGTTGCCACCTGATGAATGCAACCGAGCAGTCAGGTGGACTTGCCACAACCATTTCGCCTTTTGTCACATTACTTTGGTGCTTCGCCCTTGTTTTTATTAATCAACATCATTAACACCATGCAAAAAATTTTTTAAAATTGCAACCACACCTTCTACCTTCTCCGTTGTACTAAAACTATATACTCTCAAAAAATATATATCATTAGCATGCCAGCAACTATCTGAATAATATTATTCGTATTTGAATCAAACAGGGTACTTAATCTGCTAAGATAACGAGCAAAACTGATTGCAGAGTACAATCATAACTACAACATATATGAGATAGAACTAAATTGTGGATATAAAAAACAACACACCTTTGCACCAACGGTGCCAGGTAGACCACCTGGGCCCGCCAGTCCTGGTGGTCCAGAACGACCGATCAGTCCAGGCATACCTTCTAATCCAGGTAGTCCCATGTCACCCTTTGGACCTGTACATACCGAGTGCAGGCAGCATAGTCAGTCCAACAGTGACAGCAACAAGATTTACAATAACAGTTAAAATCTACCATGCACATAATGTTTATTTTTTCAGTGTTCGTGTCACCGTTATGAGAAAAAGAAGTGGTTGTTTTTTATGGAACAATGTGTACACTAATTAATGCTGAGAATTGTTTTAAACAGAAGTTTGTGATTATGTAATTTTACACACAACTTGCCTTTACTTTTGCTTCTCTAGTGGTTACCATAAATACTGCCGGTACTCATTTATACAACCAACGAAGACATGGCCAAACTGAGTTGGTCAGAGTGGCTTGGTCTAATACGAAGATGGTATATACTTGCGTATGGTCGGGCGGTCAATCATATAGCAAATACTAGAAAGCAGTCATAGCCCGTAGGTACCTCCGCCAAGGCAACGTTATTCGCCAGGTGGCGTCACCATATTCACTTTGCCAGCGGTTCCCTTATGCCCCCTTTAACGCAATGGTAACTAAAATTTCAAAGTGATCCAGAATCCAGGATTCCTTTCGGATCATCCCCAAAATTGAATCGCTGGTAGTTTGTGCCATGCCCGACATACCCTTAAAATTTCAGAAAAATCCATCCATAACTTTTTGAGTTATCTTGCTCACACACAGGCAGACAGACAAACAGACAGACAGACAAACAAAGTCTGGCAAAAACATTACCTCCTTGGCGGAGGTAATAACGAGCTTATGCCACAACTTGAACGACAAATTAACTACAGGCCTACATATGAACTAAGTTTTCAAATACTATCTCATCATGTCTACAAGTTAACTGCACATGCAGTTGAGTTTATAGTGCTACAAATGAAAAAAAACTAAAATTCTCCTGAACCAAGATAATTAATTACAGTCATTAGCATAAAACGATAAAACGTTTCTCATCAATGGATACTTCACATGTAAACGGTGTTTTATAAAAAGGCACCCTTCTATGAAACACCGTGTATAATGGATGGATAACTAATAGCAACTAATTACCTGGAAGACCTGGCAGGCTGTCAGCGACAGCGGTTGCTCCCTTCTGACCCTTAGCTCCGGGCAAACCAGGTAAACCCGGCTGACCCTGTGACAATAAAAATTAATGCACATTATCCATCAGGAACAAAATATTCACGGAATGACTGACTGGGGTATCTGCTGCAACAAAGAACTAAACAATATGCCATCCGTACACATAAATGGCGTGTCAAAATTGTGCTACATGGGTTTGATATTTTGGTATTTGTGGATTCCAGAGTCAAAGCAAATTAAACAGTACTACCTTAACCTGCTTCTGTCATAATGCGCCATACGTTAAGTTTCTGGTCACAAATTAATACTTTGCCATCGCAGTGATCCACCATACAGAACACACTATTTTTCGAATACTATTATTTCACAAGGTAATGTAGAAACTTATTTTATGCACAGTGGGATCTTTTTTGCGTGCTACATTGCAAATTTCTTAAAGAGAACGTACAAGTAAAAAAATTTTAACTAGAAATACGTTCTGTGGAAGGAGGTATCTGTCCCATTGCCACGCTATATGCTTAGCAGCTGCATATAAGGGGGGTAAGTGCAAACAGCGTACAATTATCTTTCACGGGGGCCGAATTGTAGTCAATTTTGTCCTAAAATTTGTTGCCATGGCAACAGGGGTCGGCAGAGGAGAAATTTAAATGACACCATCAAATAGCCCGGGCCCAAAAATAGGGGGTAGGTGCAAACAGTGCGCAATCATTATCTTTTACGGGAACCGAGTTATACCGCTGTGAAATCTCCATTGGCTGTAATGCAAAATTTTGCAACTTTTAAATGGTTGCTATGGCAACAGGGGTTAATATGGGGTAAATTTAAATAGCACCGTAAGATTGCCCGACCCCGAAAATAGGGGGTAAGTAAACACAGCGTGCAATTATCTTTTACAGGGACCGAGTTATTTATACCGCTGTGAAATCCCCATAGGCCGTAATGCAAATTTTTAAAAATTTGGGGTAAAATAGGGGAAGTATTATCAGATTTTTATCCCAACCAAACTCGATCTTAATTCTCGAGCCACGAATCACTGTGCAAAATTTCATCAAAATCGAATCAAAATTGCGGCCGTAGAAGTGTTTACAGACAGACTGACAGAATGACATAAGTGATTTTATAATCTGTTCCATGCTATGCTATAGCAATGGGACAGATAAAAATCGGCCAGTACTTAGCCAATATACAGACAAGCATTTAATTCAGTGTAGAAAATTTGCAACGCGTAAAGTGCTGCGTTGTGCTTTGCGCTACTCTGTACAACCTTGATCACAAGCTTACATTACTGTAATGTCTGACTGTAGCAATAAGCCAAAGTAATATAATTGTAGAGGTGTAATACAAACCGGTGGTCCAATAAGCCCTGATGCACCTGGTCTACCATCATCACCAGGTGGTCCCTCTGGACCACCTTCTCCCGGCGAGCCACGGTCACCCTGCTGACCAGGGAGACCATCCAAACCAAGATCACCTTTCTCACCTTTCACTCCAGGTACACAAGCAGCACACGTGCCGCCCGGCTCACCTGAACAAGACCAGATATCAGCCACCTACGAACTGCTGACAACGATAACACTGCTTCTATTGCCTTAGGTCTTTGCATTCATTGTTTTTTGCTACTGACGCTTAAGTGTATGTGTCTAAAGTGAGATGTTGAGTGTTAAACGAACTTAAACTCCATACAGTGGTTATTCCATGCTGGCCGTCCTACTTCATTCGTTTGGTCGAGCTGAAATGGATGTTGCAGAAAAAAAACACAAAACGTTTATTGGAACATATCTTCACAACACGCGATTCAGAGAATCACGTGTTTTTTTATCAAGTGTCTAGAAATCACTTGGCAACAACAAATGTTTGTCTGACTAGTAAACAGCAACCAATGCTAAAAAAATTAGTGAAACAAAATGAGTTAACTTTTGGGCGAATGGTACAAAAGTTATCAAAGGGAACTTTCTGCGTTTTTTCGGGAACGCCCTGTTGATTACATCAGCATCGGCTTAATATCAGAACGTTTACCTTTCTGTCCGGGAAGACCAGGCAGGCCAGGACGACCACTTGTTCCATCAAGACCCTTGTCTCCCTTTCCGCCGCGTGGTCCAGGCGGGCCCCGAATGCCCTCCGGCGTGTCTCCAGGCGAGCCTGGTAAACCAGTCACGCCCTTGTCACCCTTCAGCCCTTGTCGACCACCTCGTCCCGGCTGGCCGGGGGACCCAGGACTGCCAGGAATAGTCCGCCCTGGTTCACCTTTTGGTCCTTGATTACCTTTTGCACCTGAACGCCCGGCCGGGCCTGGCGGACCGTCCAGACCAGGTAAACCTAAAAGCATGACATCATTATGTTTTACACCGTACAGCATAGCATTGTCAATAATTTCATTTGCTCCAAAACAACAACACTGTGACGAATAGAACAGTGCACATAAACAACAAGTAAGATAACATCAGAAGAATAACTCCTCGTGAAAAAAAAACAAAATTGACGAAAGAACAAGTAACAGCTAAAATAGCGAACTGCCAACGAAACGCGCAAGTGAGAAAAGATACTTGTCAGAATGCAGCCAAGAGCAGTTAAAGTGTTGCAGTACAGTAAATGCAAAACGTAACTGTCAATCACAGACTGACATTCAAACGTGCACACAAATATAATTATATTCGAAAACAATATTAAAACTTGTTATAAACCACAGTATGGCACAAAATCTCGCCCACTACATAACGAGCAGCTTTGACAAAATGAAGCTGATACACATATGCACTATACCCACCACTACAGGGTGGTCCAAAAAAACGGATACCCAGTTTTATTTTTGGGATAACTTCGGTAATTCAGCACCGATTTTAACCATTCTTTCACTGTTACAATCAGAAATTAATGGCGCGTAAACGTGAAGTTCTTCCACCCACCACATCTTTATTGTGTGACCACATTACCTAGCAAAACAGTTCTCAGTTCGTAAGCCCATGATCAAACAGCGATCATCCTTTGTTATTC
>Ga0056128_1013123_pt1 | contig 10053 bp, 8 predicted proteins | sample WorMetLIZISLAND2_FD_71113 | JGI IMG/M metagenome (GOLD analysis project Ga0056128, IMG submission 71113) | Marine gutless worms symbiont microbial communities from Max Planck institute for Marine Microbiology, Germany - Olavius geniculatus... ... | reverse complement strand
TACTTACACAATGCCAGAATAGAGAGTTTCTGGGTGTATTTTGTGCGGCCGTTTTGCGGTTCTGAAAGGCCGCAGTACAAGTCTTGCTTGTTCGTTCGTCTGTTCTTCTGACCCGTACGGGCTCGTAAGTCGTAACTTAAAAACTAAAAAGTTTAGAAAGACAGAAATTAGCGTAAATGTTCATCAAGTGGTGTGCCATTTTATTTTGTAAAATCGAATATCATACAGGGGCGGATCCAGAAATTTGCGAAAGGGGGGCCGGTCCCTTTCCCCCTCCTCCCCTTCCTTTCCTCCCCTTTTCCCTCTCCTTCCCTCCTTCTCTTCCTTCCCTCTCCTCTCTCCCCTCCCCGTGATCTTAAGACAGTCCAGCAGAGGAATGTACAGATCCGAGAAATCGGTCAGTGCTGTGTGGCGTTCAATCCATCTGGTCTCACAAAGTGGTTTTATCTTCCTCTTGAGCGTTTTCTTTCTGTTCTTTTTAAAGTTCTGCATCATCTGACTATCTGACGGAGATTCAGAATGACTTTGATCATGATTAGACTCGCAGGCTACATTATCAGTGTTCTCACAGTTACTGATGTCCTCATCCGATTCCACAGCATCGTCGTCACTGGCTTCAGCATGGCGATTGTTATCGTCACTTCTCACCGTTCTTACATCCACTGAGTTTGCAGTGTGTCTCTCAACAGCCTGTTCAAATTGTCTTTGGCGTTTAGGAGAGTACTTGAAAAATAATCCAACTGACTGTAAGACAGAAATCATATTCCGAATTGGCGACAGACATATATCCTCAACAGGAAAAGATTCTTAACATTGGTAACTTTTGAGAAGTTTAAAACGACCATTTATGATAGTACAGTGACGGCGTCTGTGAGTCGCCCAAAGGGGGACCGGAGCCGGCTTGGCCCCCCTGGATCCGCTACTGTCATAGTTAGGTAAGAGTTGCACATCTTTCTAAACAGACGGCCGCGTAACATGTAAGTAAGTAAGTAAGTAAGTAAGTAAGTAAATGATTTATAAAGCGCCAGTCTCAGAAAGAATCAGGGCGCATAAGAAAGAATCAGGGCGCATAAGAAAGAATCAGGGCGCATGCAAGGACTTGATATGCGTTTTGGACCTTAAAAGCAGCGAAGCTAAACTGTGTTCGCAAAGAATCATTAACTACTGATTATTTCTCTGCTGTTTTGAATTATCAGGCCTTACTCACTTTCGATATACTAAACATCTACAATTTCTATTTAGATTTATCACCAAAAAATTTAGAATCAATTTAATCGACCCACGTGACATTAGGTTATTGATGTACAAAGGTTAGGTTTAAAATTAGTATAACGATTACGACAAATCGTGTAAAATTACCTTTTTGTCGGCAAGGGACTGTTTTTCAGCAGAATGCTTTTTCTCCAGCAAGCGAATCAATTCTTTTTCTAACCTGTAATAGTTTAACGAAAAAATTTAGTACAATACTTTGTTTAACAACGCTCTGCAAACCGCAGGGGCGCTAAAATCGCGAGACCTGACATCGCAAAAGTTGACAATGAGGCACCAAATCTGTACATAAGTCTTCAAGTAAAACTAAGAAAGTGCAGCAGCTGGTGCCGTAGTTCGCACCGATGAGTGCAATGGTCAACTTTAAGGAATTGTCAGTGGCATTTATGAAGCGCACGAATAAAATTTGGTCCGTCATTTTCCGGATATTGCAATTTTCATTCATTTGTTTGTGGTCTGTCATTTTCAGGTCGTGCAAATTCAGCGCTCCCAAGCTTAGTTGTGCCAGTCCGCATTACAAAGCAACATTTCGCTGCTTCTTTGTCAGGCTTGCCGTGGATATGAAATTTGCGTCCGTATATCCATATATATCTATAAATATATCCATATCCACAGACGCCTATCGTGCGTACATACAGCCACGAAATTTTCGCGAAATACAGAGCGTCCATTCCCTCCTCCCGGCATTACTTTTTGTGAAATTGTTAAAAATAAATAAAAGTAAAAATTAAAACACATTTGCATTGAAATATGATTTTAGAAAAGTATTTCCCGGTTGTCATAAAAATCTACCGTAATTATTTTATTGCCCTTGCTATAGCCGACCGTTAGGTTGAGCCTTGGTTACGATATGTTCTCTCAGTCGTCTCTTTAATCGTAACAAATGTATTGTGGCTAAACAGTACGTCGTAAGGAGTCGGCGTTGGATAATCATGGGGCGATAACGATTACCTATATGGTGTTGAAAGTAATCATGTCTCTATCTGCGGCTTTTTGGCTGCAATTTGTAATGCAGTGCTTCTCTCTGCAGCCGTCACTTACGTGCGCCAAATTACCGTATATTATTTTATCTGATTTTAGCGTCCAGTATAGCAACGTCACCAGATCTGTATGGCACTGCAGTCACTCTGGAAAATCGCTATCTTTTCGCAACCGGAAGTCGGACAATGGCTTCAAGATATAGGCGGTACGGTCGGCCCATCGCAGCAACAGCTGGGATTTTTGTTTTTGTTCTTCAAGACGCATGTTGCATTCAGATATATACAGAGTGAACGCTTTGAAGAACACTTGCAAGGGTAAGTTTAAATTAAATTTGGTAGGAATCCAAAATGTTTGTAATTTTGTCACCGTTGATAAAAAATGAAAATAATTTCACAAATTGATAGACTGTTTGTTGCCCAAACAACAGTATTAAAGCTAGATTAAGACCTGTTGCTGCTATAGTGCACATAAATTAATTTAGCCTAACAAAATAATGACATGTTGATGTCTCTGATATTCATTTGACTCAATAACGTAAATAAACGAGAAAATGAAGAGTAAGAACGACAGACAGAAAAATATTATATAAAGATAAAACACTTAAATAAGTCAGTTTAATTAGCAAATGCGACAGCACAATATCCATGGATATATCCACAGGACGGTTGAAGTCTGATATCCACACATGGATATATCCATGGACATCCATATCCACCGCAAGCCTGTTCTTTGTTCACTTTGCTGTTGTAGCAATACGCAGAAATATGTTATGTCATCTCATAAATGAAATCTCAGTAGTTAATCTTTTGACGATGGACGCTACTTTATATACAGCTAATATACAAAAATAGCTCCGAAAATTTTTTTTAAAAATTTGACAATCTCTCTTTCTCTTACAAATTAAACAGGTAATTAAGTCGTATTATTGCCATTCAGAAACTGTACGTACTCAGTCGAGAGGCATTCGCAGTAAAGACAAGAGTTGAAGACAAGAGACAGCAACAATACGACTTTCATCATCGTGAATTTGATTCGAGCTAACCGCAGCTAACACACTGAAACACAAACATTTAGCCTACTCCACGCTGAATCAGACGCCACTCGCGGCAGCTGTTCACGTTATTAACTCGCATGCGGATGCAACAGCCACGCACGCAGTAGCTGGTACCATTATTTCAAATATTTATTGGTTAATTAATAATGATTATTTATCGTGCTAAATATATGTCAGTTGTTATACAGTAGCGATGTGCAAAGTCCGGTCCCAAGTTTATATCCGGCCCTCAATAGAATACAGTACACAAAAATTACATAGCGCAAAAGCAAAAAAAGTTTCTAATGCACTGTATCGTATTACAACGTCGCTAAAATGCAGTGAAATAGAGCAAATAAAGTTTAGATGTCAACAGCTCAGTTACAACAGTAGGTCTTCAGCGCAGTGCTTCACGTCAGACAGTTGGCGTATCGGCAATAACGATTTATTAATGAAATGTAGGCTAACTGTTTTTTGAACGATCCACAGAGTTGTAGAATGGTGAAAAACTGCATTAAGCCTGTATTTTTACTATACTTCCTGCCTGGCTCTGCCCTGCGCGACTGGTTAGCTCACGACAGATTTTGTATAGTTGGCTGAAAGAAATTTTGACGAACTCGATTCTGGATCTATTATTTTTTATTTCTAGCACTATGTATGCAGTGGTATAACAGGCTGACAACTACACGGGTACATTCAAGTGTGACCAAACGAACTATAGTGTATGGGCTTACGCCGGGCCCGTCGAGAGCCACGGTGGGGCCCGGAGAAACATTCCTGCCGGCCCCCAAACATTTTTACGAGGCCCCGCTGGGAAAATTTTTTTTGAATTTTTCTTTACAAAATGGTACATTCTGGCGTACTTTATAAATTTCTGGCCGACGGCGCCCCCCAAACGTCGCGGGGCCCGGGGTAGCTAACCCCTCCTACCCCACCCTCTCGACGGGCCTGGCTTACGCTGTCGATCATCGGCGACCGTTAAAACACTGTCCGGAGTGAATAAGTTCGTTTGAGACTAACTTTTCCACTCCAGACCACTGTGTGCTAATGCTAATTTGCCTGGTTTACTTAATTGCACCAAGTTTGAACCACACGCCGACATGCAGAAATTTGTTTATTCTGCTGCTACAATATTTCGTCAAAAAAACAAACCTTTGAGGAAGATTACTCCGACAAAATTTTGTCCGTGAAAACGATCGCCGCCACTGCCTCCAAGCAGTCAGCGCCTATATGATCTTGTGTTGGCAACCCTTGCAATAGCCTACACTAAGACTTGGAGCCATAATTAAAGTTCACATTTTGACGATTATTTTTGCCAGTTAGAGAGACTTACCTGCATTGACTGTTGCTAGTGACGCCTGCCGGGCGACGTGTGAACTCGACCGTACGCCAGTGTCAAAATGAATAACCTTAACATTTAATAGTCGCATTCCCATGGCGTTTCCTATTCAGCCACGATTACACAGCAATGACGATATCAACTATGCTACACGACGCCTAGACGGGTTATTAACTGACGAAACAGGAACCGAATCTTATTGGGCTAAATAAAGAATAATTACATCAGACGAAAATCGACGACGGTAATGTTTTCGGGTCTGTCCGTTTGTATTCAAGATAACTGCAATAGCTGTGAACGGATTTATACGACAACTTTGCAAAAAATGGGAGCGGCACAAGAAAAAGGTGACTTAGATTTTAGCAGAGATTTGGCTTCCTCGCTGTCTTCTTAAGTTAACAGAGAAATCTGAGCTAATGCTCCTGACATGCGCGACGCAGGTTGTCTTAGTATTGCGGTAGAACAACTTTTAGAGGGTACCTTTATTTGACACCTTAGTTCGAAAGAAATCCCTTGACCCAACGGCACAGTATTTGTTCACAAAGAATCAGAGACACTAAAGTATAACGTAAGTAAGTAAGTACAATGTAAATTTATATAGCGCACATTGTTAAATTAACCTCTAATGCGCTATCTAAAGGCTATCTTACGGCAAAAATCACGAGTATATCTCACCTGGGTATTAATCAGTACCGGGTCGTGATAGAGGGACAGACAGACGGACAGAAATACGATAGCTAATACGCGCTATGCATAGAGTGCGTCGCGCGTAAAAATCTAATGCGTCTCACATCGTCACACGCTGACATCACAGACGCCAGTTTGTACAGGCGATCTCGTCTCGCACCGAGTAGATGAATACGCGCGCTAACTTTACTGCTTGCTTAAACGCAACAGCGACTCATTACAATAGAGCTATTGTGATATATTGCAGGCAAAGTCAACTGCTATTAGGCTAACGTTAGAATATACGGCTCGTCGACCAAGCGCTGTCTGTGGCTGCCTAAGAATGCTCAAACGCATCAATCAAAAAAGTCACTCCTTCGACATTCTGCTAGCATCAATTAGCGTAGATAGTTATAGTAAAACGAACTTATTAAGCGGCCATCTTACCAGGCCGCAATATACGACTCTTGCCAGTTCGTCTGTCCGTCTCTCTGTCCCATATGAGCTAATTCGTGAACAAACCGGCGTAGAAAAACCAACATCTGACAGAAGTAGCCTACCGATATGCTAATATATGCAAAGATCAAAGACCGAGCTTCCGTGGTGGCAAAAAAGTGGCTTTCAATTGAAATTTTACAAAGCAATCAATGTTGGCACTTGGTGGCTAGGTAAACATAATTATTTTTACGTCAAAAAAATAACAAGTAAACACGTAAGGGCTGCAGCTGTCGTCACATTTCATTACGTCACCGTTATTGCGACGACTAGCAAACATTTTTATAGACTGCTAATTTTTGTATATATATATATATATATATATATATAATTTAAATTTACCTAGTATTTTTTCAGTTACTGATGCTAAATATTTCGTTCAAATTGACTGTTATCCGACTAAGTTATGGTGGAAAGAAAAAGGAGTTTTGTATTTGAACACACAATCACAACTGTGGCGACAAAATGGCCAAGTTAATGCACCGCAATTAATTACAAGTTGTTGACAGCCGTGGTGTGAAGTAGTCTAACAGATAGTATCGGATGTCGTAAAGACGGGGGAGGTAGGTAGACGGCGAATACAGCGCGTTGTACAGCAAATGCAGAACAAATCAAAGTAATAGAGTTTTAGATGCTTCAGTTGGTGGGTAGTCGTGGTCTGAAGTCGGTGTCTGACGGCACAGTAACGCCAGTGGACGTGGAAGGAGGCAGATAGTCAGCGAATGCGGCACGGAAGTTGGCGTCAGCGGCGTCAACGCGCGTGATCCAGCGCGGCTGACACGGTCGAGATATGTCAGCGATGCACAGCACAGAAGGAACCTTCACTCTGCAGCCAGACTCGTGACTGTTAGACGGACACGACGTGGTCACGGCAGACCTGGTTGTACCAACGGTTTTTGTCTTGTCACGACGTTTTGCACGCCGCTTGCCACGGGGTCCACGAGCACCGACTCCAGACGTCTAAACAATCAACGGTTTTTATCAGTTGACTTAATAAACTTGGTCATGTACTGGACTTCTGTTCCTTGGCTCTTACGCTCGTACTTAACGTAAGTTATGCTCAGTATGTGTTTATATGTGTGCATTGCCTGAAAAGGCCGTCCCCGAATTGACCTATCTGTGTCAGGCGTGACGTTAAACCCTACTCACTCACTGCCTCTTACTTAGCGGTAATCGTTTCTTTGCGTTTTTTGATGTCGTATTTTTGTCTGCTTTGACGAATAAACCTAGGCTACCATTAAAGTTAGTAATTATTGAAATTTTCAATAGTTAACTGTACCAAAATTCACCTTAAATTAATCGTTATTTTCGATTAAAAATTAACAGTGACAGTTCTTCAAGTAGATGTGTGCTTAACCACGTAAGCTATTCGGCTAGAAACCGTGACTAAGTAACGTGATTTAAATCAGAAAAATTTACGACTACAATTCTATTCATAACAATTTTGACGTGTTAACGAAGGCCAACTAATCGGGTAGTAGGCGGCATCTAGAAATTGCTTTGGCCATCGTTAACATGCTACGTGATGATAAAAATAAAACGTGAATAAAAACTGAGATTAACTGACAGGGACTGGGTCGGTGTCGGCACTAATGTTCCACAGCTGGTCATGAGGATCTGCTGTCAGAGTGCTGAAAGCCGTCATCAGTTCATTGCCCGCGCAACGACTAAACACGTCCAGCCGGACTCGCTTCGTTAGGCCACCTACATGTACATACCACGTAATACTATTACTACAACAATTACAACAACAACATTTTTGGATGGTTTTGACGTTCGGTGACCTTAATCTTTGACCTTTTAAGCTAAAATTGACACACTGAATACTCCAGCATGGAAACGATCATATCGAGTTTGGTTTGTCTACGCCTCCTTGTTTTCGAGTTAGGAGCTCTCTACCACACGGGACAAACGGACGGACAGGCGGACGCACCCGACCCGTAATGCGGCGTATTAAAGCGGCCGCAGAAGTCTATTTCAACATAAATGATTGGGTAACGTGTTAAAGGTTAAAGGTTAAAGGTACTGTACAGCTCTTTACCGGAAACCCATCACAGAGCTACGTACGGGATCACACAGTGTTAGAATAACTGATACCCGACACAGATGAACGCGCCCGGGCGCCCCACGTTAACCCCAGCCAGACAGGCTGGTACTCGATTTACCTACCCCAGAAGGATAAAAGGCTGAGTTGACCTAGGCGGCTGGTTACATACCGAAATGGTTTACCTGCCTGCAGACAGTCACCCATCGAAGTACTAACTCGGCCCGGCATAAAGCAACTTCGTTGATCGGACGCAACGCGTCACCGCTCCGCCACGCCACCAATCCAAGGCATAACGGAATGCTGCGGGAAAAAGGATGTTACGGAAAAAAACAAGGTGAAAACAACGAATACAGACGGTGGACGACTTGATACGAAATAGCATTTAGGCCCATACTGGCCCTAAAAACAACATGAAAAAAGCGTATGAAGCGACTTTCATTCATTTCGTTTTATGTCGTCTCATTTTAGTTAAACACGTCTTAAGAAGAGACTGCTGAATAAACTGATTACTGAACAAAGAAGACAATATCGTGACTGTTGAGAAACCTGAGATACGCATGGTGAGAGAAGTCCCAGTGCCGGTGTTGGATCGTCCAGAGGGAAGTTGTCTGAATGCAGACATGGAATTGACGCGGTCGCTCCACAACGGCAGAGCGGTCGATCGGTCGGCGACCACCAGACTCAACTCACGTCGACGTACCGCGCTGCCGACTGTCAGCACCAGCACCGGAACACCCGTCAACAGATGCACCTGTCACCGGTCAGGCAAACGAGCGCTCAGTAACGAATTACCCACTTACACAAAGTGACCAGTGCATTGTTTCTAACTTACAAGCTTGGAGTTTGAAAGTTTTTCTACCAGAACCTTTTTTAAATACAAGTAGGCCTAATGTTTAAAGTTTGTGTTTCCTGTCTATTTTTTGATGTCATTGGTGTGTTTGTAGGATCTGACGTATTATGATGCTTGTGCGACTGACACTTGCAAATAAAGACAATTTACTCACTCACTTACTTATAACGACTGAGCTAAAATAGCACACGCTTAGTACAAAAATGAAAAAAAGAAATCCAACTAGAACTTTGCCGAGTTTACGTGCCGATTTCGGATCCGAATTTGCATGACAGACAGCACAGAAGTCGGCACCGATTTCGACGCCGATATCTGACTGCGTGTCATCGGCTTAAAACGCTGGCTTGCCGGAACAGTAATGTTTTAAAGTTTTGTTTTCGGACGCAGTGTCAGACAGCTGTTGACAGAGCCGGCGGAAAGGCCCCCCCATACCCTCCGGCCGGGGGACCTCACGTATGCTCAAGGGCCTCATACTGGGTATGACAAAATTTTTCTAGTTTAAAAAAAACATATTCCAAATATAAAATAACTAAACATGTGGAAAGTTTACGCAAAATAGGCAAGTCTATTACTTTTCATTAATGTATAGTAATCTGTAACGTATTGCGGCCTATTATACTTCTTTTTTTGCACAAACAGTATCTGATTTTTTGCGTTTCTAATTATTTTACGTCCAAAAGCCAAAAGAGTTTCAGCTTCAGGGGCTGACCAGGGGCTGTCCCCCTGACCAGGGGCTCTGCCCCTGGACCCCGCTGGGGCTTCGTTCCCAGACCCCTATTATAGGGGCCTCACACTTGTATTTGGGGGGCTCCAGCCCCGGCATTGCCTGCTGAAGCGGCGGTGGCAGATTGTTCCACGCCGCCGATTCAACACATGAGAATGCTCGTTGTTCAGATTTTAATGGAGTGTTCAATAGACCAAGGTAATACAAATTGTCATTATAGAGCATTCTTATAATAAAATTTTTGTCATTGGTGACTGGCGTACGATCAGGAAGTTGACAGCGGACTGGTTACTTTGCTAGTGAAATGAATTCACGCAAGAGTTTGGTCACTACTGCACGCTAAGGTAACACGACCGCCGACGATTACCTAATGAGCTTCATCTGGCGGCTACCATCGCCATAAAGTCGTTTCACATTTCAGCATCATCAAACATCCAAAACCTGCATGTTTAATGTATCATAACGTATTTGCCGTTTGTGTGCGCAATTAGACTTGAAAGCAAAAAGAGGGGGCGATTTAGTCATGGAGGCGATGTTATTTTATTGGATGGGGGCGAATTTTCAAGCGAAGGGGCGTTTTTTTCGCCGCAAACCTCGCTCCTGGGGCGATTCTATTTTACCAAGGGGCGACATTTTAAGGGGGCGATGC
>Ga0056128_1013122_pt1 | contig 10053 bp, 8 predicted proteins | sample WorMetLIZISLAND2_FD_71113 | JGI IMG/M metagenome (GOLD analysis project Ga0056128, IMG submission 71113) | Marine gutless worms symbiont microbial communities from Max Planck institute for Marine Microbiology, Germany - Olavius geniculatus... ... | reverse complement strand
AGTCCACGTTTCAGCTGTATCACAGTGGCTCTGCTTAGTGCTCACAATAGAGGCAGCACGGCTGGCTGCTAGGCAGAAAGATAGTGCCGGGGTGGCCGGGGATCTGCTATCCGTCCCCGGGGTAAAAATCCGGGGACAGCCTGTTTGGGGCCCCGGGGATCGGGGCCCCGGGGTTGGCTTCCCTAGTTGCATGATATTTTCTGAAACCACTCAGTCTATTTTGCATTAATTTATCTAATACTTTGTCAAATATACAGACAGACAGATATGCAAACAAAATGCAAACTGCACACATTTTAAACTAGGGATACCATCTGCGTCATTGGTCAGAAAAGTTGGAAAACAAAAAAAACTGCAATTTTCTATCAGCCAAAAGAGCAAAATCCTTATGGAGTAGAAAGCGACGACAAAAAATTTCAACTCTGACCAAAAGTCAACTTATCGGGCCCAATATTTGGCATTTGTAGACCAAAAAAATTCCAACAAGCTAAAAAAATTTTCAACAGGCTATAGTATAAAGTGGGCAGTTGACCCCGGGTATCCCCTGTCATGATGGCACTGAGTGAAACAATGACACAACATCAAGTCTGTAAACAAACAAACGCACACATATAAACTCGTTTTGTTAACTGGACTTTTTTACACAGTACTCTGCACATCTGGACAGCAATCAAAAACATAGCATAAAATCATCTCTGTGAACACATGCAGCAACTCTGTCCAATAAGCAATTGTCCACAGATTGTTTGTTCTGTGACTCAATCTTGCCTGGCAAAGATATTGACGTATCCCAGTTTAACAGAACACCTGTTGAAGTGACTTATGACCGTGTCTTTACGCTTGAAATATTCACCACAAGAACCGCAGCAAAAATTTTTAAAGTCTGAGTACTTAAGCTGATGTTTTCGCAGTTCACTTTCTGTAAAAAAACTCATTGAACATTCACTGCAAACATACAGCTTCACACCTTCATGACGAAGTAAATGTTTCTTAAGATTACCCTTCATGCTGAATTTCTTCTGACAAATGTGACATGTGAACCAAGTACCTTCATTGTGTGACTTCAGCAGATGTGCCTTGAGTTGGTGATTCCCCTTAAAACAGTCTGAACAGTGTCTACATGAGTATGGCTTTGCACCAGTGTGAGTATAAACATGAAACTTCAGATCACGGCTACTTTTAAACAGCCTCCCACAGTAACGACAGTCATAAGGTCTTCTGTTGCTGTGTGCATGACGTTTATGTGACTGCAAGTTGCTGGATGTGCTGAAGCTGACATCACACACTGAACACTTGTATGGTTTATCTCCCGTGTGGACTCTCATGTGAGTGTTTAGATCTCCAGACTGACTAAACGCCTTGTCACACTCACGACATTTGTGCGGTTTCTCTCCACTGTGAATTCTGCCATGACTAACAAGGTGAGTTGATTGTGTAAATCGTTTGCTGCAAACAGTACATTCAAATGGTTTCTCTCCTGAATGAATTCGTCTGTGTACTGTTAATTCTTGATTGCTGCTAAAACATTTTCCACATTCAGTGCATTTGCATTTACTGCTGTGAATCTTCATATGTTTACTCAAATAATCCTGAGTAGCAAAACGTTTCTCACACCTAGTACATAAATACAATTTATGTCCAGTATGTATTTGTTTGTGGCGCTTCAAATCTCCTTTCATTCTAAACCGTTTGTCACACACTGTACACAAATACGGTCTTGGCTTGTCATCATGTGGATGCTCAGTGATATCATAACTATCAGCTTCTGTCTTCACCTCAAAGGTCATTCCTGTATATACACAACAAACTTGTACACACTCAAACCAAGCATTCAGTCATACAATGAATTGTGATATTAACCAAAAAATTAAAATTATTCCTGAACTATGGTATAAGGCCCACAGAGTAGTGCTGATCTCCATTGTCTTAGGCTCCAACCAGACACCAGTTTTCACTGCACGACGCAACGTGTGGTGTGTCTGCTTATGCCCCAACTTTCACTCGTGTTTATAGGGAAGCCATTCAACCACAGAGCGATGGCCAGTGGCCAGACTGAGTTGACCTGAAGGCTAGAGAGACAGACAAGTTCGGCACATTTTCTCTAGAGCATCTCGAAACGTTTCGCATATCACATGCCTTTCTACAAATAATCGTCACAAAATTATCCGTGCTCAAACAGGTTCGGTTATTTGGCCCAGCCTGTGTAAGCACAAATTGAAACAAAGGGAGAAAAGGTGATGAAAAACCAAAAAACAGATGGGCTCCGGACTTCAATGACGTTGTGATATCACACGATATGACAAAACAAGAGAGAGAGAGAGCAGTGTAAACAGTTGGTGGCCGAAGCAAGAGACCGTTAAGCAAACGATGTCTCGGGGGAATATATCTACCAAGTAAGGGAGCCACCAGGAGAAATGCGGATCTAGAAAATAAGAAAAAGAATATAATGAGGATTCGAAACCCTACCCGTGTACTAGACTGTTTGAATATACAGTTTACGAATGCTGACAGTCTTGTTAACAAACTTACTGAATTGGAACCAGAATAAATCAGAATAAATATAAACCGGACATTATTGGAATTGTGAAAGCATGTACAAAAAAAACGGTAAACATGGCTTATCATCTGCAGTATGTGGATTACGATAAAATTAAACGGCAGAGACAAGCTGCTTGTTGGTTGTGTATACAGAAGTCCTTCCTCAGATATGACGAACTATGAAGCCTTTCACACACAAATAAAAATTGCTTCTGCCAGTAAACAGTTCACTCATCATAGAGCAGCAATCTATAAACTGTTGCAGCTATTATCCATGACACTGTCATAAGCTATTAAAAATGTAATACATTGTGACTAACGAGTTTGTGGCTAGTGACAAGATACGAACAAGTTTGTGTTAGTTGTGTCAGACATTCAAACAACATCCTCAAGCAATAAGACACAAGCAAGCTTCCTTTGTCACTGCAGTCCTCAGCACAGCACAGCATCAACGCATCAACTCTGATACGTGGCCAGCAACCTGTTACCTAGCTGTATAGTTTAGTTTAACTTCTGAGGCTGTATCTATAACACTGCCGCAAGCTAGTAAGTAAGGTGCACATTGTGAGCAACTTGTTTGTATAGCTGGTGACATACAACAGAAAAACTGTATGCACAACACTGTTATGTAACAGTCACTAGCTAGTCATGGCGTAGTTGATGTCCGGTAAGTTTGACTCTGGCATTTCCAAGCAGACACAAACAATAAGAGCACTAAGAACAATCGTACCGGTAATGCAGGAGACATCAGAGAATAACAAAGAGAATCAGAGAATGCAAAGAATAACCAAACATACCAACAGTTGGCTTGTCATCATGTGAACACTCAGTGGTATCATTACTATCAGCTTCAATCTTTACCTCAAAGGTCACTCCTGTAATATACAACAAGACAATCAAATATTTCCACAAGTCACTGGCACAATCACAGGCTGAACGGTAGTTCAAGCCATGTGTTAACGGCGACTTCTCTTTCTTATGGGAAAGCCAAAAATTCGACCCCCCGCAGAATCAAAACCTCTGATCTGATTGAGATAAAATTTGGCACGGTTGATTACGTTGGCTAGATGGCCCCTCATGCAAAATTTCATGTAAATCTGCACAAGGGGGCTTCTCGGCAAATAGGTGAAATATACGCAAAATTTTTTTTAACCGTACATATACTTTTTTTCAGAAACTCGCCTACAGGTCAGACCCTTCAGCGGATTTTTGCATGTGATGGCTTAAACGATGCGGTCTCACGCAAGGATGTGCCTTTTTGGGGTTAAAAAATTTGCAGTTAATATTTAATGTATTTATTCAAAAATTGCACAAAAAATTACAGTGGCACCTATGGGAAAAATTAAACAATTATTTAAACGGTCGAAACTTTGGCTGTGTATAAGATAGAGTCGTAATTTTTCGTTCTAGGGTATGGTTTTTGGGGATGGCCAATCTAACAGTGTCATTCAAATTTAACCTGGACTCTCCCTGGTTGCCATGGCAACGAAATTCGAGACAAAATGGGCAATAACTCGGCTTCTGTTAAAGAAATCTGTGAGATGTTTGCGTCTATAGGGGGGTTTTCAAGGTTGGGCCATCGAATACTGCCAACAAAATTTTACCCCAACTGACCCTTATTGCCATAGCAACAAAATTTGAGACAAAAAGGGCTATAATTCGGATTCTGTAAGAGATATCTCCAAGATCTTTGCATCTAATGGGAGGTTTTGGGGGATGGGCTATTGAATGAGACTAACCTAATGTCACATGACCCCAAACGGTCAAGATCGTAATTGTAAAATATCTATGGCCAGATATCTCCGTAACTGATCAACTGTAGGAAAACGTTATTTTACTAATAAAACAGCAAATATAAATGTACAAAACATCAGTTTATACACTTGTTAACGGCAACATTTAAGGACTTGCACATTGAAACAGCGAAAATTACAAAAGCTGATATTGCCCGCATCACACTGACTGTGTGTCAGTGTGCTGCTGAATAATATCACCTTTTGTAATTTTTGCTGTTTTCGATGTGCAAGTCCTTAAATGTTGCCATTAACAAGTGTACAAACTTATGTTTTGTACATTTATGTAGAGTAATGGCAGTGAAATTATGCCTCAAATATCTACACATTTTGCGCAAGGGTCTTAAGAACTACATGCAAAATAGGCACAGATTATATTGCATTATTTTGTTATATTCAAGAATTTAAAAAATAAATTGCGCAATAACCTGTAGTAATTCTGCACTAATGGTACAAAGCTAAAGTGAACATTGTCAACTGAGTTAAAATACTGTGTTGCATTTAAAGCTGAAAATACAAGTTCTTGTAAAACAAATCAAACATGTGCTTACCTGTTATACCTGGTGGGCACGGCTTAGGCACAGTGAAAAATAGGGGACAGTTTTGTAGATCAAAACATCCCCCTATTTTTCACTAGGCAATTTACACCCTTAACAAGAAGCCCCAAAACGGGAGAACTTGAGCCCAAAAATGGGGGTAAAACTTGAGCCTGAAAGGGGAGAAAGTTGCACCTGATTTCGACTCCAGACTTGGGGGAAAGGGAAGCCATTGCTGGAGTCTAACTTTTTTCACATGTGAGCAATCACAAATGTGCATCAAACTCTAAACTTTACTGACATACGAGGGGCCGGTTACGATCACCGATTGGTGAAAATAAGTTAGTTTCATCGATCGGTGATTTTAACCTTCTAGGCTAAAATCACCAATTGGTGGAGCTAACTGCCAAAGCCAAAATTACCGATCTGCTAAAATCTGCACTAGAAAAACAAAGCTAAAAACGTGGCAAAGTTAGAAGATCACCAATGCATATAAAATAACTGTCAAAAAACATCACCATAATAACTCAATCATGCACAGTCTATATTATACAGAGCTAGTCTAAAAGATGACCTAATTGTTCATCATCATTTGTTGGCAACTGAATACCATGCACACAACACTCATGGTACCAGTAAAAACAGACATCGCACTTAATCCAAGCAATATTCTTTGACGCATCAACACTAGTAGGAGGCTTTGTCATCCCACACTCCACACGTCTCTCTATCTCCATCACCATCTCTACATGTTTTCTTCCTACCTCGTCTTTGTTTTACTGCTTTGCCTGCTGATCCACTCTGTCTGGGCTTATATGCTCATGCAATGGTCCACGTTCTAACTCTGGCTCATCAGGTTCAACATCTCTCTCTTCATAATCTCCGTCGGAAATGTTTTTTTGGCTACTTCGCAACTTTTTTGAAAGTTACTGTTTTCTTCCTATTCACATTCCCTCTCCATGAAACTCTGAGCAATCATAGTTTTGAATCTCTCACTGAAATAGCTACTATGGGTAAATGTCACGGTTTCGCCCTGTCAGTGATCGTAGTTCACACGGCTACTATCACCGATCGGTGATTTTAGCCTACAGGGTTAGAACCACCGATCGGTGATACAAACCTTCTGACTTATTTCCACCGATCGGTGATCCTAATCACTTCGGACATACAACCAAATGTCACTGCAGTAAACAGACACACATAATTCATTGGATTATGCACAGTTTACCTAATTATGCAAAGAAATTGCCAACTATGCACAGAGCTATATAATCACATAATTCCATGATCCCTGTCATACAATGGCCAGAACGACGAGATTACTGAGTCGAACAGTCTGCCGTCAATCTCAGAGTCAATCAGTCATTGGCACAACTCTCTCTTCGGTCACATTGCCAGGTTGCACGAGGACCTTTCAGCTCACAAGGCACTCATCTGCCACACCAAGTAGCCAGTGAAACCGTCGTCCAATCCGCCCTCGCAACTACTGTCACCGATCTACACAACTATCCTCGCAACAGATGGGTTGACCAGATTTGGCGGGACAACAACCTCCCACCTGCTGACCTCTGGAGGCGTGCTGTCAATCGTGGTCATCGTAGGGTGACGCTATGGCCCCTACCGGCTAAGCGTTAACGACAACGACGATGACGTCACACACTAACCTCTAGCTTCAATAGTAGCTTTTTCATCATGTGGTTGCTCAGTGATATCATTACTATCAGCTTCAATCTTCACCTGAAATGAACTTTCACCTGTATACAGCAGACAAGACATATACAACAGATCAACCTTATTCATAATGGTGTATACAAAGCATAGCAGTTTCACACAGTGGTTTCACAAATATGACAAACACGGGCAAAACATCTGCCAAAAAAATCAGCAAAAGGAAAAACCAAAGTAATTTGATGCAAAGTAAAATCACTACACTTTGTTTTGATTCACCAGATGGCGGCAGTGTGCAGTACCACAGGACAGCTTTTAATAATTCTGCTCCACCATTCATTACAAACAAGAAATATTTGCAGCAAATGTAAAAATATAAAAAGTGAAAAAAAAACTACAGTTTTCTCTAAGCAATAAAGACCTCCATTTCCTTAGCCAACTGCCAGACACCAGTTTACACTGCCAGACCCCAGTCTGACCACTGTCAGACCTCAGTCTGACTAGTGCATCACACGGTGTGCCTGTTTACACCCAAGCTTTCACTTGTACTGCACCTACCCACAATGCAATGGCCAGGCTGGGTTCATTTGAGATATTTTTATAACATGCAAAACATACCAACACTTGACTGAACGTTTGCTGATGCAAGCTGACACAACCTACAATAACATACATCAGTACTGTTTTGTAAGTACTGACTCATTTATGAAAACAAGATTATGTTCATACGAACATGGAGTCTGTCCAATGCATTTCGATACTTTACAGTAATGTCTGTATGAATATAATCAGTGAGCTGTTTAGACCGTAGAAAAAATATCATACAGTTTAATTTCAAATTGTACAGCAGCAATGATCCTCTCATCCTTCTCTATTATTTTAACTAAACAATAGATATTGTCAGTCACGAGACCATTCGATTCGTCACCAGTGCTTTACTATAAATGGCGTATCATCACCATGCATCTATCTTGCACCGTTATGGAGATATGGTGCTTCAAAGATAATGGGGTCACGAACTTGACCTTTTGGGGTCACGTGACGTCATCGGTCACGTGACCATTTGACTCCCGGTGGTCGACTTCCTATGGATGGTCCATGGTGACCATGCGTCCATCTGGCACCGTTATGTCGAGAGATGGCGCCTCAAATCTTGGATGCACGGACGTTGACATGGAAAGAAAGAAGGAAGAAGGGAAAGAGAAAAAGGAAGGGGGAGGGGAAGGAAAAAGAAAGGGAAAGTGGAAGAAGAAAAGGAAGGGAAAGGGAAAGGAGAAGGTGAGGGGGAAGAAAATGGGGAAGGGAAGGTAATGGGAAGGAGAAGGGAAATGGAAAGGGGAAGAGGAAGAAAAAAGGGGAAGAGGAAAAGGGAAGGAAAAGGAAAAGGAGAAGGGGAAGAGGAAGGGGAAGGAAAATGGGGAAGGGAAAGGTGGAAGGAAGAGAGCTTAAGAAAACTTGGACGCACGGACGGACGCACGTGATTTTATACTCTGTCCGATGCTATGCATTGCATTGGACAGACAATAAGTAATGATGTAGCTAGATAAGAACGATAGCAAACACATTAATGATTAGCACTAGCATTAGTGATTATTCATATTTTGCATACCCTGGTACTAAAAATTGCAATACATTGCATCTGTGTCCGCATGGCTAGCCTTGTACTGGCTTGTGCCTGTACTGTATTCCTAATAAAAATTGTGGTGTGGAAAAATTAAGGGGTTTGGGAAATACGAGGGGTCGAATTTTGGAGTTTCCCATTGAAATGGCTGGTCAGCCTTACAACAGTGCTGCGCTACCGCGCAGCCTGTGATTATTACATGCGGACGAACGGGCCTATATCCACTGCTGCGACTGCGAGTCTACAAACCTTTCATTCGGTCTTTCCAGTCTAACGACCGGCGATGTCTTCAGTTTCCAATCATCCATCATGATATTATCTTTAGTAAAACACTGAACACTAAATGTAATTCACTTGTAAAAACAATATAACTGCTTATTAACCAGGATCTCAACCGGAAAACGATATCAAAACACAATACAAACAATGCAAAAGTAGACTTTCATCGTAAATCATATTAATGCTAGAGATGCGCCCAAGGTTTAATTTGCTAAACAAGTAACCGAAACTCGCAGCCATATAGTAAACGCTCAAACGATTGTTTTGTGTGTGTGTGTGTCACTGTAGCTCATCAGCCAGTGATGAGAAATCAGCAACTTTTCACTGTCGAGTGGATGACCTCGAACGATATCTCAGGTCCGTACAAATTTTTTACGGTTTTAAAGTAAGCTGTCACAATACGGCTTTGCTCAGGCATTTCATATGTCAGTACAGATAGATGTGTCGTCCATGGTAGTTGCACTTGTGTCGAATGCATGTGAAATGGGGGAAGGGGTCATTGATTCACAGTTGATAAGTGGTGAAATAGTTCATCCCTTATACATGTACACATACTTACACCTCACTGGGCCTGATGTTGCGAAACCACTTTATAGCTGCAAACTGTCTCCGACTCAATGCAGACAAGGCTGAGCTGATGTGGATCCCCGCCAAGCACAATTTGCTAAAGATTCTTGGCAGTGGTTCTTCTTTGATGCTCAGTGAAGCCCACATCAACTAACTAAGTAAGTACCAATTTATATAGCGCCAAAATCTCAGAAGGGAATCAGGGTGCATTGGAGGGGAATGCTAGGGGGCAAGATAAGCAGACTGAAAGTAATAAGTTTTAAGATGACGTCTAAAAGAGGTGAGTGTTTGAGCTTGACGGATATGAAGAGGAACAGAATTATATACTTGTGGTGCGGAAAATCGAAATGCACGGGAACCAGAAGACAACTTATGGCGCGGAACGTCAAGTAGATGGCTAGAAGATGAGTGTGTGAACCTTATAGATTTGTGATGATGTAGAAGATCAGTGAGATAAGGTGGGTTACCGGTATGTATAGCTTTGTAGTTAGAAAAAGCAAACTTGAACCTGATTCGCCATTTGATAGAAAGTCATCCAACGTCGTTCATTTGCTGGGAGTGCTGCTCACTCCAAACTTGTCGATGGACAAGCACGTTACTTCGCTCAGTGCCAAGTGCTTTTTCCAGCTGCGAGTGCGACAGCTATGCCGTATCCGACGTTCGCTAGATGCCGACTCCGTCGCCACACTGGTTCACGCGTTCGTTGCCAACCGCGTCGACCACTGTGTGTGTCAACTAGCTGGATCGCCAAAGAAGACGACAGCCAAGCTGCAACGTGTTCTCAACGCACCTGCGTGGGTCGTGTCAAATTGCGGCAAGTACGATCGAGGACTAATCCATTTCCGGCGCCATGTTTTGCACTGGCTGGATGTCACTGACCGGATTAGATTCCAGCTGTGCATTTAGGTGTACAAGTGTCAACAGAGCATGGCTCCTGGATACCTGATCGATCATTGCCAGCCAGTCGCCAGCACTGACGGCCACGGACATCTGCGATCTGCAAGCCATGGTCAGCTGCAGGTTCCACAGATCAAGATGGCAACCTAGCTAC
>Ga0056128_1013121_pt1 | contig 10054 bp, 6 predicted proteins | sample WorMetLIZISLAND2_FD_71113 | JGI IMG/M metagenome (GOLD analysis project Ga0056128, IMG submission 71113) | Marine gutless worms symbiont microbial communities from Max Planck institute for Marine Microbiology, Germany - Olavius geniculatus... ... | reverse complement strand
CTGTGTTGTTTGACTTGTTTTAACGATGTTATTGAACTGGTGTTGTAGCTTGAACATTTTTTCACGCTGAAAAATCGGTAAGCGGTCATGTTAAAAAATCTATAACTTCGTCATTTTTCAATTGAATCAAATTCTATTTAGCAGTTAGCCGTAGAACAATTTAGTAAATACATCTGTAAATTTTCAGATTAAAATGCTAAACGGTTGCTGAGAAAACAGCAAAAAACTTTAGGGGGCTACTTTTTTCTGCCGCACCCTGTAGATACAACAGTTGAACATAATCGTCAGTAACATGGGCGGCGCCAGAGGGGGACATGCTTCCCCGTCACCGGTTACCCCCTTCCCTCAGGAGAAATTTTCATGATGATAAAGTGTCCTCTGGTAACCATGTACATGCCAAGGTGTAACTTATTAAATGTCATTTTTTGAACGTCTAAACGCTAAAAGTGTTTCAGCTTCAAAGGGGATTCGCCTCTCTCTCTAACCACTCCCCTCGATTAGGAGCTTTGCCCCTTGACCCCGCTACGTCTTAGTTATGCAACTGAATGAAATTGACGTTTGGTCCAAACACGAAAATATTGCCACCCTGTGCTCTTGCCTTTGACTCCACATTGCCCACTTAGCCTCAGATTCTTAGCGCCGCCCATGGCCAGTAGCAGTCGATTCTTTTAATAATAATAATAATAATAATAATAATAATAATAATAATACATTTGTATTATGTTTTAACACTATTATGCACAATCTCCGTAATGTATACAGTGCACACTGGTGGTCGTCTGATAATTAATCTCAGAAACATTGAAATTGTTCTTGTGTGTAACTGATGTGTTTCGCTGACTGTGTTTGTGGTTGCTCTTTGCGTCTGCATGCATATATATTTTCTTACTTTGTACTATTTTTAGGCTTATATGATATTGGTTTTTTTACCTGATACAAATAAAGATTGATTGATTGATTGATTGATTGATTGTATAGCGCCGTAGTGCCGTAGCTTCAGTGGCGCTGATGTGACTGTTCATGTACAATGTGTTCATGTCTTACGAAGTTACGAATATGGCACGATCGCGACGCCGGGCGTAAGCAGTAGTCCCTAGAAGCAAGCTTACCTACAGCAACCTAGAATTTCAATAATTCCTGGGACGGACGCCCGGACCGGACACTTTCCGGAGAGGAAAGAAAGCAAAAGGAATTGAAGGATAGAGAATTGGAAAAGGAGAAAAGGAATGGATGAAGGGGAAAAGGGGTCAGAAAAAGGGGAAAAGAAAAAGAGACGGAGAAGTGAACGAAGAGAGGGCAGGGAAGCACTTCCCTAAACGAAAATTTGCCACCATTAACCACTAGTAAGCTGAGTTGTGAATTGATGAGTGTCACGTGTAAACGTTTTATAAACGAATGCATGGATATGGATGTGGATTATGCTGGTGTTTGCTGTAGGTGCTGAACGAGGCACAGATGCTGGGCATTCCTCTACACAGTCCTCACAGGTCGTCATCACATCACACTCGACGACGCAACGCTCAGCGTCGATCGTCGTCGTCACCCGTCTCACATCGCTCCGGTCCCGCATCCACCGGCGCCACCCTGTCGTACACGCCGGCACAGCGCAGCGTGCGTCACCAGCGAGGCTCCTCCACGCCAAACCGACTCGACAGTCACGACCTCACCCTGACTCCGACGACAGACAACAACCGCCGGCGCGCCGACTCCAAGAGAACGACTTCGACGTCGTCGACCAACAGCGGCAAGTTCAACATCCGCAGCCTGCTGGCCAGGATCGCAGCCGGCGCCACCGGCCGGTCCTCGTCTTCGCCCACACACTGCCACCCCGGCAAACAGCTGTCTGTGTCCTGCGACCGACCTTCCATGACGTCGCTGACCATGACGTCATCATCGCGTCTGACGCGACGTTCGCTGTCGCAACCTGACCATCAGTCGACGGCACACAACAAGCGCAGTCTGTCGGCGTCGGCATCTCTGCGCCGAGCGCGTATCACCGACAGCACGTCTAGTATCAGTGGTGCCAGCACCATTAGTCAATACTATCCGTCTGCCGTAGCTGCCGCCGCCGCCGCACACAGGTTAGACACTACTAACTATTCGTAACGTATTCGCATATTCTAACATTTCTAATCTAAAGTGACAGAAGTTACCAATGTTATTGCGATATTGCCACGCATTTCAGTAAAAACTTTGTCCAAATTCGAGATAGGCATATTAGCTTCTGTTTAGTAGCATCAACTGACCTGTTTGAACTGAAAGACAGCGACATTAGTAGACACTGGACAATATACTTTAATTTACGTCTTAAGTCATGGCCTTTCGATCGCGCCTGCTCGTAACAGGAGCCTCTGCAAACTCTGGGGCGCGTCATAAATTCGCAGACTGATGAATGAATGATTGGTTGGTTAATTTGGTGAATATTTAGTTTCTTAGCCGGTTGTTGGACGGTTGTCTGTGGGTCTGTCTGACACAGGATGTCGCCGTCGTCGTCGCCATGTCGTCGCGGTGGCACGCCGTCAGTGCGTGCGTCCGGTGCAGCTTTGCGCAGCAGTGCCGGTAGTGTGTGGACATCACCGGACTCATTGCCTGACAGTCTGTCGACCAACAGCCTCACGGGCAGCGTTTTCTCGCTCAAGTCAGCTTCCACCGGTGCCAGTCCTGCTCTATGGACGCCCTTCTCACCGCCACTCGCAGCAGGTAGGCCTATACCTGGCCGCGTTGTTGGCGTGCCCAGTGCCGACATACTGTGCGACCGTCCGCAACTCCGCATAGAACTGCGCAACCATACGTAATCCTAACCTTGACTTTTGATTTGTTACTTTGACTTTGAAACCGGCCGGGGAATGTTTAGACAAGTCTTGTTGTTTCCACGCGTTAAAGTTTTTGAGTTAGGAATCCGCACGGGACATACGGACGGAGGGGGATGGATAGACAGACGGGCAAGGCCCGTAACGGCCCGTGATGCGGCCAATTAGGACGGCCACAAAAGAGACCGAGAGCACTTAGGACCTTGGTTGCGTGGTCATTCCTAATTCATTATTATTGCATTACTGACCTGAATGGGAAGCTGCCATTACTGCAGTGCTGGGGTTTTGTGATTTCACTGCAGTTTTTATGAAGTTCAACTGCAACGGCCGTGAAAAAAGTGCACTCATTATTTACAACGTTTACGCTACACATATACACATTCGGCTGGTGCTTCGGTGCACGTCGAACGGTCAAAGTCTCCAGCACAGTGTAAAGTAGTGAAGTAAGCGTCAGTTTTGTCGTGTCGTGAGACGTGAGTCGAGATTAATACGTTTATTAGCTGCACGCACGCACACTCTCTGGGTCGATTGACGACTTGTATTGACCGATGCACATCGTGCGTCACCAGTACGGCGTCGGGGGCGCAGACTTAAAAAATACTGTAGAGACAGCAAACTTTTTTGTTTCCTACTCCCCTTTTTTGTCTATCCATACTTTTCTCTGTTCCCACGTTCCTTGTTTTTTTGCCTTTTTAAAAATTTTTTTCTTGCGACTTTACCTTTCAAGTCCAGTTCTGCTGACAATTCTTCCCACGCAGTGCTCCAGAAAAACAAATCTTGAGCTAAAAACCTACCTCTATAATAGGTATGTCGAAGACGTTTTTTTTTCAATTATTTGGTGGAGAGTGACAATCAATCAGTGGGTGGGCGGTACACCTTACATTTTTGACGGTGGGGGTGGCGATTGCCTCATCGCCCGATGTCTGTGTACGACGCAGTTTGGTCGCTGTGTCGTTGGTCACCGATCGCGCGGCCTGATAATGCAATTAGTTCGACAACGAACTCGACGTAACATAACGTAATTGTGTTTCCGGTCGTTCTGCGCATGACTGGCTACCGTAGCACTTCCGTCAGCGCCATTACGGTGTTGCAAACAGAGCAGACATGGCAGCTTTATGGCAGGCGCGGCCCGCCGAGAGTGTGGGTACGGAGAGGATGTGTTTTAGCAACGGCTGTATGGGGTAGGAGGCTGAGTGCTCATGCACACGCACGACATCTGCTCACCCGCATTAAAACATTCTGTTGCTGTTCGTTGCTTTAGGTTAGTGAGACGAATACTGTTCCGGCTAACATGTCGACGACATTTTGCCGTGCTGTTTTACTGTGTCCAGCAAGCAAGCATCAGTTGTTTTAGAGCTGTGGCAATTTCACGATCAGTCACGCGACGTCGCTCCCAACTTTTTTCCCGGGAGGAAACGCATTCATAAAATGTCGATTAAAGTAACAACACTATGAACGTATTATAAAGTGGCATTTGACAGGCATTTGATAAGCGATAATCACGTTCTCAGGAGAACTTGATTGGATAAAACATACACTTAAGTCCTACTAATGCTAATATAAACCTATTGTTGTCTTTTTGCATATGTGACAGATGTTAGCTGTCAAAATAACTTATCAAAACAAGCAATTTTTTTGCAGAATAACCACTGCTAGTTTTAATCGAAATTTACGATAACTAATCTTTAATTTGTAGAAAGCTAACTGTTATTTCTGCAATCGTTACCAGCTCTATTTTTTCGTCTTAGCTAGTTACTGCAGCGGCATATAGTGCTGCTCTAGTTACACGGGAGAGAGATAGTAGGCCTATGTATCGTTGGTTGGTCGGTAATCATTGCATCAGTGGAATGGATCGATTGTTCGCTGTGTGACCGGCAGCAATTTATCTAGCCAAGCAGCAGCAGTAGCAACAGCACGCATGTTGCTCTGATATCTGACGTCGAGCAGCGACCGGCATAGCCTATAGCCTAGAGACACGCTCAGCTATAAATCACTGCTCTCGATTACAACAGAACTGTTTCTCGGGGCCGTACTGGGCCGCGACGTCGCTCCCAACTTTTTTCCCGGGAGGAAACGCATCCCCACTGTTTTACTAAAATCCTCGTAAAAAGAAGGTTAACAATTTCGTCTGCTTGCTTGTCGGTACTTTTTCCGTCTCTGTCCAGATGTTTGTAATATTTTACGATAGTTTTTGTAGCTGAAAAATTGATAAAATTACAAGTTTACAAGAGGTTTTGATGTAGTAAATACTATTCCGGCAGTAATTTGATTGTATTTAGGCCTATGTACTTATTACAGTTTTGAGACAAAGCACGAAACTGGCAAGAATTCAACTTCTGACCGAGTTCCAAAAGTCTCTTATTTCTGTTAGTATTGCGCCCTTGCTGCAGTTGTTGCAGCAGCTGCTGCGGATGCTATAGTAATTAATTGTCTGTAAGGATTAATCTAAACGTCGCACTAATCTCGTTTATTGTTTATCGCTTGATTCTCGCTAGCTCCTATCTCTAGGAACAGCGGTCAACATTCTACGACGCGATGGATGTGATTAATACTCATCTACTTACTGATTAAAACGACCGATGTATAAACTACTGTCGTATTCGAATGCAGTTTTAGATTTTTGTTTAATTTTTGCATAAATTTTATTTTGTATTAGTAGGTTTTTATTAAGATAATCGTTAGAGCAACTGGCTTAGTTTCATTATTTTTTACTCTTTGCGTGCTACGTCTCTAACGTAGCGAAGAGGTGTATATGAAATCAGTGTAATATGGAGGACCGACAGACGACCGACGACCGACGACCGACCGACCGACCGACCTACCTTCCTAGAAGAGCCTTTCTCTTCAAACGGCAATATCTCCATAACGGAACCAGATAGACGCATGGTCGCAATGGGCCGAGAAAAAAAACGAAAAAGCACTTGGAAGAATGCAGGACAAATAATTCTTGTTTATTTTTTTAGCTAAAGCTATTTTGCCTATAGCTGCACGTTTCTGCGTAGCGTGGTCTGTTATCTGTCGTCTGTCAAACATTCGTGCACCTTGCTTAAACCTTTCGGCGGATCTAGATGCCGTCTTGGCTGGTAGGCCTACACTTGTGGAGTCAAGTGACGCATTGAGTTCGATGGGATCCTTGATCGCAAAGGAGAAAGTGAGATTGAGGGGAGATTAAATCCTTTACCCAAAATTTGCGGTTGTCTATTTATGATTCACTAGGGGCAGCAACGATCAGCTATTCTGCGTTTTACGAAATTATTTTGGTTTTTGTTGTTTTTACGCGCGAAAGCAGAATGCTTCGCGCGTCTTTGCCATCGTCTGGGCGTCTGTCTGTCTGTCCGTCTGTCTGTCACACTCGTGAGCTGTATCAAAACGGTGCAAGCTAGGATCACGAAATCTTCACTGTGGGCTGCGCCAAGGTCTAGTTTATCGTGACAAAATTTCGTGCCACTGGGTGCAGGGGTTCCCCTCGAACGAGAGCGTCAAAGAGAGGTACCCCCTTAAAAAGACGTCATTTTGCCGTTATTGGCTCGAATAATGTGAAAACGGTTGCAGATAGATACATACATGCTGCTTATCACAACAAGCACTGGTGACAGGCTTTTTGGATTTACCAACATCGATGACCTTGAACGACCTTGAACCCCTCAAAAAGAGGTTTTTAGTGATTTTTTTCGCAATTTTTGAATGCAGCGCACATTTTAACACCGAATTGCGACGAATTGGCTGGAGATAGACCAAGACAACCTGCGTATGAAATTTTCAGCACTCAACGTAGATTTTAGCAGTCCAAGTCCCGACCCCCTAGGTTCAAGGAGGCTGGCGCAGGCGGGCGTCAGACAGCTACCCCCCTAAAAAGTGGTTATTTTACCGCAATTATCGCGTGTAGCGTGAACCTGGTTGCAGATAGGCACAAACATGCTGCTTATCATAACAAGCACTGGTGACAGGCTTTTATAATTTATCAACATCGATGACCTTGAATGACCTTGAAGCCTAAAAATATTAATTTAACGTGATTTTTTGGCAATTTTTGGCTGCAAAAGAGTGAATTACGACAAAATGTTTGGAGATAGACTAAGATTACCTGCGAACAAGAACTGCTATAGGCGTTCGCGCGTCTCGTGAGCTTTGCTCAAATTACTTGTGAAACACTGTGTAGTCACTCTCCAAACTCAAACCTACAGGTTACAAATTTGCAATCTCAATAAGTCTTTAGTCAGTCAGTGTATGTAAGGAATGAAGCCGACCAGAGATTAATCCATCTTCTCTCAGTTCCGAAGCAGCCATCGAATGCATTGATCTAACTGTGAACACCGATCTATGCACAACATACAAAACGACCAGTTCTGATTTGCACGCATTTCATACATACATCCATAACACTTGGTACACACACGCACACATGCGTGCGCGCACACACAGGCAAGCAATGCCACCTACTGTGACAAATTTTACTATAGCATGGTCCATCACACTTGTGCACCCTTGTAGAGCTGGTGGACAGAATGACATCGTTTAGCAGGCACGCCTCTTTGACCACTGTATATCACTGTTTAAACAGTGCCCCAATCACCTGTAGATAAAGTCAATTTGGGGTTGACATCCGATCAAAATTCACACTGCAAATTCTGGCCAGTGGCTAAATCATTAGCCTGCACCAGATAACGGATAGCAGAACGATTAGTATGGTAGTGACAGCCTAAGCCCAGTGGCAGATTCAAGGGGGCGAGGCGGTAGGGGGCGGCCACTCCCCTATTGACCGGATGCATTTTCAGACAAGTGAAAATTTTGCACGAAAATGCATTTTTTTTGCCTAAAATTTTTCATAAATTTTTGGGGAGAGGCACCCTCTACCCTTCCGCCCACTATTCCAAATTTCTTTATCTGCCGTTGCCTAAGCCTACAGCAATTCAGCAAAAACATACCCAACAGTACTATTGTGATGATATCGCTGACCACTTTGACTTTCGGCACCCAAAATAACACGTTTACAGTAATGACGTTTAATACCAACTTACTCTGATGACTAGTTATTTTCATCGATGCTTTAACCCTGTTGGTTGGGCTGAGGGAACAATACATGACCTGTACAACCTGCTGCAGCAATCCCAAATGTTGTGCCACAGAGACCCAGATAGACCTGGAATAACTTCGGAAAAGAGGTAGCCTAATAGTTGTTGTTGTTGTTGTTGTTATACAATACTTCAACACTATAGGAATGAAAAACTGAAATACATCTGATCGCAAATGCAAAAAATGCAGCTCAAACTAACTGTGCTGGTATACTTTTACAGCTAAGTTTAATCTGTTACGTTACTAAACGTCCATACCTGTTTTGCATACGATGGTCACTATGTATACTCACACCGAATGACATGTGAGACGACTCATCATCGGCCTGCATTGCAAAACTATACACCATGTAGGCATATAATTACTTGATTTCACATAACCAAACAAAAAGCCAAGCTGTCGCTAGAATAGCTAACCATACTGGTTGTCAGTGATTTTCAAGGTCGTCCAAGGTTGATGATTTTCATCTCATCTGAAAGAGTACGCAATTTCCTATTAGCGAACAATAAGGCCCACAGTTTTCCGTGGGCCATGGAATTTCGAGCAGAGCCACGGAATTTGCCCTTTTAAGGAGAATTGTGATATTTCCACGGAATTTCGCGGAATTTTACAAAAGTTGAGAAAAAACTGGCAAGTGGCGATTACTACGATCATTGAATTGATGATGTAATTTTATCGTGAAAAAATTAAACTGAACTGCCTAAAACTGTGGGCCCCATATGGCAGTGGCGCTATCGTAATTAAACACAATGTGACTTGACAGATTGCACTTTTGAAAAAACACACTGAAAATTTTCTTTGTACGTTGCTAGCATAACTCAGCACAATGGCAGCCTTCAATAACTGAAGTTTCTAAACATGATAAAGCTTAGTTTACTCACAAAGGGACGGCCGCAGTGAGCAGCGAAATTAAGACGATTTTGTCATGGTGGTCTGCAGAATTTTGCATAATTGCCTGTGGAATTCGGCAAAATTTTCCTCGGAAAACTGTGGGTCCTAGTGATCAATAGCAACCTTGGCCCTATCTCGCACTGCTTAGCCACAGTAGCGGGTACTGACCCTCAAGGTCATCTAAGGTCAATGATTTTCATGTAATCTGAAAGGGCGTATGCCACGTCCTATCAGTGATGGTTAGTAACCTAGGCCCTATCTCTTACCATTTCCGAGATACAGTCACTTATAGCTTGAAACTTTACATTGAAAACTGCGGCCAAATCGCTGCAGATGGAGACATGGTTACTACTGACAGCCTATAGGAAGTCACCAGCGGCCTATCCGACGGTACCATTGCCGACCTCCTATGACTTACCATCTAGCCACAATACCTCCCAATTGGCATACCATAGTGCGTTATGATCCTTCAAGGTCATCCAAGGTTATCAATTTCCATGTCATTTGAAAGCCAATATGCAACTTCCTATTAGTGATTAATGCAACCTAAGCCTATCTCGCACCATTTAGCCACAATACATCCATGACAGACAGACAGATGGACGACACTGCCAATAGCTTGACCATTACTTAAGTACGGTCCGCTAAAAGTGTAAAAATGCACAGATAACATTTTAATTTTTCAAAAGAAAGAAAGAAAACAATGGTGCTTGGCATCATATTGTAGGGGCTACGTTATGTTAGTGGTGGCCAATGCAGTTTGACAATAAACAGACGACGGACAACCGACGACGGCAGCTCAGTAAGAGTAGATTCATTCGCTGCTGTGATGCCGATGGGATAAGACCTATTCATCATCATCATCATATTCGTTTAATACATAAACTTGACAGAACGCAAGCATGGCCTAACATACAGTAAATATAAAAGTTTTTAAAAAACGGACGGTTGTGCTCACGTTCTTGCTTTAGATATTTGGTGTTCAGTCTTATTTCTATATTTCCTAAGTTCCATGGCCCACTACATTTGAGCTATTAGGACCCCAAGCGAGTGCTAATTACAAAATCTCTCAGTGATCACGGCTTGTGCAGTAGCAACAAGCTGTTGTATAAGCGATGTGCCAAGTCAATGCGAAGGCCGAAATTTCGACCCCCCCCCCACAGCTCCCACATTTGTCAACCGATCTTAATGAAACTTGAAACCAAGAAAGATATCCGGGATACGACCCCACATGCAAAATTTGGTTGATGTGGGACGACGGGAAGGGGGTCTGCGTAGGG
>Ga0056128_1013119_pt1 | contig 10055 bp, 6 predicted proteins | sample WorMetLIZISLAND2_FD_71113 | JGI IMG/M metagenome (GOLD analysis project Ga0056128, IMG submission 71113) | Marine gutless worms symbiont microbial communities from Max Planck institute for Marine Microbiology, Germany - Olavius geniculatus... ... | reverse complement strand
ATTCTCACCTTTCGTCTGGGGTCGGTCATGACAATGGACACGGCTTGAGACTAACCACCGGTATATTCCTGTCGCTCGTATATTAAAAACCTTCTTTTTCATAGATCGTTCGTTCACTTGCGAATAGGTCGTTGTCGTTTTCGTCGTTCCGTCGTTATCGATTGCGTGCGTCGTTTGGCCCCAAAAATCCCTTGAAAAAGTGCATTTAGGTAGGATCTTTATCGGTCTAACGTCTATCATAAGGTCTGTCGATAGGTCTGTCGTAAATAGGCTCTAGAAAGTGACGGGATTGTCCGTTACTGAAGATATATAGGTTTAGAAACTGTGTGATAAGGTGACTGAAACGAACCCACACTAAAAAAACACAAAATTGTCTTTTCACACAAAACCAAATATATTTCTCAAAGCATAGACGGACAAGGTCCGTAAAACTCTAACTGCCACATACCGGCCGACCGCTGTCTGCGAAAAAGTAATACGTGGAGAGATCCCGTGAGGAACAATCGCAGCACAGCACCTAAATTGAACAGGACATATAGGAGTCCTTAGTGTTGAACAATATCCTTGCCGAACACCTTACCGGCAAGATCCCCTTCCCACCATGGGTAATCAAGCATCTTCTGCTAGCCAGATGCTGAGCCTATGGAAACGAGATATGATGTCCGACAGATCCCCGGCCTACCGTGGTAGAGGCGGTACAGTGGGTGGAGGTGGGAACTGTGCCGTGGACACAGAAGTAAGTAAGCAGTGTAATGTATATATACGATGGAAAGAGACCATGGTAGGTTCGAGCAAAGTCGTGGTAGGTCACAATAATAAGAGGGGTTTCAGCCCCAGATTTTGCATTCTAAACAAAAACGTTCCGACTTGGTGAAAATTTTCAGACAATTTTCCGACAGCCCACTGCCACTATAACGCCATTGATAGATATATGGGTGACGTAAAACCAGCGAAGATGTCATGCAACCGTTTCTTATTGGCAAGAGTATGATCAGCATCACTTTGCTGTGTGACACCGTGCTGCTGCTGCTGCTGCTGCTGCTGTTGCTACACAGACTGAATGATCGTGCGTCATCGTTTAACTGATTCATTCATCCTCGCTGGCGTTATGTCATCAGCAGCGTTGCCTTTAGCTGCTTTGTCTTCATTTCCACACCACAGCCGCAAACTGACAAACCTACAGCGACGGAAAAAAAGCCTCGAGAAAAACAGCATGTTTACGATTTGCCGTCGCAACTGACGCAAGTGACGCAACGACTAAAACGCAAACATAAAAACGATGTCTATTCTTGCGTTGCGTGCGTTACGATAGAAATCAAACCTAATGAACAAACTCCCATTAACATCTCACTGTTTTCGTCGTACTTAATAATGCTGATATAAGCGGAATAATTCTGGTCTTGGCTAACAGAGAGTGATACTGTCGCAGAGACAGGTTGTAAAATACGTCCTTAAAATGATTAATGTTCGACGCAAATTTGCGATCCATATGGATTATGGGCAAGTAAGAAAGTAAGTAATGGAAACGATTACTGTTGATAGTAGCATAAGCGTCACTTCGCGGACACTGCACAATCACAAAGGGGCAGTATACGAGATTTGAAAAAGATGGGACTTTAAAAGGGAGCGGTAAACAGCCACTGAATGTGCGGAGGTGACAGAATTAGCGGATGCGCACGACGGCACATAAAATGGACTTACGGAGACTAAGTAGAATATAGCTGGGTGTGGCTGCATGGCACTTTGGGTCAATTATTGTCCGTTTACGGCAGCACTAAACATTATAACCGGCAGTCATATCTGATGCAGACTGTGCGCAGCAGTTCTGTTGCATCCGACGGCAAGCCACAAACTGTGCACGCACGTAGGCTACTAGCGCCTATGCACGTTTAGTCTATTAGTCCCCGGAACTGCCGCCGTCGCCGTTGAGGCCTTGGACCGCAACCAACCGTTAAGTTAGCGGTCCCAGACCGCCAATACCCCGTTTACACGATCCAGCAAACGTCGAGCAATCAGCACGTGTGTATTTTGAATACATTTGCTAGACGTTTGCTGGATCGTGTAAACGGGGTATAAGGTTCCACGCCGCCGCCGCCGCCGATAAGCTAGTGGTCTTGGCGGTTTGACGAAAAAAATGAAATCAAACAATGTGTTGTTCTTACACTGCTGCAAGCAGAGCGCCAGCGTGAGTGCGCGTGTCCTCGTCAGTCGTCATTTATGGTCACAGTCACAGTGCTTACTGCCGATGGTGACTGACATTCAGTGAATGAATATTAATGAACATGACAAATGAGCATTAGATTGACGTGAACTTTCGATAGTTTTGTATTATTTTTATAGATAGGCTTAACAATGATTTCGCCAAACGTTGAAAATACGTTCGTTACTGTACGATGTATAATGAACTGAGCGACGGCGCCCCCCCTCAAACGCCACGGGGCCTGGGGTAACTTACCCCTACCCCTCCCCCTCTCTAGACGGGCCTGACAGTGACAGACGTCTAAGCGGTCCGGACCGCCGCTAACTTAACGGCTTAGCTACGCCAGCCGCTAAGGCTTCAGACCAGCCGTTAAGGCCTTAGCCTAACGGTTCCGGGGACTATATTCTATACACGGTGTTTCATAAAAAGCGTCTTTTTTCTTTCAGAATTCACTCAGATGATGATCAATTTACACAAAATTTTTACCAGTTGTAGCTGAAGGGTTTCTTTTTTATGATATTCACGTCACAGACCGCGGACAGTGTTTGAAAGTGGGGAAGAGGCAAGTCGCGGGGTCTGGCGACAGAGCTTCCAACGGAGTCCTAGAACACAGCCCCGTAGCTAAAATGGCGTAACGGTAGCGCATCGCACTTACGACTCAAAGATCGTAAGTTCGACTCCCAGCCAAGTCGCTACCATTTGTTTACTAGTTGGATAAGTGACTATCTGCCGAAGCCTGTTCGCAGACAGTTAACTCAACCTTCCATCCCTCCGGCGTAAGTAAATCGAGTACCGGCTTGTCTGAGTGGGGTTGAGGCGAGGCGAGTTCACCTATGTCGGGTGGCTGTGTGATCACATAAATTATGGCACGCGACGTTCCGTAATTCTGCGATCTGTTTCCCATAAAAGCTCTACAGTGTACATGGCATTTAATTATTCGCATTTTGCGTTTTGCTGCCGTACTTTTTACGGCTTTTCGTCGGGCGAAAGCTAAAAATCAACATTAAAAATTCACTTACACAGAACAAGCATGAGGGGGCACGCCCCGTGGTTTCGCGAGCGTGTGTGATTCACGTATTGATTGATCTTGCTTCTTGACGCTCGTCGCTTTCCTATCTCACACCGCCTTGTCTCTATAATCCCAAGCAGTCAATCGGGGCGGCAATTTATACTCATTGAGGTCGCTGGGTCATGTGCAGGCGCCTGCTCCTGTTGCCGCCCGCCATCTGTCAGCTGGTATCATGACGTTATCACATAGACCCCTACTGTTCTAATGATGTGCCCCGGATGACTGCTGTTTGCACCAATGTTAATAGTAGGCCTATTATACACTGTGTTCAGAAAAAACACACCCTTACGTTTTCTTTTATATCTCCGTGGACAATGTTTAGATTTCCACAAAATTTCTACAGAATGTTCAGGAGGGAACTATTATTCCGTCAATGCGAAAGTTAGATATTCGTTGCTTTCGAAGACGTCATGTTGACGTCATATTTTCGTGTTTCTAAATTATGTGTTTTATCTTTGAAGACGGACATAGATAAATGTTTGTGAGTCAGCTAGAGTTATGAACTTATGAGGCGGCAAGCTTGTGCAAGATGTTCAATCAATCAAATCAAAATTGTTTTATCAACAGCAGCAAATACTGTTAAAGGAATGGAAGGTCAGAAGAAATCTGCCATCTTACACCATCCCTAACAAGTTACATGCTACACATACAATTTATAAAATCAAGTTCGTTAATCTATTTTTAAAGACATACAATGATGGTGCCAAGACAATATCACTATCTAAACTGTTCCAAACATCAATACTTCGGTTAGCAAAGCTAAACGCACGACTGTTAACACGGCTAGTCTGTTTCATCAGCTTGAGTGGATGACCCCGGGTAATGGAAGAGCCAAAAATAAAAAAATATCAGAAAACTCAAGAGCATTAAGACCATGAACAATACAATAATTTCAATAAGTCATTATCAAGTCAAACTTTAAACGTCGTAGTTCAAGCGACTCCGCACACAATATATCAACACAGCTGGAATACAGTAGGCCTACGTACAACGTCCCACAATCTGTGAGTGATCGCGCGTGACGGCGGCGCCAACAGCCGCTGCTGCATCAGGACTTTGCTCATCACTTAGCCGCCGCGAGCCCGTCAGCCAGCCGTTATTAATCACTATACCAAGCAGCTAGCAGCTAATGTTTTATCTTTAACAACGTACGCTTTTATACGTTGCCTTCTTGCTCCGGCTGAACGGAGTAAATCCCGGGCCTGACCGAGACAACATCGGTTCCGACATGCAATCTACAGTAAACGTCGCGATAATGCACCGCAACGACTCGACAGCGAATCAGAAACGGCCATTAACAACAGACTAGTAGCTCACTGCAGATTTATCGTGCATATTATCTTTTATAGGCACTGATGTCGACATATATTGAGACGGTTCAATGCCATGCCACGTCTGCCATGCTGCTAACACAACGTAGCGTCGTACAGATTTATTCCCTGCGATGTTGCACTGCTGTGACGTTTTCTTTGCCAGATCGGCGATCGCTTGTCTCCTACTATAGGCCTATAAGTCTGTCTAACATTTATATTTCACAAGGTAGAGGTGTAGCGGCGCAGATTGCAATAATTGTAATAACGTGATTACCAAATATCCAATCACACTAGCTCTGTCGCGCTATAACAAATTTTGCACGGAATGTGCTGGTAAAGAATAAAAATCAGTCGATATTTGGCAAAGATAGACTATGAACAAAAGTTTGATGAAAAGGTCAAATGCGTGAACCAAACCCGGATAAAACGGTAAAATCTGCGGTGTCACACATAATGGACGAAAATGGTATCGATCGCAATGTCTCACTTATAAGACGAGATTTGTAGCATGCTAGTGACAGCTCAGTTGCAATGATGTGACTTTAATAGTACGGCAGCTTAGCAACTGAATGTCGACGGTCCGGACAAAAGCATGACTTTTTCTTAATGTCATTCATCCCCTAGGCTTTCCATTTTGGATAGAAACCACTTTCACAAAGCACAGCATGGCGGCCATCTTGGATTTTAAAGATCGCCATTACCCATAGACTTAATGGTAGAAGTATCTTGGAATCCAAGCCACTTGGATGCACAATTTTGGTGTCTGTACCTACATTTTGACGGTTAAGGAATACATTTCTGCCATGTAGAACAATGCCAGATCGTGGCTTTGTCCACAATGAGACACAGAGATCAAATACTAGGTTAGAAAGTATCAATTTTGATTTTTACTGTGTCCGGAAAAAATAACCAAATTGTAAAATAATGAAATTCTATTTAGCTTATACACGTGTGGATAAATTTGGCGTAATTGTGCCAAATTTTGTTACAATTTTTTTTTGAAACAACTAAGTTAAAAGGTTTTAATAATGGATGTTTGGGCATAACAAAATTGGGCTGACTTTTTGCAAGACTCGGCAAATAAACAAAAACTATTTGAATTTCTCTCGCAGAAGGTTGTCTTTATGGATTATCTTAAAGATAGCAATGTGCCAGATCTGTGATTTTGCTGCAATCTTGTCAGTATAGGTAGGCACATTCATTTTGCTCTATCTTCTAAATTTTGTTGTCACTTTTTAGCCGACCGTACATGAGTTACGGTCGAGCTATTAACATGGTTGTCGTCCGTCCGTCCGTTTGTCTCTCTGTCAGTCTGTGGTCTGCAACGGATGTATTGTGGCTAAGCGTTAGGTCGTAGGGCAAAACTTTTTGCATGAGCAATTAGCCATGTGCCGGTAGTGCAAGGGGAACATTTTCAAATTGGGGGTTGAATGGACGGGGGTAAGAAATTCAATGGCAAATTGGCCATCTTGAAAACGGTAAGAGATAGAGCTAAGGTAACTATTAATCACTAACAGATAGTGGCATACGCTTTTTCAGATTCCACGAGAATCATTGACTTTGAATGACCTTGAAGGGTCATAATGCACTATGGTATGCCAATCGTGCGGTATTGTGGCTAAACGATAAGTCGTAAAGGGTCAGCGGTCGTACCATCGGATAGGGCGCTGACAACTCTCTATACAGGCGGTCAATAGTAACCATGTCTCCATTTGCAGCGGTTTGGCCGCAATTTTCAATGAAATGTTTCAAGCTATAAGTGGCCGTATCTCGGAAACGATGAGAGATAGGACCAAGATTACTAATAATGACTAATATGAAGTAACATAGACCTACGCCGTGTCAAACGAAATGGAAATCATGACCTTGAAAGCCGTTACTCGCTATTGCGGTTAAACGGTGCGAGAAAGAGCCTAGGTTGCTATTGAGCATTAATAGGAAGTCGCATATTGGCTTGATTAATGACATAAAAATCATTGATCTTAAATGACCGTAAACGTCAGTACTGCAACAGGAACCATAGATGTAAAAACCGTTCCAGAAAAAATAGAAAACGTTAAAAATCGTAAAAAAAACGTGGCAAAAATAAAAAAACGTTTAAGAACGTTGATAAAAAAAGTTAACCTTAATCTGTTCTACTTCTTGCCTACAAACTTATGCTGTAATTGCAGTACAGCTAGAATTAAAGAAAGAGATAAAACTTTACTCAACTTCAATTCAACCGTGTAGTCATAAGTGATACTAGAATAAGTAACTAAACTACCATTATAGCCTATTAATTCGTTTGCGCGCCTTTAAAAGCCCTTCTCGAGGTTCTCGCTAGAATTTTTAAATTATGATAAACGTTTGTTAAATAAATGAAAAACGTTGAGAAAATTAAAAAAACGTTAAAAATCCTTAAAAACGTGGCAAGAAAAAAACGTGAAAAACGTTTTTTACATCTATGATAGGAACTGTACGGGCTGTAACGCGTCTTCCCTATAGCAGGGCGTTTTTTTAAAATTCGCGAAACATGCGTCCAATATTTATGTTAATTATTTTACAACTGTAGCTGTTTATATCGCTGCGCGAGTCGTCTCTATGTCATGTGCACCGTGCACGACGTGTGTTATACTAGCGTTAATTGTAGCTTTCGACAGCAGCGTTCCTTTTAACATAGCGTGCATGGAACTGCGTCACCTCCGACAAATCGCTGTCTCCGTGATTGGAAGTAGAACGCTGGGCTTCTAACGTATGCGGTACGGTCGGCTTTTCCTAGCGACAGCTGGGTTTTCTTATTATTTTATATAATTAAAACTATCTTATGACATTTTAAATGACATAGTTGCATTCACTAACCCTGAGAGTGTGGGTTTAGACACGAAAATTGTGATCGTTCGTGACTTGAAAGCCAAGATATTCTTAATAATAGGTTTCTGCATAATGGCCGACTTTAAAATTCAAGATGGCCGCCATGCCGTTGTTTGCGAAAGTGGTTCCTATCAAAAATGAACAGCTTATGGGATAAGTAAGCTGCCCCACTATAAGGCGCGTACAGGACGACGTAACTGAACTGAACTGAACTGACACGGTTTAGTTTTTGACGAACCTATATACTCACCCAAGGTTGACGCGTACCTGAGCGTAGTCAGGAAGACACCGACGCTATTAGACGGTGCTTACTGTAATGCATTACTGCTTGCCCATTGGTCAGTTTGTCAAAAACTAAACCAAGTCAGTACAGTTCAGTTACGTCGCTCTGTACTGGTTTTTAGATTTACAAAAGCACACAGCCGTCAAAATGGCCGTCAAAAACACCAACCGTTCGCACGGCCGCCAGTATGACCCGTCCTTAAGGCCTGGGCCATTATGGGCCTATATCGTTTCGCTGCAATCGCTTTAACTTGCTTAGAGGTCAGTCGAATTTCGGCTTCGATTTCAACACCGAATCCGACATGAAATGCAGTTGCTGCGTTGTTTCGGTTTCCGTGAAATGCACTGTAATGAGTTTTGGTTACGGCCGAAACTATGAGCTGTTTCGTTAGTGAAAAACCGAAAGTGACCCAATAATAACAGTGGCCACATATATAGACAGTCCTTCGGAAACTTTTTATGCTTCAATCGGTGTCGAATCTTTGTTCATTGCGCTCACAAAAATTTGGTGAAAAAAACTATAGTGCCGTGTGTTTCGCATAAAACAACATCGGTTATTTGCGTTTATGTTTACGGCACTTAGATCTATTTGACACAGTGGAGCAGTTTCGTTTTCAGTTTGGGTTACGGCCGAGTTGGGTTACGGCTGATTAAAAATCGGTCATAGGGTGTTTACACGATCCAGCAAACGTTCAGCAAACGTCCAGCATTAGCACGTGTATTTTGAATACATCTGCTGGAAGTTTGCTGGACGTTTGCTGGATCGTGTAAACGCCCCATCACGGTCGACCTCTAAAGTTGATGACGGTGCATCGGTACGCTCTGCTGCGCTAACACAGTTTGCCGATGCTGCGGTTAGCGCAGATTTTGCCGCGACACGTTCTATATATTACGCCTCGTTCTATTTCGTTCCGTGCATAATTCTGCACACAGCAACGTAAACGTCTGACAGCCGTTTCCGTCGTTAGTGTGTCGCGGCGACGGCTGAAATTTACACGAACAATTCTGCATCGAACGTTGGACAAGCTGTTGGACAAGCCGCTTGACTGTACGAGGAGTGACATATTTATGTCATGACCCACTTTTGTCGCCTATTTCTCACTGCAGTGTCTGGAATGTTATAACTGTCCATAACCTCACTCCACTGAAGCGTGGCGACCGAAACGTGGCTCGGGTCGCTATACAGCACCAAGTCTCATGCAGAACATATCGTCGATCACAGTCCTGCGTTTCAACACGGTCGGTCGGTCTACATTGAGGTAGAATGCGAGTGTAACACTGCAGACCGTGGACAGTTATGACTGAGGTTAAAATTTCACAGTTCAGTGTATAACTATAGACTGACGACCGCATAACGTGTCGCCACTGTGCCGACATTTTCGGTTGTTTTTATGGTACACCAGCGTGTGACCAGTATACTATGGTACTTCCGTGACTCATTTTTTAGCAGGAGAAGAAGTTGCAATTTTCCGACAGCCGGGTGCGAATTTCCGTCGGAAAAGATTATCGGTACTCATAATTTTACTTTTGGCTTTATATATATATATGTCGCAAAATGGATAATTTTAGCCGCAAATTGCGTACTTTTGACAGAAAACATAACAAGCTAAAATTTACGGGGAAAGGCAATCGTGCCCCCATTTTTGAAGATTCTCCCTTTTCCCGGACGTGACGGGTCTGCAACGTGCGTGGCTGGCCCGGATGTTGTCAGAGTTAGAACGCAATCGCTGGAGCTATTTGCTGCACAGCGTTACATTGGCGTCAGAGCGCGTCCCGCAGGGGTTGAAGGGCTGAGACCAGGAACAGTGCGACACATTTCACTGATAGAACCAACATGAGAACCATTGTCACCTCGCTCTGCCCTCCCTACTCTTCCCGCTCCTTGCAGCTGCAGCAGTACACTGTGCATCTTCTGCAACAGCTGGACGAGAAGCTCAGGGCAGCCGACCGTACTGCCTTGCAAGAGGGATCTCCTTATTTTTTTTTGGGGGGGGGGAGTAGGGGAGAAGTCCTTACTATTATTATGTGAGAACAGGTGTCAGCGATTGTACTGTTGTTGTTGCCTACAGGGCGTTGATAAGTTACTATACGCTGCCAATAATAGCCATGCCGCCAACTGAGAGAGTCCGAATTGGAACCCTATTTGCTTCTTCAGACAATTTTTTTCTCTAAGGGCGCGTTGCACCAACGTCGTTCAACTTTGAACCCGGGTCAAATCTAAATTTGAACCTAGTTCAGCCCTAAATTGCATTGCACCAAAGCAATTCAAGCGTTGATCTCCGTTCAATTCTGAACCGCCCTCTGACCACCGATCAAATTTTGATCTCGGTTCAACTCGCGG
>Ga0056128_1013118_pt1 | contig 10055 bp, 6 predicted proteins | sample WorMetLIZISLAND2_FD_71113 | JGI IMG/M metagenome (GOLD analysis project Ga0056128, IMG submission 71113) | Marine gutless worms symbiont microbial communities from Max Planck institute for Marine Microbiology, Germany - Olavius geniculatus... ... | reverse complement strand
ATTACTTATGCTATCTCATCTTGGTACAGTTTTCTTGCTAAAGCACAAATTGCTCAGATAAATAGTTTGTTTAAGCGTGCCTTCAAGTATGGATATGTTAAGTTCATCATAACTGTAGAAGAGCTATTGGCAAGCTATGATGACCAGCTTTTTTTATAAAGCAACTTATGATAATCATTGTCTACATCACCTATTACCGGTTGCCAAGTTTAACAAATATGGATTAAGAGATATAGGTCATGTTTATTAATAGATGAAGTAACATCTGAACTGCACAAACGGACATTCATTAATAGAATTTCATTTAGCAACTGTTATTAGTTTGTTTATTTGTAGTCCGTTTATCATGTATTTTCTGTATCTTTTGTTTCCCTTAGTAATGTTCTAGTTTTTTTTCTTTCATTTTTTTCCTATGTTTAGTATGTATTTTCTGTATTTTTTTTGTTTCCCTTAGTAATGTTTCTAGTTTTTTTCTTTCATTTTTTTCCTATGTTTAGCATGTATTTTCTGTGTTCCTTTTGTTTATCTTAGTAATGTCTGTAGTTTTTCTTTACTGTTTTCCTGTGTTATTGTTCTTGCACGTTTGTTGCAGGTGTTTATCGCATATTAAAAATAAATAAAATACATGACTTTGTACTGGGTTTTCAGTTATCCTATTGTTTTAATGCCATTTTAATGCCTTGTCATGCATGTGTCGTGATTGGTGGTTTGGTCAAGTGGTTAACGCATTTGTGAAGTTGCTCCATCTATGGTCTGGTTACTACTTGGATGAGTGTAGACGGGTAAACCATTGTGTCGTATATAACCAACTACCTAGGTCAGCTTTGCCTTCGATCCCTCCATGTAGGTAAGCCAAGTACTGGCCTGCTGAGGTTAAGGTGGGGCACACTTAGTCATGTTGCCCTGTGTCGGGTAACAGGTAATGCCGTTAATTTGTGTTATTTATGTCCATGGATTTGTGCGAAGAGCTATACATGCCATTAATCTAAATTGCCGTTGTGTTGGGTAGAAGATGAATAAATGATGTATTGGATGGTGATGTGCGACTGCATTGTAGGCTTACACGAGTGAGTTTGTGGCACTCGTAATGTTTGGCTTAGTCATGTGTGAAGATCGAATCTCAATGCAGAGTAGAAGATGCGAAATCATTCAGGGAATGCGAAAGTTACCAGGTAAAACGCACTCACCATTACTTTTTCATTGTATATCAGAATACATAAATGTTTTTGCCATTTATACTTATATGTAATTTTTGTTTTTTTTAAATTTAATGTAAAAATTTCTAAGTAGTTGTCTTATGCTTCTTGCTTGCCAGTCAGTCATTCATTTAGTAATTTTTAGATTATAACTAGGCACAATAGAAAATTATGGAAATCACGAAAGCCGTGATTTTCTTCAAATGCCATGATTTTGCCAAAATGCTGTGTTTTGCCATGTTTTTAGCCAAAATGCCTTGATTTTACTATTTTGTAATGTTTTTACAATTATTTTTCATTTTTAATCAGTATAAGTGGTGTGATTTTGACACGAAAATATTTATTTTTGCTATTGCTGCCAAAGTCTGTATGCTTTTTTACTTACTGGCTCAATATGTGACTGTGACGTCGTTGTAGAAATTTGTATTTTAATGCTACACAGCGACAAACTTTTACAAATGAAAACTTTGCACTACATGCGAGGATGGTCGTCAGTGCAAGATGTCGAGTTTTATAGACTTTATAACAGTTTTTGGGCTTGTAATTTGATGCCGTGATTTCTGCCATTTTCACAAAAGTTTGCCGTGTTTTTTTGCTATTTTTTGCCGTGATTTTCTACTGTTCTTAATTATAACTACTAACTACTGCTGGGTCCACTGTTTGGTGCCCAGGTGACAGTCGGGTAAGCAAGTGGATTTTTAGCTGCCGACATAATGTCTACAGTTACTCAGCAGTTACTCAAGTCTTTCGTATATGCAGGCCCCCATCTATCTGTCTGTCCATCGGTCATTTACGGGCTACAAAAAGGCTAACAGGCTTAGTAGAACTACGACTGGTGTGTACGTTTTCCAGGACAGAAGTAACTATGGGCTTTTTTAGTGCAGCAGCAGAAAACAAAGTGTTGATTTGGAGTTTAGATTAGAAATGCGGGCAACATTCGACTGCAGTATCATGTTGTAAATGCATGTCTGTACAGAGCAAATAAAGGAGGTCCTGAAATTGGACGATCAGATTCGCAATTTGGCTGAAGCACTGTATCAACAGAAGAGCATCCTGGTCATGGGTCGAGGGTACAACTATGCCACATGCTTGGAAGGAGCTTTAGTGAGTACTCTGATAGTTAATTTTTCTTTCTCTGTGACCAACTTAGTTTGAATTTTCATCATTTTATGTTTTTTGTCATCGTTACTTGATCTGTACTCTCTACCACTCATTTCCAGACTTTTGCTTTCTTCCCACGTGTGTTTTTAGCTTTTTTGTCATTTATTTGGCAGTCAGGAATGGCTTCGTTTTTTATTTGTAAAATAATAACTTGCAGTAAAACGGTTTTTGAACTTAATTCCTTGGTGATGATACTTAACTTGGAGCAACTGCCTAAAACTTGTTCAAAAATTGTTAGTAGTAATTTTTAACATGTTTTATTATTATGATAACTCAAATTTTTTTCTGTTGTCAGTTAATTTGTGTCAGTGTAGACAAAGAATGTACATGAGTTTGGCATAGTTGATTGCATTGGTATTAGTATTGATGTGGTTGAATGAACTCAGCCAGAAATAATTAAATTTTAATGCCGATCCAGATTCTTTTGCTGATTCTGGATCATGATTAGGCTCTAAAGGATTTTGCTGCCATAAATGCCATTTTTTGTTTGTCATAAAGTGCGAATTTTGTCGAAAATTTTGTCGAAAATTTTGCCAAAAGTCCTGAATTTTGCCACTTTTTCGTCATCTGAAAATGAAGCCTTTTCACCAATCATAACTATAACTGCTTTTAACTTATTCTATGAAGTCTTGCCAAAACAGTTTCGAGGCTTTTGGCCTTTTTTGGCTTTTTCTTTATCTTTGTCAGAAGGTGCAAACTTTGTCAAAAATTCTGCCACAAATCTGGAATTTTGCCATTTTTTGTCGTTTGAAATTGAGTGCTTGTTATGATAAATAGGCTGCAAAAGATTTTGTGGCCAAAAATGCCATTTTTATCTGTCAGAAAGTAAAAATGTAGTAAATTGTGTCAAATTTCATTAAAAATCAATATTTTCGTCATGACTGCCAGTTTTCGTCATTTTGTCAGTATTTCATCAAAAACGAAATCCTTTGAAACCTAATGATTATTGAGGACTATTTAGTACCATTATGAAATAGCAGCTGTATTGTCTTTTTTTATTCACCATGTGGCAGCACAGTTGTCGGTGGAGGTTTGAGGCTTCTGGTAGCTTCTGGTTTGTATTGTTGGGCAGAAAATCAAGGAGCTGACGTACCTGCATTCCGAAGGCATAATGGCAGGCGAGTTGAAGCATGGTCCGTTAGCACTAGTTGATGATGTCATGCCACTGCTGATGATTGTTACACGAGATCCAGTCTTTCCTGTTAGTTGTTATTCATTCTACGTAATAATCTCTCTGTCTGTTTGTGAGTTTTTCGTGTTAGTTTTTTTCTGGATTTTGATAAACCAGACATACAGACAGGCAGACACTGTTTTTCTGTGTGTCTTTCTGTAAACAAGACATCTCAGGCACTTAATATATAGCTGTTCACAAAGCTGTATGCATTTGCTTGTTATCTCCGCCAAGGTGAACATTGTGAACATTGGAGGAGATTAAGAGATTGTTCGTTCTGTCCATCATTCTTGTGTGTGTGTGTGTGTACATGATGACTCATAATAGCAATGACGTCACTGCACCAACAGCAGCAACGCCGGCTGTTACTTTTCCCTCCTTCTGCCACGAAGTGGCTCTTCCTTCTCCCTCCCTTTTATGTTGTAGGGTGTAGTTGTAGTAGTAGTAGTCGTCGTAGTAATGTTAAAATCACTTCACTTGGCGGAGATATTCACTTTCATGAGCGCCTTCTAGTTTAGTATTGTTTTTTTTTATTTGTTGGCTGCTTGCATTTTTATGTGTAAACTTTCTTGCTGCTGTCAATAATTGGTAACGTTACGATGCAGAATCGCATTAGTTTAGTGATTTTCTTATTCATCTCATTGATTGTTAAATTTGTTTATTGTGTAACAGCACTGTATCTGTTTTTATTAAACTTCCAGTGAATGAATAAACAAGTTTGTGTTATTCACTGTGTTGTTATTGTACAGAAATGCATGAACGCACTGCAGCAGGTCATAGCACGACATGTAAGTTGGCTTTCTCCGTAAATGCAGCATATTATGTTTCTTGTGTGTACATCATTATGTGTCATAGAAGATAGTTCACTGCGTACAATTCATAGCTATATGTTGTCATTTGTCAGCTTAGATATGTAAACATAGACAGTCAATAGCACATTGCTTCCTACTACAGGAGGGGGGCAAAAAAACGTGCCACTTTACTTTTGTCTATATCTTCACCAATTATTGATCGATTTTCAAAATTCTTTCACTGGCATACTTTGCAGACAATTTGCAATAATATGATTATTATAGATCCCACCACACCATAAATGCGTCTCTACACTACCTTGTGAAATATCAATGAAATATGCATACATAACGATAATAACAAACTAACATTTTGGTAAAATTGGAAAAAAACACTTCAGACCAACATAGAGGTAGATGGTCTGTATGACACTAGACTGTGTGGGTATAACACAGTCCAGTGTCATACGAATCATTCATCGTAATGTAGGTCTGGTGCGTTTTTTTCATTTGCCTAAATTTTTGTTATTGTTAGTTTTTGTTTATATTTATATTTCACAAGGTAGTGTAGAAACACATTTACCGTGTGGTGGGATATATAATAACCACATTATTGCAAATTGTCTGCAGAATGTGCCAGTGAAAGAATTGTGAAAATCGGTCAATAATTGGCGAAGATATAGACAGAAGTAATGTGGCAAATTTTTTATAGACTACGGTGTAAATATCTCAGTGATGTGATGTACCCATGATTATCTGGCGCTGTGATTTGTTTGTGGCTGTCTCTGTCAAGGATTTACAATGGTAAAATAAAATTCTGTAAAAAACCTTGATTCAGGATGTGAAATCTGATTGATTGTTTTAGGCCATTGCACACCCTTTCCAGATATTCTCATCAAAATTTGTTTATTAACTTTGTAACTAATTCACCATGCAGACAAATAACGCATGTCCCAAAATTTGTGACACCCCTAGCTTCAATCACACTTAGTTCAGTTTGTTGCTGATGGATTTTAATGAAATATTGTACACTGCACTATCGTAGCATTACTTACTGTCACACTTATTGTGATGTCCGCACCTTACCATGTGTATTCAGTGTAATGTCATTATGACGTCAGAGTTTGTCTCCATTAGGCTTATGTTCAATACGTTGTTATTGACAGGGCGATCAAGCTGTGGCGTACCCACCTAAGACTAAAAGCTTGCATCGAGACCAAAGATGGCCACTTTTAGCACGAACTTTAAAGATTAGTTCAGAATGATTGTCTCCACAAGCGTTTTACATTTTGTAAAAATTTGCCAGGTATTAACGATTTTACGCTAACTTATCTGTACAGGTGCCGCTAATTTTGGGACACTGTAAGAACATGTTTTTCAGTGGTTGTAATATTATTGCGTTTTGCAGTTAGATGCGGGTCCCAAGATCATGGTTTCGACCTTGAGAATTCTTTTATGGCTGAAAATTGCAGTCTTCATCTGGAACTCTGTGGTTGACACCATCCCCCCAACAAAAAAAAATACCACGGGGCGTTGTGGTTGAAACCAAATGTATTTGGTGAAACCTATGTTATTTCTACTTATTGCTTTTATTACTTTTCATTAATTCGCAGTAAACTGTGACAAACTGCAGCCTATTAAACCTCTTTTTTTGCAAAAACAACCGTGGAATCTGATTTTTCAAGTAATCCAAATTTTATAAAAGATTGCAAATTTGCGGTATCCATTGAACATCCAAAAGCCAAAAGTGTTTTAGCTTCATGGGGAATTTGCCCCCTGACTCCCTGATAAGGGGCTCTGCCCCTGGACCCCGCTGGGGGCACAATCCCAGACCCCCATCCCCTTCCTTTAGAACTTACACCCCTCAGTTTGGATCTGAGGCCCCCAAATGAATAACTTCCTGGTCTCAGTCTTGGTTTCACATTTTTGATATCATACCGAAGTCAGTCAGTCTGTAGCTGATCTTGATGTGGCACATCCAGTCTCATTCTAGTTTTAAACTTCATGCTTACTGTCTAAACCACTGAAAGATTCTACTTTCGTGCAGTGTGCATCAATTTGATAAAAGTGTTATTTCTATCTCCAGTTGGCCCTGTCCTCCAGTAGACAGCATTCTGAGATTAATGACTGTCTGGAGGATAACAGGGAAGATTATTAGAACTGCCAATTTTGTTACATATGCACAATTATAATCGGCACTTCTTACAGTTTTAGGTTTAGGTCGTTCTTTTGGGTTTTGCATTTCATAAAGGTTAAACTTTCTATAAAGGTTAAACTTTTTGTTTTGTTATTGTGTGCATGTGCAATTTTGCCTGCAAAGGCCATCCCTGAAATGACCTACACTGTGTTGGGTGGGACGTTAAACCCTACTCACTTACTCACTCACTCACTGTTCTGGAATTGTTGGTTGTTGTCTCCAGATTTTGTTTGTTTTACATCAGTGTTTGACAGTTAACGTACTTATTGTTAACAGGGTAATCCGATAGTGATCTGCAATGATGACGATGAAGACGTAAAGAAGCTTGCGTACAAGACAATCGAAGTTCCACACCAAGTCGACTGTTTGCAGGCTATTCTCACAATCATCCCGATGCAGCTTCTGTCAATGCACATTGCAGAACTGCGCAACTGTGATGTAAGAGCTTGCTGGTGTCTGTCCGCTAGTCGCAAGTCCCACTGTTGTAAACAGCCTCTGCGTGTATTTGTGCAGTATTAGTGTTATTTAGCTGTTTTGTGTTGTTAGTTTGTTTCCTTGTCTGGTGCTGTTTTTTTTGATAACAAGCACTAGTGACAAGCTTCATAGGAGTGTCAACATCGATGACCTTGAATGGCCGTGAACCTCCAAAATAGCAGTTTTTAGTATTTTTTGCGATTTCGGGTTGCAACACACATTTTAAGAGTGAATTGCGCCAAAATGGCTGGAGATAGACCTGGACAACCTGTGTATAAAATTTTTAGCATAGAACGCCAGTACATTTTTAACAATTTTAAGTTTTGATGTCTTAAATTCAACGAGTCTTATGTACAGAGGCCTCAAATTTGAGTACTTTTTCAAGATGCAGTATTATTTTATTGCATGCTGTACACTGATTGCCAAAGTGGCAGGACCGCTGCTATCTTTGCTCAAACTACTTGTTGTTGTTGGCACCAGTGCAAGTTATTGCTTGGAGTGACCATTCCCAAAATGTGTCAAGTGGGATGTAAAAATCTGCTCACTCACTTAATATTATTTCCATTATTCCAAAGTGCTCTATTCTAAGGGGACTCTGTGCCAAACGCTGCTGAAAACGTTTTGCACAATTTTTAGTTCTTAGTGACTATGGCTTTAGTTAGTTTTTAGGGATGGGGTTAGAGTTTGGAAATAGGTTATGGTTAGGCATCTGGTGAGGTTGAGGTTAGGATTAAGATTATGTTTAGGTTTAGGTCAGGTTAGTTCATTGTACTGTTAAACACTTTGCCAGTGGTCCATCTGTGAACCAGATCTAAATTGTTCTGATATGTCACCCCCCTGTCCTCCGGTACACAGCATGAGATTAATGACTGTCTGGAGGATAACAGGGAAGATTATTACAACTGCAATATCCTTATCTGTGCACAGCTATAATCGGCAGTTCTTACAATTTTAGGTTTAGGTCATTTTTTGTGTCTTGTATTTCATAAAGGTTAAACTTTCTGTAAAGGTTAAACTTTTTGTTTCGTTATTATGTGTATGTGCAATTTTGCCTGCAAAGGTTGTCCCCAAAATGACCCGTACTGTGTCGGGTGGGACGTTAAACCCTACTCACTCACTCAGTCTGATGATGTGACATTTAGTTTTCTCAAGTTATCTCTTTCAGTAACTTTAATGTTTTTATTTATAGTATCCGTTACCTTCCCAGCGGTGAGACCAGTACCAAATTATACTGCTTGATGAACACAGGCACATGTGTGTGAACAATTTGCCCAGGGTGGTTACTTGGCAGTACAACAACCGGTATCGAACCAGTGACCTCACGATACCTAGTCCGACATGCTACTGCTACACCGCTAAGCCACACAACGTGCAATAGTAATATCTGTCAACAGAATATCCAGCAGCAGGTTAAACTGCCAGTTTTCCGGTGCAACAGTATGTATGTCAAGGCCTATTGCTGACATATAATTGAGCTGCGGCTCACTGCTGGCTCGAGGCCTTGAAATGGAGATCAGCATTGACCTTACATTCACAGAACTGTGGCAGAGCACTGGTGACTACGGGAGACTTTACCTTTACTTATGTTATATTATTATATGCCAATGTTGGATCTGTGTAGGTTGATCGTCCTCGAAGTTTGTTGAAAGTCTACAGTGACCACGACTGATCTAGCCAGCTCTTACAGCTGTCCGGTTTTGAACTTTTGGTCTGTTGTGTTCGGATACTGCTGATAAGTGTTAGATAACAGAAACACATAATTGGCTAAGTGTCGTTCATTCCAGTAATTTGGAAGAGATCACTGCTCAGCCACTAAAGTCCTGTTGTCTCCCTGCATCAGAGGCTGTGTTGTTGTCTGCATCCAATATGCGTTTTCTGGATAGCTCGTAACTAAGTCCGGATTGTTCAGGTGTTCAGAACTTTCCCGGAATACAAGAATATGATGCTTTATGTCGGCGGAAACGTTAAAGCTTTATCAATAGACTGATTTGCGGTGGTAGTTTTGGAGTTTTGGAGTGTTGGTTTTAATGGTGTGTCTGCGCCACACTGTTTGTATTGTGTTCATTTTTTCTTCTTGGTTTGTTCCTGTCCGCTGCACTTTGTTTAAAACAAATGGAGATATTTAAGACTTTTAAGTTTATTCTTTTTTTTGCTGTGCACTTTCTGCTAGTTCCTTTCAGTTTATCAATTCTTTTATTTCTTACATAAGAGGTCAGACTGTTCTATTGAAGATTACCACAGGTCTGTAATATTGGCTAGTTTAAGATCAGTGGCATCATGGCTTATAAAGGTAGGGGGCAGTAAGTTTCAATTTTCCGACAGAGTGTAACAGACAGCTGCAAATTTTTAATATAAAATATGTGGATACTCAAAATTTCAATTTTTCCTTTAAATTTCTCAAATGCGGGGATTTCCAATACGAACTTTTGTTATTTTAGGAAGAAAATTTTTATGACAAGAAGAAAATTTTCTAACAGGCTAGATTTTTGGGGGGACAATTGCCCATCTTTTCCCCTTCTATGACACCACTGTTCCAAATTCAGTTAACTTTAAAATAAAATACATGTATATCGTACGTAGCTTGCTTACAGATTTTTGTCTTTTTAGGAGGTGGGCTGTGAGTTAAGTTATTGTCTGTTATGATGCATTATATGAGGGTCATCCCAAAAGTTTGCGGCCTCAACGTATTAGACAATATTTTCCACAATCTATACATCAGTGAAACGTACATCCTTTACGAACTTTAATGAGTCGGTTGCGGATATGATGTCATTGTAATTTATGACATCACAGAGCATTAAATAGAACCGATTTCCAGCGTCAACGAAAGAGGCTTGAGTCATTCATCATCATGGATAACAGACACCATCATTATCAGATTTCAGATTTCAAAACAGATAATAGTCACTAGGGGTAAAGGTCGTTGCTGTATGCAGGGTGGTTTTGGTGTAGAAAGTCATAGTCATGAACAGCCAGCTGGGTGACTGTAGACTTTGGACTGGACTGCAGTGCTGAAATTTGGGGAAATTGTGCAGGGCTTCTCCCAGGCCCCTCCAGCCCCCTGC
>Ga0056128_1013117_pt1 | contig 10056 bp, 7 predicted proteins | sample WorMetLIZISLAND2_FD_71113 | JGI IMG/M metagenome (GOLD analysis project Ga0056128, IMG submission 71113) | Marine gutless worms symbiont microbial communities from Max Planck institute for Marine Microbiology, Germany - Olavius geniculatus... ... | reverse complement strand
ATGACTTATGCTGTGTCGGCCGGGACGTTAAACCCTACTCATTCACTCAATCACTCTCAGCTATTACTCTAAACACTGAATAAGCAGGATCTGCAACACACAAATTAGTGCACAAAAAAACCAAAGTAAACTACCGACAAACTGCAAAATGTTTAGTTATCTTTTCTACATAAATAAAATAACTCAAAGCCGAGCTGTCACTGATGTGGGCCGAGCGTACCGCCTATAAAAGAAGGCCAGCATCCGATTTCCAATCGCGGAAAGAAAGTGACTACACTCCCATACACGCTATGGTGACGCTGCTATATGGAATGCTACAATCAATACTAGGATACAGTAATTCAACCCACATGAGTGATGGCTGCAAGCAGAAACTCTGCATTCAAAATTGCGGCCAACTGCTGCAGATAGATACAAGGTTATTATTGACAGCCTATAAGAGTTCATCATTGCCCTATCCAACGATACCATTGCCGACCCCCACCGACAAACCATTCAGCCACACTACACAATTTACAAGCAAATAGACAACGAAAAAATGACACATTGTATCTAAAACTCAATTTAATGGTCAGCCAAGAATGGTATATATGTAGCATCAACGATGTGCAAAAATTTCACCTGGCAATGCCTCCATAGTCGAGGCCTTCTTCACCTCGAAACTTTACCATGAGACGCTTGCGAAGATCTTTCGGTCGCATTTTCATCACTTGTCGATACGACTCCTACGAACAACAGACAAATTACTTCTCAAAACACTGCATCCTGTAACTGATCTAACCACCATACAGATAAATAACACCTATCAGGTGCAGACTGTCAAGTACTGAAATAACAAGAAATTTGAGCTAATGCTCAAGAGACGCGCCAAAGCCTATAGCAGTTCCAGTTTGCAAAATGTCAGTCTATCTGCAGCCACTTCGTCACAGTTCATTCTTGGAGTGTGTGCTGCAGCCGAAGATCGCAAAAATCAACAAAAAACTCTTATTTTGGAAGATAAGGGTCTTTCTAAGTCATCGATGTTGATACGACTGAAAAGCCCATCACTAGTGCTTGTTGTGATAGGCAGCATGCCCATGCCTATCTGCAACCGTTTTCATGAAAAACTGGCCAACAACGATAAAATAATGACTTTTACGAGGGTACCGCTGTTCGATGCCCTCGTGCGCAGGTTTCCTTGAACCTAGAAAATCAAGACTTGGACCACCGAAATCTATGTTCAATGCTAAAAATTTCATATGCAGCTTGTCCATGTCTATCTCAATTGATTTTGGCGTAATTCGCTCTTGCAGTCTTGCAGCCCAAAATCGCCAAAAAATCCATAAAAACCGATATTTTGGCATTCAAGGTCATCCAAGGTCATTGAATTCAGTGCCAATCGAGAGCCAGCGTACGACTTCCAGTTCCAGTTATTAACAGTAACTTAGGCCCTATCTCGCACCATTATTGAGATACAGCTACTTATTGGCTAACAAGAAATTTGAGCTAATGCTTACGAGACGCGCGAAAGCCTATAGTAGTTCCGGTTCACGCTAAGTTAATATACAAATACCAAATACTTTATCTGGATTGCATAACGATAGTAGCGTGGCGCCACCTTGTGAATGATGTAGACTTGTGTCACAGTCCAAAATCATCAAAATATCCATAAAACCACCTATTTTGGCGTTCAAGGTCATTGAATTCAGCGCCAATCAAGAGCCGGTGTATGACTTCCTATTAGTGATTAATAGTAACCTAGGCCTTATCTCGCACCGTTACTGAGATACAGCGACTTATTGGCCAAAAATCGCATATTTTGCCCACCCCACTCTCATTTCAGCTTGCACTGTTTTTGACTGATCCACCTGTGTGACAGACGGACAGAATTGCGATGGCTAAGACGCACTAAAGCAGTAGCTGCTTTCGCGCATAAAAATCCATTAAATTAGAAAATGACAAATATTTAGCACGGAAATATTAGGCAGACAAAGTCACACAGTTTGCAACAGAAATCTACTGACATAGAACAGAAATAAAACACCACAAAACATATATATTAACACTGTTTTGAATTAGACCAACGCTACAGAAACACATAACACATGCAGCTCACCTCGAAGATTTCATCGCGAGACACTTCGATGCGACAGTGGCCGGTTTGTGGCTGCAGCGCATGCAACTCCTGGCGCAAGATCTTCATCTTCTGCACAAGATCACGCTTGTACTTGGGCAACGGCGAATCGTTGTCGGCGACGTGGCATGTGTCATCAGCAGTCTGCGGGTTCTGACACGCTGGGGGCGGAGCTTCAGTGGACGAGGGAGGTGGGACTGGATGATCAGCTGACACTGGTGGGGGCGGCTGACCAATCACTGCACACGCAGTGGTGACTATGGCCGGCTGTGTAGACGAGTCTTGTCTACAGATGCACAGACATATCAATTAAAGGTTATGCATGGCTCTTCAAGGAAAACCCATCGCAGAGCTATGGAGTGTCACATGCCACATGGGATCACACAGTTTGACCTGCCACCTGATATAGGTGAACACGCCCTGCCATAACCCAGAAAGGCTGGTACTCGATTTACCTATGTCGGAAAGAAGAAAAGCTGAGTTGACCTTGATGATGGTTATACACATGGATGGTTTATCTGTCCACAGACAGTCAGTCACCCATACACCAAGCAGTAGCACCTGATAGTGACCTGAATGGGACAGAAGTGTGCAGTTTCCAAAATATGAGTTCCATTCGGTTTTGAAAAACAGTTTTCGGTTTTTACGCGCGAAAGCAGCTACTGCTTTCAGCACGTCTTAGCCATCGCAATTCTGTCTGTCTGTCACAGGTGGATCAGTCAAAAAACGGTGCAAGATAGTGTAATTTATATTTCTGATTGACGACGGGCCCCCACCGCCACCGACCGGGTCTATTCTGAAGCTTTGCTGCACTCTGCTAATTGATTGGTATTATCTCTAAGTGGATAAAAGTTGCAACGGGATTGATAATGTGTGTAGTGTACCAGATGCGTATGAATTACGGTGAATAATCTGATGATCTACTGGTAGGAAAGACTAAAGTAGGCAGCTCTGTGGACCACAGTGCTGATCATTGTGCTTTGGTGGTTCTTATACTGCTGGACCGTGTCAGGCCCGTCGAGAAGGTAGGAAGGGAGGGTAAGAAAAAGGGGGTAAGTTGCCCCGGGCCCCACAACATTCGGGGGGCCCACCGCCAATCAGAAATATAAAGTACACTAGAACGTGCCATTTCAAAAAGAAAAGTTTAAAAATTGTCTCCCCACAGGAGTCCTGCGAGAATGTTTTCCCGTGCCCATCTGTGGCTCTTGATGTCTCTGGACTGCGGCATATATGTCACACATATGTCACACAGTGTTTGCTGTCGTTTCTGTTTGCAAGCATGTCAAAGCAGCCACAAACCACATGACCGGCCTGGTGGTATGACAGAAGTGTGTCAGACTAATGATCAAGAGGTTGTCGGTTTGACTCCCAATCCTGGGGTGCATGGAATTCGTTGAAAATTTCGGTTTTTTAAAAACTGACCCGAACCGACGTTAAATTTTGATAATTGAAAACTCGGTTTCCGCTGTTTGGTTTTTACACTTTTCATGTCAGACAACATAGCTTTTTCCTACAATTCACCAGATAAATTTAGTTCTGTAAATAAACTGCACGTCATTACAACGCAGTGAAATTAACCAAGTGTTACAAGTAGCTTGGCACCAACACTGTAAATAATACAATAATTTGACTGCTTTACTATTTCTGCTTACTGCAAAAATAAACAAGACAACACCAGCCGAGCAACGAAAACTTACAGTCGCCGCTGGATGGCTTCAAGATTCGTCGAAAGTCGCGGGTCAGTGAACTGCGTGGTACGATTGTTGTGGTCGACAAAATAGACCCGGCCGGTAGCGGTGTGACGAACCTCCCAGCCAGCCGGCATGGGACCAAGCATCTCATCAGAACAGATGTTGGTCATGTCTCTGCAGCCACAAAACATTGCACCGATGTACTTCGTGATCGGAAATTATCTTACTAATGCAGAACACACACGTATTAAAATTAGAGCTGTTGAATTAACGTGTTAATTCATGCATTAATAAATTAACACGCGTTAAAAAAATTAACGCACGTGGGTAAATTTATTTAATTTATATAATTATTTGAAGCAAAAGTTCCAATATTTCATTAAACTGTGGTTATTTGACAATCAAATAAATTCAAGTAATGAAACTGTAGTTGCTGTTCCATCATTACTGAAAATAAATATTATTTAGATGACAGGCTAATAGTTTTCCATGCTAGCGACGATGTCAGTTATTGTTGAAAAATGTGTTTTCATTTGCTTTCTATCTTTCTATATTCTACAGGCAAGGCCCCCAAACATCGCAGGGGCCAGAGTAATTCCCCCCCTACTCTCCCTCTTGATGGGCCTGGGTGAGTTAATAATGCGTTAATTAATGCGTTAAAAAATTAACGCAATGCGTTAATGCGCTAAAAAAATTAGCGCTTTAACAGCTATAATTAAAATACAAACACAATTTTTTTAACAAGAAACAGGAAAGTTTCAGTACAGCTTCTTCAAATGCTAATACAAGACAGTAAAACTAACTTAAGAGTGTTGTGTTTCACCTTTTTGACATTTAAAACTGTTTCAGTGTTTTAATTTCACAACACGTTCACAGACCGAAGTAATATTATATATGAAATACGTCCTCGGTTCCATCTATTATGCAAACTGTTCTGAAAAGTCAACTGACTGATGACCTCAAAAATTAATTTCAGTGATATGAAGCAAAGATAATTAGTAACAATGTGTTGCACTAATTTGCTCAAAACTACAAGACTTGTAACAGAGTTCTTAACTAATAACTTAACTAATCATACAGACCTTGGCACCCGTGGGTCATGCCATGAGCTGACACCCGACTGTGCATGGAAATAGTAAACCTGGCCCTGAGCTGTTGTCCTTTGCTCTGCAACAACACAACTGAATCAACTTGTTACGTGCAAAAGCAGCTACTGCTGCCGTGTGTCTTAGCCATCGCAATTCTGTATGTCTGTCTGTCCGTTCATCACACGGGTGGATCAGTCAAAAATGGTGCAAGCTAGGATCACCAAATTTTCACCGTCGGATGCCTGGAAGACTCTAGTTTCAGGAACTGTAAAGCTTTTCCATAAATTCAAAAGGGGTCACCCCGAACAAGGGCACTAAATGAAAAGGGGGTAGCGAAAATTTGCGATTTCCAGCCGATACGGCATTGGTAGAGCGAGACAGGTCAAGCCCTCTAGTGAGTACAAGTAAAACACTATAGATAATTAGCCACCAGTCGTCTGGCACCCTCTGGCAACTGTAAAAGAAACATCGTTGCTAAGATGGATGAACTTAGATTTTGTTTTACTGGGCTTTCAAACATGCACCACTATTGTGCGTTCCCCTTTACGTTAGCTGGGCTTTTCTTGTATAAACACCAGTAGGAGTAATTATGAAAGCAACAGCGAAAAGCAAGATTCCTACATCACCGAGAGCATCAGCACGGCTTTAACCATAATAAAAATTGAGGGCACAGGCAACAGATATCAACTTACACCATATTCTGCATCTAAGCAAAATTTCCTTTTCAGCGTTCAGATCTATTGCACTTAAAAAATGCATTTTGATTTTTAAAAAACATGACTTATAAGCACCCATCCACTCAAGTCAGCACTGGAGACTCCACAGTGCTGAGGAAGAACAGTGACTAGGAAAAAATTACTGTACACCGACATCAGAGAAATATACTTTTAGAAGTAAAAACAAATGTGACCGGAATTTTGCTTAACCATTAGGTTGTGTGATGCAACTAAGAATTGCAATCCTGAGATTCTGAATCCCGGGATACTGGCTGTTTGGTGGCATCTGAATCCCGGAATTTCCGAATTACAAAAATTAGCTAAAATTGTACTTTTTCATGTGTTAAATGACAGAAATAAGAATTGGTGAATAAAATATTTTCTGAGCAGTAGAGTACTACTTTGTGCTGTCGCCATAAATTTGTATTTTGACAGTCACCGTCACTCTCTACAGTTCGGACATACCTTCTGTAGGGGCCCTGTGCACAAAACAAGTAAATTCTAGATACCAAAGTGACGACCAATCTGCAAGCCTAGTCCCGAAACGAGATCCAGGGATTACAAATTTCTCAATCCCGGGATCAGGGATTGAAAATCCAATTCCGGGACTGCAATCACTAGATGCAATGGTCTTAATCAACAAAGTTACTCTACAGGCAGGTTCAGTTAATGCATAAACGTAAATGGGTGATGGTCTGCAGGCAGCCAAATCAACTCAGCATATAACCAGCCGCCACACAGGTCAACTCAGCCTGGCCAACCCTCTACGCACAGGTACAATGAAAAACGTACCAATGAAAGCACTGGCAAAAGCAGCACATCACATAATAATAACAATATATAATAAAAAAGCGATTTATAACGCACACAATGTCAGCAAGCTAAATCTGAGGCGCTGGCTGTTGCTAGATGGGTAGTGATGGGCTATAAACTGAGTAGGTAGGTTTTGAGATTACGTTTGAAGGTTGAATGTGAAGTGGATTGCTTAACTGACAGGAAGAGGTTGTTCCAAATGTTGGCAGCTTCTACGAAAAAGCCTTTTGCCGAAGTCTGTGTACTAGTCCCACCTCTATGGTCTCGCAGTGTAAGCTAGTGTCTAGCTGAGAGCCGAAGAAATGTGGGTCGTGACGTGTAGCCAAGAAATGACTCTACTTTTACAACTTGATCACTAAATAATGGCATCCCGGTGAACACGAAACACTCATAGAATTTACAAACCGTATCCTTCGGGCAAGTCGACCGCCTGGTGTAGCTGTGATCTGTTGAGGTAGTTTTGGTGTCGTGTGGACCGTCGTCGCTGGCTGTTACGCCCGGAGTTCGGCGCAGCGGCAGTGTTAATGTTATTGACAGGCGGTGGGCCCGAGTCATTCACGGTCTGACGATGGTGAGAATTTGGATTCACTAGCTGTGGGTTTGACGTCGGATCATCAGCCGAGGATGGACTGCTGTCTGTGCTGGGACCCGCGATTGAGCCCTGACTGTTATTGCCCACTCCACGCTCGCTCAGCTCAACAGCCGGCCTACATTCCACACGCACGTACGCAATGTATTGAACATAAGCTTAATTTAAACAAACTCTGACGTCATGATGCCGTTACACAGAGACACAGTTTTTAAAAATTAAATGCCCAATTTTGTGCAGCACTCCAGCTTAACTGGACCCCAAAAGGAAGCTTTCAGGAATTATCACGACGACTTGCCAAATCTTTATCAACTACCTGCTTTCTTTAGTCTATGCATCGGTGTAAAACATCCACAAAGCCACATCACTAAGCATGTACTGTACATGCAACGAAATAAGACAATCACTATCTCCAGAAAGGGTGAACGTTTCGGAATGTTGACCAAATAGAACAAACCCTTTATGTACTAGTTGTTTCCGTGCATTTGCAAGAGTGTTAGCTGAATAACTTAAAATGTATTTCGAGAAAAGTTTACTTTTGAAGACCCGCATAAACTCGTCAAACAAAAACATGCATTTTCTGGCCCAATAACCATTGTTCATTTTAATCGAGAACAATGACTAATTATCTGTTAATTTTTTTTGTAAAGTTAACTACTAAATTTTTCTAACCATAATAGACCCTAGAAAATGTGGCAGTATGGCAGATATTCTAGCTTAGAAAACTGCAGTTAACGTATCCACCTTGCAGTTTCTCTATATTTTAGGACGTTAGGGCTCTACAGAAAATGTATTATTATTATTATTATTATGTGGCTTGATAATGTAACGGTAACGGGCCGAACTGGTAAACCCAGGATCGACTCCAAGTCGGGGCACTGTCAGGTAACAACATTGGGCAAGTTGTTCACACATGTGCCTCTGTCACCAAGCAGTATAATTTGGTACCGGTCAAAGGACGATGATGCTCTCTGGCTGGGAAGGTAACCGCAGGCCTGGTGGAAAGTAACGGCAGCCTACCACTGGGTTTATGACTACGTCACCTGCAGGCTGACTGCCTACAAACTGGGATCAGCTCCTACATTCGTTATTGAGTATGGGTACCTTTGCCTTTTTATAACTAAAAATACTTTCTGTGGAACGAGGTATCTGTCCCATTGCCATGCTATATAGCCTAGCAGCTGCGTATACGGGGGTAGGTGCAAACAGGGCGCAATTATATCACGGGGGCCGAGTTGTAGTCAATTTTGTCCCAAAATTTGTTGCCATGGCAACAGGGGTCGGCAGGTGAGAAATTTTAACAACACCATCAGATAGCCCAAGGCCGATACAGGGGGTAGGTGCAAATACCACACAATTATCTTTTACGGGGACCGAGTTATACTGCTTTGAAATCTCCATTGGTTGTAATGCAAAATTTCACAACTTTTGAATGGTTGCTATGGCAACAGAGGCAGTTAGAAAGTAAATTTAAATGGCACCATTAGATTGCCCGACCCTGAAAACAGGGGGTAGGTAAACACAGCGCAAAATTATCTTTTACAGGGACCGAGTTATACTGCTTTGAAGTCCCCATAGGCCGTAATGCAAATTTTTAAAAATTGGGGGTAAAATAGGGGAACGAGTTATCAGATTTTTATCCCAAACTCGATCTTACTTTTCAGGCCACAAATCACTGTGCAAAATTTCATCAAGATCGAATCAAAATTGCGGCCGTACGAGTGTTTACAGACAGACAGACAGAAAGACAGAAGTGATTTTATAATCTGTCCTATGCTATGCTATAGCAATGGGACAGATTATTATTATTACTCGGTCTCTTATATGGGATAAGTACTGTAATGGACCTACCGTGTGGGTCGCTCCCACTGTGTGGACCGAGTAACATGGTTTACATAGAGAACTCGGCCAGATGAGAACCTCCGTTCTTCCCAGCTGATAAATACAAACAGCTGCCATTCAATGCAACATAGAAAACAATGCTAAGGTAAATATGTAACCAAATCTAGAACCAGAAAAGATATACACTAATAATCTTTATGGCAAAAACTACGCCAAATCAAGCAACACAATATGCACTATGCAGTTTGCGCATTTCAATAAACATGGTACAGATTCTCAAGCGAACCCTTCTGGCAGTTCGTTGGAGTCGTCGGCTGAAAGAGCTGTGGCAAAGTCGGAGACCTCGATGTTGCGCGGACTGGCAGAGCCTCGGTCGCGTGAAATTAGACTGATGACGATGTGGCCTCGGACCGCCTCACTGCTGTCACCGCTCTGACGCTGCAGTTCGATCTTCTGAACTGAAGTCACAACGTCACATGTGATAACGCACAATATCTGCTTACACTGCCTTGTCTACTAGGAAAAAAAACAGGGCTGGAAAAACCTAAGTTTTTAAAAGAAAATTTTTAGGTTTCTGTAAGGTTTTTTGTCCAATGAACACTGTGCACAAATTTACAACCCAAGAATAACGCGATATACATCATCTTATGAGTGAGCAACATAATGAAATGATTAAGGTCAAGACTCAAAAATTACGATTAAAGTATGAATTGAAATATAAAAAATTTCACAACAAATTAGATAAGAAGTGTAAGCTAATGCTCATGGGACGCGCGAAAGCCTATAGCAGTTCCTGTTCACAAACTGTCAGTCTATCTCCAGCCATTTCGTCGCAACTTTTACTAGGGTACCACTCTTTGATGCCCTCGTGCGCAGGTTTCCTTGAACGTAGAAAATCGAGACTTGGACCGTCAAAATCTACGTTTAATGCTGAAAATTTCATAAGCAGCTTGTCCATGTCTATCTCAATTGGTTTCGGCACAATTCGCTCTTGCAATGTATCTCACAGCCCGAAATCGCCAAAAAATCCACAAAACCCCCTATTTTGGCGTTCAAGGTCATTCAAGGTCATTGAATTCAGCGTCAATCGAGAGCCAGTGTATGACTTCCTATTAGTGATTAATAGTAACCTAGGCCCTATCTCGCACCGTTACTGAGATACAGCGACTTATTGGCCAAAAATCGCAAATTTTGCCCACCCCCT
>Ga0056128_1013116_pt1 | contig 10058 bp, 5 predicted proteins | sample WorMetLIZISLAND2_FD_71113 | JGI IMG/M metagenome (GOLD analysis project Ga0056128, IMG submission 71113) | Marine gutless worms symbiont microbial communities from Max Planck institute for Marine Microbiology, Germany - Olavius geniculatus... ... | reverse complement strand
CTCTATCTGGATAGCATAACGATAGTTTCGTGGTGCCATTTTGTGAATGATATAGACTTGTGTCGCAGCCCGAAATCGCCAAAAATTCCATAAACCCCCTATTTTGGCGTTTAAGGTCATCTAAGGTTATTGAATTGTGCGCCAATCGACAGCCAGTGTACGACTTCTTATTAGTGATTAATAGTAACTTAGGCCCTATCTCGTACCGTTACTGAAATACAGCGACTTATTAACCAAAAATCGCAAATTTTCCCTACCCCCTCTCGTTTAGCGCCCTCGTTCGGGATGACCCCCTTCGAATTTATGGAAAAGCTTTACGGTTCCTAAAACTAGAGTCTTCCAGGCAGCCTACGGTGAAGAATTGGTGATCCTATCTTGCACCATTTTTGACAGATCCACCCGTGTGATGGATGGACAGACAGACAGAATTGTGATGGCTCAGACGCGCTGAAAGCAGTAGCTGCATTTGCGCGTAAAAATGTCGATTTTTTATGCACTGAATGGCAGGAGTATGACTTCACTGCAGAAGACTTGATTGACCAGGGAGAAATTGGTCACGGCAATTATGGAACTGTCAATAAAATGTACCACAAACAGAGTCGAACGGTGATGGCTGTCAAGGTGAGCACATCTTGCATTGCTGTTTTCTAGAACTTATTAAGCCACCTGTTTCTATTAAAACCCCGGACTCATGCCATAGACCCAGCTTGTATTACAAACTGTCAAATTGCCATATTAGACGTTTTTGATATGCAGCATGCAGATGTTGCAAATGCATGGTCACTTTTTTATTTGGTTGAAAGAGTATCCCAAGCCCACTATCTGAATTGCTAATTTGAAAGATTTGACATTACTATAGGCATCATACCTGTTATGTTGGTACCAGGTGAGCACAAAATTGATTGTGTGGACCATGATGAAGGATGGGATTTATAAGACATGTTAGGGTGACTTGAATAGAGAGAAAGCATGCAGGTTAATGACTTGAAACTAAAACACACTGTTAAACCTCCATGGCCATGGTCAAACTCACTTGTGAAATTTATGTAGACCTCAATTAGACATTTCTCCTGGCATATGTGATACGTGATGCATGACCATAGACTTTGAGACTAAGAACAGAACATTTATGTCCGGTTTTTCCATCGCCAATCAAATCAAATTTGATCTCCGATTTACTGATCTCCGATCAAATTGATGTTCTGAATTGATCGTCAATCAACTGTGTTTCATTTTTCCATGGATTTTCGATCTCCAATTACATGATCGGCGATTAGCTGATTGGCCGTCAACTGAGCCTACTTTATGCCAGCCTGATTGGCTGACAGTGACCTCAGTTTGCGGTGTTGTGCTAATGGGCATGCGCCATAAGCAGTAAACGTTGTCATAGCAACGATATCAACGATACCGTCCATATCGTCTGCTGTCAAATGTTTTATCGCAAATCAATAGTGGAGCGTCTATCCGTTTTATTTATCCACAAAACACTATGCACAGTATGAATTGATGGGTAGTGATTGATTGCCATGCCTGAAACTTTATTTTAATGCGTGAATTGCCGTTCTGACCGGCAAAGTGAAGCGACGTTTCTGGTGCGAATAAGCAATGAACTGCAGATCGCCACGTTTAATCGTCAATTATCTGACTTGATCCACCAATATTCGGCCATCAACTTGATGGGAGATTTGATGGACGATTAGTCACTAATTGGCGATGGAAAATCAGTCACTGAGATGATCTCCGATCAAGTGCCGAAGTTGATCGGAGATCAATTTGATCGTCCATCAAATGTGCATGGAAAAACAGGACTTGAGATTAAGATCATCCTCCTCTGGACTAAGGCTGCAGTTCAGTGTTTAGTTTTGAGACTGAAATTAAGCATTGTTTTTTCTGTAACTGTTGCACAGCGCATCCGAGCAACCGTGAATGAACGCGAGCAGAAGCAATTGCTGATGGACCTCGACGTTGTCATGCGCAGCAACGAATGCCCGTACATCGTCAAGTTCTACGGTGCCCTCTTCAAGGAGGTCTGTTTCTTCAGATGTCAGTTTGTATGTGCAAGGTTCAGAAGGTTATAAACATTTGTTGCAGTTGGTCATCCTGTAGAGTTTTGAAAAGCTTCAGTTCCATTATAAGAGTTTGCTTTTGGGCGCTGGCCCAGTTTGTATTTTTATGGTGCATATGTCCTGTTTTTTGCTTTTCTCTGATTATATATCAGCAGTTAAATTAATCTCGAAGCATGCAGAAGAAAGCCGTTTATTCATCTTATCTGAGGATGGAACGCAGGGCTGGTTGATGGCTGTTTCAGCTTTGCATTCACTGTGTCAGGGAGCCGCAGTGACAAGGGCTGGTGACAAATAGCTGATAGTTAATTAATTAAATTATTAATTAATTAATGTGAGTGTTCCTGGGCGTTCAGGGTGATTGCTGGATCTGTATGGAGCTCATGTCCATCTGCCTCGATCAATTCTACCGGTTTGTTCACGGTGGACTGTGTCAGCGGATTCCGGAAAATATACTTGGCCAAATCACGTTAGCTGTACGTAGACTTGCTTGTATGATGTATGGCGTATTAGACAGGGATGTTGGTTATAAGCGAATATGTGATCGCATATTTTGCCAAAACCCGCACATTGCATATTTTTGCACATATAATGGCATTTTTAGAATCGCATATGCGAAAATTATGCTGCATATGGCGCATATGCAAAAATTTGCATATATGCAGCATGCGGAATGCAATTAGACATTGAATAAATTGAAGTCAGAAATGCCAAAACTGTGTAGAAAAGGTTTATTATTGATCACGATTATGATTCTCTGTCACACGAATTTGCATATGCCGGAAATATGCGGAAAAATATGCGGCATATGCAGCATATATGCCGCATATATGCCTTGCATATTTTGTTAAATTCCGCACATTTTGCTGCATATTTTAAGAAAATTCTCCGCTATAAATCAACATCCCTAATTAGAAAGGTTATTTACAATTGAGTGTATTAATTGACATTTGATATATTGCTTTTTGTTATCATATTTCTTCGCAACATCATCATCAGTATAGTAGTATTTCACGTGGTGTGTAGAAATTCAAGTTTTCAAGTTGTGAATCGTACTGTTTACAGCTGTCTTTCAAAAAGATCCAGAGACCACTTTGAATTTTTTCACATCAGTTGGACAGCAGCATTATGACACATGCACCAGAGATGTGCGGATTCTGAAATTTCATACATTTCAGCAGTCCAAGTCCTGACCCCCTAGGTTCAAGGAGGCCGGCGCAGGAGGGCGTCAAAGACAGCTACCCTTTTAAAAAGTGGTTATTTTATCGCTATTGGCTCATTTAGCTGCTTTTCATAAAAAGCAATAGTGACAAGCTTTTTATTGGTGTCAACATTGATGACCTTGAATGATCTTGAACCTCCAAAATAGGGGTTTTTAGTGAATTTTTTACGATTTCTGGCTGCATCAGACATTTTAAGAGTGAATTGCACTGAAATGGCTGGAGATGGACCTGGACAACCTGCGTATGACATTTTTAGCATAGAATGTATATTTTTAAGAATCTGAGTTTCGATCTCTTAAATTCAAGGAGAGTTCCATATGGAGGCCTCAAATTTAAGTACTCTTTCAAGATGCATCAATATCTTATTGATGTACACTGATTGCCGAGGTGGCAGGACCGCTGCTATCGCAGGTCATGTGAGCTTTGCTCAAATTACTTGTCTTAGTCATTAATAGAAGTGTGTCTTTTGCATATATTATGCACAGATATATGTTTTTTACGCGCAAAGCAACTACTGCTTTCATCGCGTCTTAGCCATCGCAGTTCTGTCCGTCCGTCTGTCTGTCTGTCTGTCTGTCACACGGGTGGATCAGGCAAAAATGGTCCAAGCTAGGATCACCAAATCTTCACCATCAGAAAACATAAACCTTTATCATAAATTCGAACGGGGTCACTCCGAACGAGAGCGCGAAATGAGAGGGGGGTGGGCAAAATTTGCGATTTTTGGCCAATAAGTCGCTGTATCTCAGTAACGGTGCGAGATAGGGCCTAGGTTACTATTAATCACTAGTAGGAAGTCGTACACTGGCTCTCGATTGGCGCCCAATTCACTGACCGTGAGATAGACATGGACAAGCTGCATACGAAATTTTCAGCAATGAACGTAGATTTTCACTTTCCTAGTCGCAATTTTCTAGGTTCAAGGAAACCTGCGCAAGAGGGCATCAAAGAGCGGTACCCTCGTAAAAGTCGCAACGAAATGGCTGGAAATAGACTGACAGTTTGCGAACAGGAACTGCTATAGGCTTTCGCACATCCCGTTAGCATCAGCTCAAATTTCTTGTTGTTTATTGCAACTTAATTGTCAGAGTCTAATTATTTGTTCATGATTTATGTGCTGTTTTAGACACTATCAGCATTGAAATACTTGAAAGAAAACCTGCAGATTATTCATCGCGGTGAGTTGTTGATCTTGTGAATTATGCTTAACTGATTTACGATAGAGCATTTTTACGCGCGAAAGCAGCTACTGCTGTAGCACGTCTTAGCCATCGCAATTCCGTCTGTCTGTCCGTCTGTCCGTCACACGGGTAGATCAGTCAAAAACGGTGCAAGTTAGGATCACCAAATCTTCACCATCGGCTGCCTGGAAGACTGTAGTTTCAGGAACTGTAAAGCTTTTCCATAAGTTCAAAGGGAGTCACCTTGAACGAGGGCGCTAAATGAGAGGGGGTGGGCAAAATTTACGATTTTTGGCCAACAAGTTCACTGTATTTCAGTAACAGTGCGAGATAGGACCTAGGTTACTATTAATCACTAATAGGAAGTCGTACATTGGCTCTTGATTGGCGTCGAATTCAGAGACCTTGAATGACCTTGAACGCCAAAATAGGGTGTTTTATGGGTTTTTTGGTGATTTCGGGTTGCGACACAAGTCTATATCATTCACAAGGTGGCACCACGCTACTATCATTATGCGATCCAGATAGAGAATTTGGTATTTGTATATTAACTTAGCACGAACACCCCAATTTTCAGCTAAACTACTGAACCGGAACTGATATAGGCTTTCACGCCTCTCGTGAGCATTAGCTCAAATTTCTTGTTATTTTAATGAATTTGTTACATGTGGGTATGCTGCATGTTTATGATCTTAAAGAATGTAAAGTATCCTTAACCTACCGTCCAGATATTGATCTTTTTTTGCTGCTGCTGAACTGAGGTTCAGTATTGCAGCATTTAATTAAGAACAGAATGTCGGTTTGTAGCATACTTTTGTGGCCATCTAAAAGCACTGCTAGGATGCGCATGTTAGCCATCGCAATTTTGTCTGTCCGTCCGTCACACGGGCGGATCAGTCAAAAGTGGTGCAAGCTAGGATCACCAAATCTTCACTGTCGGCTACCTGGAAGAATCTAGTTTCAGGAACCATAAAGCTTTTTCATAAATCAAAGGGGGTTACTCTGAACAAGGGCGCTAAATGAGAGGGGGGTAGGAAAAATTGTGATTTTCAGCCAATAAGTCATAATAATCTCAGAAATGGTGCGAGATAGAGCCTAGGTTACTATTAATCACTAATAGAAAGTCATACACTGGCTCTCGATTGGCGCCAAATTCAATGACCTTGAATGACCTTGAACGCCAAAATAGGGGTTTTATTGACTTTTTTTTTGATTTCAGGCTGTGAGACACATTTCAAGAGCGAATTGTGCCAAAATCACTACAGATAAACCAGAACAACCTTTATGTGAAATTTTCGACATCATACATAGTTTTTACTAGTTTAAATTTTGGCCCCCTGCGTTTAATGAGTTCTTCATATGGGAGCATTAAACTTATGTACTCTTTTCAAAGTGCGGGCTTTCGGCCACTTGAATGACAAGCTGCGCGATACCGGTGATGCTATCTGGCGTATCTGAATGAATGAACGAAAATTTATCATGTCCTAATTGCTGAGATCGGTAAGCTTAGATTTTGTTTGCAGTGGGCCTTCAAACATTCACCGCTGTCGTGCGTTTCTCTTTGCGTTAGCTGGCCTTCTTGTTTTAGTTTGATGTTTGATTTTGATGTAGGAATGCAAGTAGAATCGCTGCAGTATTGATGAGACTGCGTATTTTATTCCTGTTCTTTTGGATTATGCAGTGGAGCCTTTGAGAGCAAGCCAAAATGTATCAATACCAGTGATTGCTCTAACTTATTGATACAACCAGTGACTTTGGATTGTTGACTATGTATTACGTGTAGAATTCAGCCTAGTTATTTTCCAAATATTTCCAGCTGGGCCTGCTTGGCTCTCAAATTTAGTTTAGTCAAATTTAGTCTCAAATCCATGAACTACAAACTGAATTAGGTGTGTTTGAAACAGGGGTACCGCTAACTTTAGGACACGGTGTATATCATGTATCATATGTGACATTGTAAAAACTGGCACATAACGTCATCCAACGAGGCGATGCTTCTGTTTAAACTAAGGACCAATGTGTGGTTTGATGTAATGTTAGTCAGAGTTCGTTTAAATTACGATACGTTGGATGCATTGCTATTGACAAAGGGATCAAACAGCAGCATACCCGTCTTAGATTAAGAGCTTGCGTCGAGGCCAAAGGTGGTCATTTTAAGCTCAAACTTTAAAGACAAGTTCAGAGTGATTGTCTCAATGACTGATTAAAATTTTGTAAAAAAAATCTGTGAGGTATTAACGACTTTACACTAACTTATCTGTAGGGGTGGCACTAATTTTGGGACACGGTTTACATCTGCTAACACAGCCTACATAAATTGTACAGCTTTAGCTGAGATTTTAACCCTTCAGGATCTATGCCTAATCTATGTCTAGCTAAGTTAGCTGGTGAAGCTGACCTGAGTGGTTGCCACATTTTTTCCACATTGTGCTTTGATATAATTTCCGTAATTTTTTAAATGTTGTCTGTGTCTCTCGTGTGCAGACGTGAAGCCGTCCAATTTGTTGCTGGACACTGAGGGCAACGTGAAGATGTGTGACTTTGGAATCAGCGGACAGCTCATCGACTCAGTGGCCAAGACGAGGGACGCCGGCTGTCGACCGTACATGGCAGTCGGTGCATTTGTGGCACTTTTTCTATCACTATTTTATTTCACATCTGTGTCAGTAGCAGGCTGATATAATATCATAACTCATTACGTAAATTGTTTCTGCATATCTTCAGTGATGTATGAATAATTTTTCTTAGTAGCACGTATGTTATTCTGACATTTAGCTGGTAACTGCATTATAATCCAGCTGTTGGTTACAATACAAAATGTTTCATTCGTTCATAATATTATGTAATAATACAAAGTAATAATGTGTTATTTCTTGAAAGAACTTTTTGCAATTTCATGTTGTTATGCATGGTCTTACTAAATTTTCATGTATCGTGATATATAATGATTTATTTGCTGCATTCTTTAGTGCTGAAGACATGCATTTTGTCTTTTTTGCTGATCAAGCGTTTGCCCTTTATTCGCAGCCAATTGCAGCAAACAAAAGTAAATGACGGAGTGAAATTATAGCATATCTAATAGAATACTAAAAATGCTGAAGTTATACACTGGAGCATATGGAAACTGATGTGTCGTTATGGATGTTGATTTTCACATCAGCCTGAAAGAATTGACCCACAGAGCTTTGGACACGGCTACGACGTGCGGTCAGATATCTGGAGTCTGGGAATAATGCTGGTTAGTAACCGATCCCTGCTTATTTGTTGTGCGTAATTGTGATATTAGTGAATTATTGTCATATTAGACTTAATGTGTTTGAATAGCGTGAAAAAGTTAGACAATTAACACATGGCTATTAGAGACGTGAGTAAGTAAGTAAGTAATTAAATAAAGTGTAAATTTATAGTAGAGCATACCCAGAAAATCTCTAAATATCTGGGAAATATTGTAATTGGTTTACTTTCCGTGTTACACTGAGTAATTTTTTTCCAATTTTCTTGTGAGATTGAGATGTAGTGAGATTGGGATGCAGCTTTGTACTTTGCATTGTTCACCTGTCATGATGTTATAATTAATTATAATTTTTATTCGGTTGTAATTTTTGTCTGCAAGGTGGAGGTGTCAACCGGCCAGTTTCCGTATCGAGATTGGAACAGCATATTTGATCAGCTGATGCAAGTCGTTCAAGGTGAACCTCCATTTCTCGACGTCGAAAGGGACCAGTTTTCCAAAGATTTTGTCGACTTTGTCAACACTTGGTAAGACTTTTGAATTTTGTCAGTTGGGCTTCTGTACATTGTTTTTAAAATTTTTCATTATGTTACTAAAATTGTTGTACTCTTAGGGTGGTATCATTTTAGCCAAAACTTTTTGTATCTTCACCTGGGGTGTTTATGAACCAGATTTGCCCAGCCGCGACTGGAGTATGATTTGTCCAAATGTCAGACACAATTTATAATCATTAGTTTTCTGAATTTTGAGACAAATATCACAGCATTAACTTTAATGCTTACCAAAAAGAAACTATTAATGATCACTTTGTAATCACGTAAATGTCAACAGTATTACTGCTCTGGCTGAGAATATGGCAAACCGTCATATTTACTCAAGTAGTGACAGTAGTTTTAGTGCCTTGAGTGTCAGTCGTCTGCATGCTTTTGCTAGTTTGCCACAAATGGATGCTAGATGCTAGATCTTGCAGAGCTAGGGAAAGATCCGATGTATGTATGATTTACACCAATATTCTATTTAATAAATAGTTTTTAGTGGTAATTTTATTATATTTTTACATTCGAGATGTAGCATAGCTATAGCGCATATAAGCTATGGTAATTCTGGCCGTCTGTTCGTCTGTCTGTCACGTCCCGGTACCATTCCAAGACGAGGTGAGATAGAGACTTTGAGTTTTCATCATATGATAGCTTACAGCCTCTAGTGTTTTGCTTCAAAATTTTATGTTGCTGAGTTGGGGGGTCCCCACGAACAAGGGTCGAAAGAGGGGCACTCCCTCTGCCTTTAAAAGATGTTATTTTACCGCTATTGGCTCGTCTAGCATGAAAATGGTTGCAGATAGGCACAGACGTGCTGCTTATCATAACAAGCACTGGCGATGTGCTTCTTAGAAATGTCAACATCGATGACCTTGAATGACCTTGAACCCAGGAAAATAAGTGTTTGAATGATTTTTTTGTGAATTTTGGCTGCAGAAGAGTGAATTGCGATAAAATGGATGGAAATAGACGAGACCACTTGCGAACAGGAACTGCTATAGGCTCTCGTGCATCTCGTGAGCGTTAACTCAGATATCTTGTTTTAATCCTTTGGACATGGATTGTATTTTGTATTGTATTTTGTAGTTTAATAAAAGATTACGAGGAAAGGCCGAAGTATGACAAACTATTGGTACGCAGTGTAGTACATATTCATTTATAATACGTGTTTTCTTTAACTCAAATGTGACGCTCAATTATTTCATATATTTTGTTATATTGACAGTGTCATTGCTCATTATAGTTTGGTTTTCCATTTTTGGTGGTAATTATACCAGTAATTTACATGTTAAATAAGACATTTTGTTCGATACTTAGGGCCAGTGTGTGTCTTAGATACTGTGGACTGGTTGCATGCTGAGCTATATCACTACAACTGTTTCATTTTTTCTGTTTAACTGGTATTTTGCTCAGATTTGGTTTCCTGATTTCCCAAATATCTCAAAATGCAGCACATTGTTCATTGTTGGCATGCGATATGTTACAGACATTATAATACGTTTAATTTCTAAAAGCACTGAAGTGAATCTACGAGGGCCATCCCAAAAGTTTTCGGCCTCGACGTATTAGACAATAATATTTTCTACAGTCTATACATCGGTGAAACGTACATCCTTTACAAACTATAATGAGTCAGTAGCGGATATGACATTGTTGTAATTTATGACGTCATGTAGCTCTAAACCAAAACGATTTGGAGTGCTAACGCAAACAGCATAGAATCAGGCTCACTGTTGCATGACAATTTTCCAGTCTGTAGCTAAGTGTACCAAAGTGGAGCCCCGTGCCATCTGATTTTGTGAAAGCCCTAACAAATACGT
>Ga0056128_1013115_pt1 | contig 10059 bp, 6 predicted proteins | sample WorMetLIZISLAND2_FD_71113 | JGI IMG/M metagenome (GOLD analysis project Ga0056128, IMG submission 71113) | Marine gutless worms symbiont microbial communities from Max Planck institute for Marine Microbiology, Germany - Olavius geniculatus... ... | reverse complement strand
CTTTTACAAGTAAACCCCGCTTAATGCAGCTAGGAAGTCTGGAAGCACCGTGAGCTCCCACAGCGAGGGCCAGGGCAGAGCCCCGGCCGAAAACGTATTTTACAGCATTTTGGCGCCCCAGAAACCGCATCGGGTGACATTAAATTATGTGCTTTTGCTCTGTGAAAAAATAAACACCATAATTTTGGGCCCCCTAAACTCGCAGGCCCTATGCATCACGGGGGAAGTAGTTACGCCACTGTTGACAGTGTTTTTGGATTTTAGCGTACAAAGACTGGACTGGATTGAATCACCGGACACAAACTTACGATTCGTTAAAAGAAACACACCGACATCCCAGCTGTGGTTACTCATTAACTCACAATGTTTTCTATAAATTAAAAATTATGATTAAATTACGAAAATAAATATAAACCTAAAATTTGTACTGTCAAAGCAATTTTCCAGCCCTGAGCATTTAAGTCTTACTGTTAAAACAAAAAAAAAACTAGAAATTTGGGTCAAAGCCCATGGTGAGTCTGCCTGGCGCCGTGGGGGAAAATTCAGGCAGTTAAAATTTCTCCGGCAGCAAAGTCACATGGCCCATACTCAAATGCATTAGCATTCGCAGAACGCACATTGTCGACTTAGTGTGGGTCAACATGAACGCCTATAACTTTTTTAGTGGACTGAAATTCACAATTTTTTTGTTTCAACGTCGGAGAGATAATGCTAAATAACGCCGTTTACAGCTTGTCGATATCTCCATCCCCTCCAGAGATATTTGCGCTCAAGAGTCGAAAGTTTTTCTAAATCACGCCAAATTTTGGACTTTTTTGAACTCCCAAATTTTAAGGGGGCGGTGCCCCCAAACCTTGTGCCCAATTTATCATGCCTAGGTAGCGGCAGGTCACGTTCCAAAGTTTCGATGGTCTACTAGGCTACCCCTACCTCCAAAGTTATAGGCACTCATTTACTAAATTTTAAGCCAATTTTTGACCCCCCTTAGAAAAAATTGTAATGGGGACCCCCATCCCCGGTGGAAGCTGCGCTAGTCAGACTTGGTCACTCTTTAGTGCGTGTAAAAAAATTCGGAGCGCAGCACTCACTTAGGCCAAAATATGGTCTTTCGAAAAAGTGAATTAGCCCGATTTAGGTGGGTATAATTACACACCGAGATCTCCATAGTTAGTGAACCAAAGTTTACCAGACTTTTTTCACCAAACGCGGGAGGAATCGCCATAAATCACGTACTTGTCCGATTTTGAATAGGCCTATCTTCCTCCATTCCAGAGATATTCGCCATCAAATTTTGAAGTCGTCCAAAATTGGGCCAAATTTTGCATGTTTTTGGCCCCTAAAATTTTTTAGGGGAGGGCCCCAAAATTTCGGACCTGGATTATTTAATCGAGCACACTTCCCATCATGGTGCAAAATTTCGTGACGATCGACCAACGGAGCTCAGAGATCTCACAGCGAATAAAAAAAGAAATCAACGCCAGCTATCACTTCCAGGCGGACTAATAGGCTCAATGCCTGAGCCTAGGGGCTAATGGCCTTAATGATTGCATAGCAAATTCATTTATGACCATGTGCCAGACATGCTGGCCACAAAATGTAATAAACGTTGCAAAAAAATTAAAAGCCTTAAATGCATATCTTGGTAAAAAAAATAAAAGAATGTGGCTCTCAGTTTACGTGACACAAATGTGACAACTCACCAAATTCTTCGCTTCACTATATCGTTTTGTCATACTTATCAATCTTTGTAAGTAGGCCTAAGCAAATAAATAAGCAAACAGGAAGCAAATTAAATACAGTATCCGCTATTATGTCATCAATAACACTTCAGTTTTCGTATATACTTTACACTAGTCATTTTTAAACTAACTGTTCAACGTTTATTAAACATAAGAAATGCCAAGGAAATGTTGAATGCACATTTTCTGTTAATAGAAACAAAAAATGTTAGTGTCTATAAACGTATACTACAACCAGTATGACGCTGACAGTAACAGCTGTGCCAGAGAAACATACCCTTAACAGACTGCCAATGCACTGCAGCCACCACTGGCGCCAATCCGTCCTCAATATTGGCCAAGGGGGAGGGGGCAGGTGAGACTGGTGGCGGTGAATGTCCAGGCACGGCACACATGGTACACAATGAGACGCCACAGGCCCAAAGTGGGGCAGCGAATGGGGAGGGAACATCACTTCCCCAGACTGGGGGAGTGTTGCAAAGAAAAGCCCCAGTAAAAATAAACTGATTGTATTCTACTTAACCACTAGGCTACTAGATGTGATGCCAGAAGACAGTAAGTGGCAAAATTTTTGGCCTTTTTACGCAGTTTCCCCTGATATAAGTTTCAGTCAAAGGATTGGGGCATTCATCCTGGCTACCATGGGCCTTCGCTACGCTTCAGACCAGTCCAATTATTGAAAGGATCAAGTCCCTTGCCCCCCTCCCAAGACCTGGCGAGCACACTTAGGCTACACCCACACAGTATACATATAGAGAAACGTCCAGTGATGCAAGCAGCAGTAGTACACTTGTGACTATATGGTAGAATCATTTCAACTTAATCTGCAGTGAAATCAATCTTTTTTGCACCCTGTATCGCTGTCACATTACACGTGGTAGGCAGCATGCAAGCTCTCTAATACAGCAAACAACGTCATACCACGGATCAACATACCAGGTCATATCAGGCTTAGAGACTGATCATTTCCAGTTCTTTTGATTAAATTAAAATGTTCTTATCGTTGATGGGTATAAATTTATCACGCCAAATAATTTTCTGGATATTAATATGTAATTCAAAGCACTTAGCAGCCAGCCACGGCTGCTATTATGAACCCAGTAGGTTGAAATCATTGATACATCATCAATTCAACCCAATGAGTTTAAAATAGCGTCTATGTAATGACCCAGAAGTTACTCCATACGCTTCGTAGCAAGTTCTGTAGATCAGATTACTAGGGATCACAGTTCTCCATAAAAATTTTTTTTCCAAATTCCGTGGATCAGTTTGCAAACTGCTGCAGCTCACCGCAGCAAATTTTCCTCATTTGGTGGCTTCCTCTTTAAGCAAACTGACGACTTTTTACATTATTTAAAGTAGAAAAACTTCTATCACACTATATCAAATGTTCAATGATCAACATAACCATCAACAAAAATGTATGAAACAAACTGTCAACCAGTCGGAAATGTAATTTGAAACATCAATCAACCATTTGAACTATTATTTTAAAAAAAGCGAAATAAAATGTTGTCATTTGGGAGATTCTGTCAGTCGGATTAAGATCAAATCACATTTCAAAAAACATTTAACATCAAGAGATGATACTGCTAATCACTGCCCAGTACCTAAATTCAGCAAAATTCCATAGATACATAAGAATTCCAGTACCATGAAAATTGGTAAATTTCATGATCTGTGGAAAACTGTGGCCCCCGTGTAGACAATAAAACTGATGTAGCAAGCTTGAATGACAGACAGAACAAAGCAGAATGGAATCAGATGCGTAAAGTCAGAAAACAACATTCAAGTCACAAGCTGCATTATCACCACAAATGGCCCACTATAACTAAGGCCCATTATAGCTAAATTCTACCAGATGCAGTGGGCAGTGGATAAATAATTCACTTGAAACCAAGTGAAATAATGAGACAAACCATCTCCAATGTGCAATTAAGCTGATGTAAGATTTGGGACACAGTGTTTGGGATGGTTAGATACAGTGGGCCTCAGCCATAGCGGCTTTTTAAACCATCATCTATACAACAGCGGAGAGTATTCAATGAGTTGCAAAGAAAGAACTGATACAAGATGAAGAGAGTCACAGCGCTGTTGTTGCTGCTGTTGTTGATAATGATGCTGTGGGCAGAGCAGAATCAGTGTTCACAGATTGACATTTCAGGGCCTCAGATCTGCCACACACAATCATGCACAGACACAGTTCACTACATCAGCTGCCTTATCATCAATCAAACCATCAGTCTGTCTTTCTTATGCTGACAGGCAGCACAAAATACAAGACAGACAACAGTAAGGGGAAAATCGAAAGCCAAAAATATAAAGGTACAGTAAAGTCCTACACGAACCACAAAGCCGATAGGCTAGGCGATGATGTCCATTTCCTCAGCCCTCTGCCAGACATCAGCTTACACCAGATACACATCATGTGCCTGTTTACATCCCAGCTTTTGCTGGCACTCATTGTGCCTAGCCATGGATGGATGGCCAGGCTGAGCTGACCTGGGTGGCTGGTTAGATGCATTCAAGCAGTAAATGGGTCTGGTGTTGATTAACTTCGTTTATGTGACCAATGACGTTACCAACAAAGCCTAAACATCACCATTAACTATAAAACTATACACAAAAACTGCATGCAGTGCTACAGAAATGTAAAAAAAAGCTGCACACACAGTAAATCAACAAAATATTACCAAAAATCTTTTTCATTTTAGGAATACTAACTACTGGAGGTGGATTTAGGCACATTCAGCTGAACAGGGGCTTTACTGTGCGTTGGATGTTATAACGTTCGTCAAAACATACGGCGGTGAATATCTGTAACATGTTAAAATACAAACAGTTCCCAACACAAAAAAGAATATAAAAAATAACTTTGTTTAGTTTTAGTTTTTTTCATCATGCTAATAAGTTGTAATCGGTAGCTCAGTAAAAATAGGCTCATTACATACATCGTCAATGTCATCTTCTTCACCATCGACGTCATCAAACATCACGTTGTCGTCCAAGTCCTCGCCTGTCTCCTCGTTGATTTTTGCTGCATTATAAATGAATATGAATAAACACATCCGACATTCACATTTGCTGCTACATGTGATTATAATGAGGGATAGAGCGATACCAAAAAACTACCCAATAACTGATATTATTGGGTCCTGCCAATACTAATAGTCCAATACAGATAACCCGATATTAGTCCAGATCATTGGGATCCTGAATCACGTATCAACTGCCTCTCATTATCTGAATAGCCGGCTTTATTAACAGCTAACACCTTTAACTGACTGGGTCAGTACGTCAGCAGGCCTGATAACACGGCCTGCTGTGACGTAGAACTTTCCATTTCTTCCCAGCAGTGACCATAACCACCAGCAGCATTAACTTTGCCTACCCACGTAGGGATGGCCAAGCTGAGTTGGTCTGAGTGGCTTGGTTAGATATGAAGATGGAACACTCGCAAATGGTCACCTATCTGAGTACTAACATGGCTCGATGGCAAGTAACTTTACTTTGTTGACATGACAAACGTTGTTGCCACTAGTCTAAGCCACCAACGTATATGTACAGCATAAGCAAAGCAAGCTCACCATTTTCCGGCAGCTCGCCATATGCCTTGAGGTTGCGTGCTTCGTCGGAGTTATACTTCAAGATGACATCGGCTTTCATATCCTGGTAATCACGCAGACCAATCAGGATGATGTCCCCAGCATTTATCCACACCTGGAGAAACAATACCACACCACAATAGCAGGCATATATCGAGCATTACTAATGGGGAGGTGCAGTCCCAGCATAGGCAGAGGGTCCATAATAAGTGTAAGCACTAAGCAAGCCTATAATCTAGGGACAGAGCCCCTAACCAGAGAATTAGGGGAGGGGCTTTATCTGTTAAAGCTTTTGGTTCCATGGACACCCAAAAGAAGGGCAAAAGTTACCAAATAATTCAGTGAACAAAAGTCTACTAACATAAACATACACTGTTTTCAAGCCCTTTAGTTGCTGATTTTATTTTTGTATAAACAATGCACAATGTTTTGCAAAAAATCAAAAAAAGACTCTAGGATTATACCCTAGATCTCCCCAAAAGTCAAAAATCAGGTCCACAACTGAGTGTGAGTCGACAGCATAACTGAAGTGCTGTTCACTTAGTCAGCCATGTGGTCATAGTATGATGTGCAAAAATTCATACTGATCTGCAGCAAGAGGTCACATGACTTGGCTCCACTTCCAAGGCAGCCAAATTGGTTATGGACCTAACAGGTGATTTCTGTTTAACTGAATATAGCTGTCCAGTGGGAGATACTGTGGTGTTGATACACAACAGTGCTGACTGCTTACATGCCCTATTCCACCCCACATTAGAAGTACAGTTAAACCAACTTTTTAGTAAATTTTTGGGGAAATGTTGAACTGAAAGTATTCGTAGGACAAATGCCCTTCTCACGGTTCAACCAGCAGCATCAAAACACTAAAGAGCAAATCTAAGCACTAACAGATGAATTTGTAGGCCGTAGCTTAGAGTGACAAGTAGCCATGCCCACCTCTGCTGCATGGCCCTAGATTATAGCTACGCTGTACACTAGGCAACTCACGTCATTCGTGTGCTCGTTGTTGTAGTGTTAACATCTCTTGTGTACGTGCTTGCAAACAGAAGGAAAATATCCAAACTTCTACCTGACTCTCGGTGTCTTAATTAATTACTGATTAATAGGCATAATCTACAAGGTATAAATTACAACCCAAGCACCAAATAAATTTATGAAAAATCAAAGTCTGGCTCCTTGAGAGGGGCTCTGTAGTGTATAAATAACAACAGTAATGCACTTTTTCAGCACAAAAACTAACAAATAATAGCCCCTGTCTAATAAAACACATGCCACTTACTGGGGAAATGCTTTAAATCTGAGACAGCAAAAGCTGAAAACATCAGCCCTTACTTATTAATGCTAGCTGGTCATAAGATAGACAGGTCAGTCCAGTTATTAATACCTGGCACTAAAATCAATGAACCCATCACAATGGCATAAAAAAAATGAGAAAACTTGTACCGTAACCATACTCTATTTGTGCTTAAATGTCAACTAAGGCAATGCCAGTTCAAACTTTAAAGGTAGGAAATCGGCAAAATATAATCATTTGAATTATGCCTTCTTCCTCAGCTTGCCACGAATATGACAAAGACGTTTCGTTCCATCAAAGCACATGGCCTCCAGACGACCATTGCCCAGCATCTTTGTCACCTGGGCATACTCTGCACCACAAAATAACCACTTATCAACATACGGCAGCAAACTAGAACATATGTCCGATGTCTGCAAGTTCTCAGTAACTAAAAAGCAATGAAAACAAAATTAAAATCCACTGTTGCTTCAAGCCTGCAGTGACAGATTTAAATATCAGAGCTGTCAGGTATTACTTGGATGATAGATATGTATTTACTGAGAGTGGTTTACCAGTTGCCAGTACTTAAGTACTTCATTATTTATTGTCTCAGTTTGCTGGACAGCTGTACTAAGAACAAATGCAAAGTTTGCGACAGTCTACATCTAGTCTGCAATTTTCCTATGCTAAGTTCAGCAAGACTGCTGACCTACTGCAATTTGTACAACATTATCTCCCAGTGTTGCCTCCCATACTGAACCAATTTCATCCATCCCCTCTGATAAGTTTTAAGCATTAACAGATCACCTTGACCATCTTCTTTGAAAACAAGTTCTCTCTTCTCATCCTCATTTTCATTCTTTCCCCTACGTCGATTCTTTCCTCCCTTTCCTGTTAACAAGCACACCATGAATTCAACACAAATGAAGGGTGACTGGAATTCCAGTTCACTGTTCATGCGGGTTATAATATTGTATGATGGCCATGCACCTGGCAGGGTAGGTGTACTCAGAGTACCAGCCGGTACTGTTGTGCAATATCCCGATAAGTATTGTGATACACAACATGACGATACCAGTATTGCCAAAGTCACACTGTATTGCAGTGCTGTAATACCATGAAAAGTAGAAATAAGCATTGTGAGATGACAGCAATGTTCAGTTTCAATCACTCTATTGTTGGCAGCAACTGCACATTACAATGAGGAAACCAAGTTACTCACAATACAGTATTTTTTGTAAATTAGTATGGTGTATGGACATCAACGTTCCGTCAGAAAAGTGCAGTTTTAATTTGTAACGTTTTCTATTCCATCGGTGTCAAACTTCTACTACTGAACGACTAATTGTAACAATGACCTGACAACGTGGCACCAGATACCAGGCGCAAACTAACGTCTCATATGATCATCATCATCATCATCATCATCAAATTCGTTTAATACATTGACTTGACAGAATGCAAGGATGTGCACAATTTAGGCCTAACATACAGTAAATATAAGAGTTAAAAAAGTCCACAAGACTATGTACAAATGTTACAGTTCTGGTATCACCGATTACCATGATACCTGAGACAATACTGCATCCATATCGTGGTTGTAATTTCAGGTTTTGCACAACACCGTCGGCACTATTTGCTGAAAACTACTGAAGACAACCGAAAACTACTGTAAATCTTTTTTCGGTAGTTTTCGATTAGGGTTTAGGGTTAGAGTTGAGTTCGGCACCGAAAACTGCCAAAAACTGCAAATAACGTTTTCGGTATTTTTCGGTACTTAGTACCACCTCACAACACTATTAGCCGGCCGACTGTCGGTTAGCTAACCACTGCGTAAAAAACAGAACAACGGCACTAAACGATGTGACTGATCAAATGAATTACAAATAACAAATTTTTAAATGCTGGCAAATATAGCAACATCTACATATACTATTAAACCTTCAAAATGCTTAACTTACCTTTATTTTTCGGCATTTTCTACATATTATAGACATACCATGAAGTAAACAAACATTGAATATCAAATTCTCAATACTGAAGGTCTAACTAAAACGCAACCAAAACGCAAGGATAAAAGTGGTCATTTCGTCCGTTCCGTTTCTCCGTTCCGTTCCGTCTATCCATGGTCTTATCTTCTAACCATGCTTCTAACCATGGTTCCGTCGTAATTTAACGATATGCCCTACATTCACATTTTACTTATACTTACCGGTATTTACTTTGCCTACATAAATGTACAAAACATCAGTTTCTACATTTGTTAACGGCAACGTGCAATGACTGACACATCGAAAACAGCAAAAATGATAAAAATATCATAGGCCTATCACTCACCATCACATTGTCTAACTGTCAATGTGCTGTTGAATAATATCACTTTTTATAATGTCGCCCTTAACAAGTGTATAAACTGATGTTTTGTACATAAATCCGTGTAGTGCCGGCCGCCGCGCCGCGGCATCCACGCCGCGTGATCGGAGTCGAGCGAGGCTTTAACGCCTACTCCAAAAATCTGGGGCCATCGAAATCTGGGAGCATCGATATTGTCTGTGTAGTGTGTAACACGTTATGCAATGATTGAGTGATCTGTATGTCCGCCAGTCTGGGTGCCTGTCTGTCTGCATAATTCGTTTCATGTATGCAAGAAATGCAGATAGCTAAGTCGACAATGTACTCGATAACGAGTTTTTGATATCAACGTGTTCAGCTCGTAGAGCTGCATCTGCTGCAAAAAGTGCACGTGTCGAATGATGCATTCTAATGACGGTATTGCCGTTTAAAATTTTGCACAACTTCGAGTTAGGACTTTTAGTTATTGCAAGAAATGCATATCTACATTTGCGACCATTTTGCGTGTCATTTCCAGACAACGTTATGCATGTGATTCCTGCAAGAAGTACGCATATGAACTTGTGCATGTAAAATTGTGCATTATTTGTCTTTAGATTGGATCAACTACGATTCTGCAAGAAATGCACATATAGGCCTACAGACTTCACTAGCTTACAGTAAAACCTTACGCAATCGGTTCTGAAGTTTTATATTCTTTCAGTGCATTTCTTGCTAATTAGACCGCCCAAAACACTAGTTGATGCCGGCAGATTTTTATTTTGCTGTTTATTTTTCTCACCGCACTGGACAACTTATTGTACCGTAATTACTGATTGCTGAGTTTTCTGACTGTTCCTGCAACACATTGTTGAGGCTGATTATAAACTGCTAAACCTGTTGAAAGTTTTAGCACCAATGTTATGTAGGCCTGTAAGCCTTAGCAGTTGTTAGGTCTTTTGTTCTGTAGAGTATTTTGCTCTTTTTTTACTTTGCGTAAACAGTGAATTTATGTTTTGTTTTGTATTCAGTCTAGGCCTTTAAATAAGTTGGGGTTTTTGTAATGTCGTTTGCTTGTAGTTGTTTTTTGTAATGTTTCAATTACAGT
>Ga0056128_1013113_pt1 | contig 10060 bp, 8 predicted proteins | sample WorMetLIZISLAND2_FD_71113 | JGI IMG/M metagenome (GOLD analysis project Ga0056128, IMG submission 71113) | Marine gutless worms symbiont microbial communities from Max Planck institute for Marine Microbiology, Germany - Olavius geniculatus... ... | reverse complement strand
AAGCAATTCATTTAATGTTGTATAAGCGCTGATGTAAAACGGCAAAAATCAAAAAGTATAAGCACGAACATTATGCATTAGCTTAGACATTTATATCTGGCTACTGAGAACAGATTAAATATCTAAGCTAATACATTAGTTCGGGCTTAAACTTTTTGATTTTTTGCCGTTTTACATCAGCGCTTAAATGATCTGCTTGCAGTTTTTTTATATATAATAGTCATAATAATAGCGAGGGATGACATGAACATTGCAGCTGCTGTAGACCTACAATTTAAAATTAAACTTTTTGATTTTTTTCTACTAGTCTAAACAGCTCACTGATTTGGACAGGCTTCGTGTTCGTAAATCGTATGAACATTATCTTGTTCTCGTCAACGTTCACTAGATGGCAGCAGGATTGAGCGTCGGGAGGTCGGAAAAAATAGAAAAAAACTTTCTGCAGTTATAGTAGATAAGTTGTTTTTATTTAGCTTCATGTTTTCCTCGTTTTTTGTTTCATTTCGTATGTTTTTAAGCAAATACTAACAGCATAAAAATATCCTAGTGTAGTCTGTGTAAATTCCTGGACACCACCAGTTGACGTGAACGTAGGCATACACATTGGCTAGACATTCGGTCATAAGCAGATATTCATTGCTATTAATTAGCATTTTTGACAGTGGGCTTTTCTCTTCCACTACAACAGTACGACAATAACAAACCCTCCTTTTACGAACTTTCCAGGTTTTCCAGACAATTAATGCATGGTCACCCTATTGAAGTAAGCATCTTAATAGCAATTTACATAATATGGGTTAACTCAGCCGATCCCTCTGTGGCAACTAAGTAAATAGAGTAGACTACCGACCTAATTGGCTGGGGATGAGGTGCGGTACGGTTACCCGCGTCGGGTGGCCGTTTATATCGTCAAATATTATATTAATTAAGATGTATTTCTTGCCTGGAACGTGCTCGATGTACGTGTAATGTTGGACATTACTATGGTGTAGCAAATGTCTGCTCTCCCTGAAGTTTTGAAAGTTGCTTCCCCCCTGAGAAATGCAGCTGACAGCAGTCCTCAATGGACGTGGGCCTAGACGCTCGTGACTCATATCACACCAAACAGTAGGGGCGTCGCATTATATCATGCCCGTGATGGGTGACGGTTGACAGTTTCTGTCATAGTTGTAAAAAACGTTCCAGAAAAAACCGTTAAAAACGCGGCAAAAAAATTTTAAAAAACGCTCAGAAAGATTGATAAAAAACGTTAGCCTTAATTTGTTCAAATTCTTGCCTAAAACCCAATGCTGTAAGTGCAGTATAGCCAAAACTATCTAGAGAAAAAGAGAGAATTCAATTTCAATTTTAAGACCAAGTATCGCTAGACTAAGTAAGTAAACTACCGCCACTATAGCCTATTAATTCGTTTCTGTTGCTTTAATAGTGCCTTTCGACGTATTCGCAGTGCAATTTTCAAATTTCAATGAACGTTTTTTTAAATAAAGAATTTATGAATAAAAAAACGTTCAGAAAATTAAAAAAACACCTTCAAAACGTAAAAAGAACATGACAAGAATAAAAAACGTTTTTTTTACATTTATGGTTTCTGCCGAAGGTGGTTTAAATTTAGGCCTAAACTGCTTGCTTAAACCATGGCATGGCAGAAACCAATTTCTGCTGGCAGAAACCAGTTTCTGCCGGCAGAACTCCAACCCTGGGTAGTGACCAAAACAATGGATGCTGGACGTGGCAAACACCTTAACTTTCACATTCTTTCTCCGAAAATTGCATGACTCACTTTTCTGACTCAGTATCTATATGCCTATGCCACATTTCAAACAAATCTATTCAGCTCTTTTAATGTTTCAGCAGTTGTTGTATACTTCCAGGGCAATGTGGGGTCATGGCAGAGAGGGAGAGGTAGCAGGAGAAAAAAGAAACAATGGAGGTAAAGCACGACTGAAAACAGAAAACTTCTCAACACAGCTGCAATCATAATCAAAAATGCTAACAAAAACTAAGACAAACATTTCAGACTGAATCAATGCATTATCATGCAATAACGAAACGATTACAAAAAACAACAACAGAACAAAGATACTGTAACTAGAACAACATGCCAGCCCAGAGCCGACCTAATATACAGTCGTCCGCCCAGAGCCGCAAAACCCTAACGCCAAAAACCCATAACCGTAGACTTTTTAGCTGAAAATTAGCACCACACTGGTTAATCCTTCTAGCGACAATGCTCACACTAATCCTTTTTGTTTTCTACTTAGGACGTCCAAGTCTGGTCAACGAACACCAGTGATGGAGTAGCAGAAAAACTGGTACGTAAACGAGGCACACCTTGGGATGCACTGCACCTGTGGTCTGATCACTGCATAAAACTAACACCTCCCATTCTGGAGAAATTAAGGAGCAAACTTTAGAAATTTGAGCACCCGTAATTTCCTCTGTTGGAAACTTGCAGCTAGCTGTCCGTCGTGAAATTGCAACTTAATGCTTTGCCCTCTTTTTTTAACCTACGCCGCCGCTGCATCTTACTTTGTGGGTGCTAAAGCATGCAAACGGGACAGATGACAGACACGTGGCTGAGACATAGAATATAAGAATGTCCGCATAAACACGTGACATATAGGCAACCTCGCATAGTCGCATTCTTTTATTCACTAGTGGATACCCCACTGCATCGCAAAGGTTGCCAACTGGCATTTTAAAAATGCCAAATTGTAAGTCAAATTAAAAATTTAAAAAAACTTGGTGGTAACAAAAATTTTGTCTCCGCACATTTTTGGCATTATACTTTGCGTTTGGTGTTAAATTTTTCATAGATGGCATTGTTGAAAATATGGCATTTTTGTCAGTAAAATACATTACATTGGTATTTTCAGCCAGAACTGATGCACTGGTGGAATTCACCAACTGGTGAATTAAACAGTGTGATGGACACCTCACAACAATTGACTATAGAAAAGTAATGAGCTTTAAGAAAATTATTATAAAACTGTAAAAAAATGCCACTTCATCAAAGAAATAAAAAGACTATAAATGATAAACAAAAAAATGTAAACCCTTTTTGCTTAAAGTATTGACTAAATTCACTGTTTCATGATAATTTTTTTTCATATTCAGCAAACTTTGCCAATAAAATATAACTTAGTAAATCTAAATACAAATCTGTCATTTATTCAGCAGTTAACATAGGAATTTTTGTTTAGAAATATTGTAAATTGCTGTCATTTCACAATAAAAGTTCAACATAGATTTAAAATGAAAAAGTTGCAAAAATAAAAAAAGCAAAAAACGTGGTTTAAGAAAAATAATCAAAAAAAGTTTATGAACGTTCAATATTACAACTATATAAAAACGTGAGATGTAGCCCTGGGACACATTCTCAAACTGTCCTAGGATAAGCATAGAAGATTTTTTATCAGATACAAACGTCACATGGTCTGCATAAATGCATCTGATTGGGTGACACAGTTTACATACTTAAGAAAAGAAGTTCTTAATAATTGCTAACAATGCTGTAAAGAATTCGGATAGGATGTGTTCTTAAAAATCTCAAGTGACCTAAATCAGGGAGATCTTCGAAAAAAACTTAGGGGAAAATTCCTAGGAAAGTTTCGAGAACGCAGACTGCAAACATCTCGTGACAACTGTGCTATAGAAGAGTACAGCAGCGGTGGTGTTTTTGAACTGGTCGGCTGTTCATCTCGCGCACGATTTCTATGAACACTTCGTTGACTTTCTCACGTTCCTTGGCAGACGCCTCAACGAACGGACATCCCCACAGCTGAGCCAACCGAGCGCCATCTGCTGTGTCGACTTGTCGCTGACTCGCCAGGTCACATTTGTTGCCAACCAAGAGTATTGGGACACGGTCTGTCGCTTTGACACGCATAATCTGCTCGTGCATTGTACGTATGTCCTGGACACACACAGAACATGTGACCCGCAAATCATTCAACTGCATGTAAGCCACACCATAGTCGTAATTAAAACGATCAGAAGTTTTTTTTCATGAAAAAGGCATTTTTAGCTAACTGTAGTTAAGTAACGTTGAGTTTATGGCATGGTTGTCACCCAACCGTTGTTGTCTGTCTGTCCATCTGTCAATCAATCGACCAGAATCTTTTAAAGAGGCCTAAGTAATAAGAACTACTGCTACGTCCATTAGATAGTTAGTTAGAGTACAATCCAGGAAATTATTTGGTGAAAAGATGAGCTTTGAGACGCTGGTGAAAAAAGGACAACGACTCGCCAGATGTCACACTATCTGGCAGGTCGTTCCACATCTGTAAGCTGACAACCAGTAAAGTCTGGTTGACGATGGTTGTCAGTTCAACCTAAGGCACCACCAGGTGGTTAGAGATACCAGAACGGAGAGATCAACAGCCATGGCCAGGCAGATTGGCGACGTAGTTGAGTGGACCGAGGTATTGCAGCACAAGTTCAAGCAAGTCTTTGTACACCAGAATGGCGATCTTGTACTGGTCTCGCTCCAGCATGCACAGCCAATGGAGGCAGACAAGCGCGTCGGTGATGTGGTTCGATCAACGAAGATGGTACATCAGTTTCGCGGCTGCATTCAGCAGTGACTGAAGTCGACGGGCCGGTTAAACCGGAAGACTAGCCAGCACGCTGTTGCCATAATCAAGACACTTCAGCACTAAGCTAGACACCAGCATCTTAAACATGTCAGTCGGCACCAAGCGACAAATCTGCCGCAGCTGATTTAGCACAGCAAAGCAGCATTGAACATGGGTTCGCATCAGCAGATTGAAGTCGATGAATATGCCAACATCGCAAGTGGACTTCACTAGCTCAACTAGTGCCATCGCTGTTCGGTAGTTAATGCTGATGTCGATATGATGCACACCACAAAAGTTCGATTTTGTCTCAGTAACAGACATATTGTGGCTAAGCGTTAGGTCATTGCAGAAAACATTTTACCCAAATTGTTAGCCATGTGCTTTAAACCCAGGCATGCAAAAATTCAGCGATCTACTGCAAGAAGAAGATTTTCAAATTTGAGGTTAAATGGATGGAGGGAGGAAAAGAGGTAGGAAAAATGTGCATTTTTCTAGTGATTTGCAGCATTACCTGTTTTAGGAACCGGGTACCCAGTTACAATTACCCTAGTACCCAAACCTGGTTTCAACTTTGAAGCAAGTAAAAGTATAACAAAAATAAATTGACGCGTACACATCTAATTACACTATATTTTTTCACAGTTATGTTTTTTTCATATAAAAACGTTGATAATGTAGAGGACGTGAATCCGTCAACAAAAATGGCAGAAGATGAACTTTCCGTACAGTGCCGAATTACGCCACAGAGGCTGCCAGAAGTGCAATTTTCATCAGATTTACCAGTAATCAGTGCAAAAAATGAATACCGTTCAGTGAGAACAAGAACAAGACCTGAACGTTCAGCAAGGCAGTTTGATTTATGTAGGTACTAAAATGTGTCAGTGAACTTAAAAATTAACTATTGGTATAGACTGTCGTAAGTGCCGTTAAACTACAACACTATAGTCAGTTTGCTTTGGTTAGTTTGTCGTTTTCTACGTTTATTCTCATTATTTTGGTAATGCAGTAATAAAAATATAAGCTTCTGGTGTAAAATATTGCAATATATCAAAAATATCGTGACATATAAAAAATATCGCAATATATCGAAAAATTCTATATTTTTTTGGCAATATGATACGATATATCACTATCAAAAATAATATATTGATATTTTCGATATATCGAATCATCACTAGTCTGAGCGAAGAAGAATTAGGGATGGGTTAGTAACAAAAATAGCATCAGAATGTTGAATAGTGATGATTCCATATATCGAAAATATCGACATATCGTTTCGATATCGATATATCGTATTGAATCGTATCCTCAAAAATACTGAATTTTTTTATATATCGTGATTTGGAACCGAGTAACAAATTTTGGAACCCGGTTTGGGTACCCGGTTCCTGCTACAAATAACTACGTTTTTCAACAGCAAATGGTGAGAGATACAGCCAAGGTTACGATTAATATCTAATATAAAGTGGCATACACTCTTTCAGATGAAATGAAAATCAGACCTTGGATGACCTTGAAAGTCACTGGCAACCAGTACGGTCGGCTATCCTAGTGACAACTGGGCTTCTTCTTTGTTTCTGCAACTTGTTTATATAAGCAATTTATAATATTCATAAACAAAATAAAGTGCTTCTACTTCAAACTTTGGGCTGTTGAAAAATCTTACTCTTAGAAAATTTGCATCCACAAATGCAGAATATGAAGCTGAAAACTCAGATTTTAGGAAAATTCAGAGGCAAAGTTAAAATTTTGAGCACTCACAATCTGTCGAAAATTTGTAGTGTCTGTCAGGAAATCGCAACTTTCTGCCCCTCCTACTATTTTTAACCCACAACTCTGCTGCCTAAGATTTAAACGATGTACATACAGTCACCTGAAAAGTTTGGAGACTGGTGATGCTGTAGACGACGATGAAGCCCTGGCCATTCTTTATGTACAGATCACGCATAGAGGAGAACTGCTCAGTGCCGGCAGTGTCCAGGATCTCAAGAACACCTGGCACCCCGTCCACCTCGATCTCTTTGCGATAGAAGTCTTCAATTGTAGGGTCGTACTTCTCGACGAATTTGCCGGTAACAAACTTTACCGTCAGAGCACTTTTGCCAACGCCGCCACTGCCGAGCACGACAACCTTGTACTCGTGCATAACTGCAGACAACTTGATGTAGTGCCAGCCACTGCTTTACTGCTTTCCGAAACAAGCAACGTCAAAACAACGATCAATGTAACATATAGATAAAGCTACACAATAAGCAACAAGAAATTTGAGCTAATGCTCACAAGAAGCGCGAAAGCCTACAGCAGTTCCGGTTCAGTAGTTTAGCTGAAAATTGGGGTGTTCACGCTAAGTTAATATACAAATACCAAATTCTCTATCTGGATTGCATAACAGAATTGCGATGGCTAAGACGCGCTGAAAGCAGTAGCTGCTTTCACGCGTAAAAATGCAGTAATGTCTTAGCAGAGTACGAGAGGGGTAATACAAGCTTATAAATTATAGCCACTGTGAAAACTGCTCACACATCTCCTGTGTCTACCACGAGGCTGGTTATGATCACTGATTGGTGAAAAAAACCAAGAAGGTTAGAATCACTGATTGGTGATTTTAACCTTCTATGCTAAAACCACCAATTTGTTAAGCTACTTTGCAATGCCAAAATTATTCGGGATTCTGCATAAAGTAAGTGGGCCTGGGGGACAAAAGTCTCCCCACTGGAGTTTATAGTTTAGGGACAAAGCTGTAAGCTACCCCAACTTGATCTGGGGTGGAACCTTAGCCGAAATCGAATTTGGTGCAGCTATAAAATATGTGAGATTGGTGGAACAATTGTAATTTTTTTCTGACTAAATGTAGTGCAGTTCAAACAATGAAAGCAAACTAATACAGAACCACAAATTTAAATTGGGGAGTACAAATAATTTGTGAGCGAGAAATTTTTTGGTAACCATCACTTTTTGTCCAGTTGTTGAGTTTAGAGGGAGAGACGGGGGCACCAGATAGTAAGTAAGTAGAACGTCAACTTCGATGCAGTGAACTTGGAATGGATGTTTCTATAAGTAACAAGCAACAAAATTTGCAGTTGTAGCCAGTTTGTCCATGCATTAGCTTTCAGCAAATTTTTCGCTGGATGCTCTAGCTTTTGGGGAGGCTTGCCGACTGAACTGGGGAGGCTTAACCTCCCAAACCCTCCCCGTGGCGCCGGGGCTGGTACGAAGCCAAGCCAGATAGGTTGACTCAGCCTTCTATCCTCCATGGGCTAGTAACATGAGTACTGACGATGGTTACAGCCATCGCTTTTAAACTGGTGGAGAAGTTACTTGCTAACTTTTATAAATGGATGAACAGTGGAAATGATAACTATGGTGTTTTCATTAATTTTGTCACAACATCATAAACTGCATGCAATAACTGTCTCGTAAATATCACTGTGTCGCCCCGTCAGTGATCATAGTTCATATGGCTAGTATCACCGATCGGTGATAATAACCAAGAAGGTTAAAACCACCGATCGGAAGTTTTAACCTTCTTGATTATTATCACCGATTGGTGATCCTGATCACTTCAATCTACCACAAACATGAACCCATCTACTTCACGATGCTATCACAAAACTTCATCGCCAAAATTGCTGATCTACTGCTAGTATTATCGTAATGTCAGTACTCTGATAAGAAATGTCTGCACGCACGCGTGCATGTGTCTTAAGTGTACACTACACACATACACACTGCTGACTGGCTATGAGTTGCCACATGAAAATGATTGACAGGTGCATGCCATTTTGTATGAAAGGTCCAGTTCAGACACCGGGTAAGTTTTAGGGTTACAATAGCCATGGCACACAGCATTACAATGAGCAACTTTCTACATAGAAATCAGCTGACACCGTGGGCTAGGCTTACAGTATCGTTTAGAGTTGTTTAAAGTTAGGTTTAGCGCAACAAGGTTGAAGTCAAAGTCAGGGAGAAAATTTCGGGTCGACATACGGCTATAGGTAAGTGGAGTGTGTGCACGCAGTCGTTTCCATTCTGATATCGTATTACAATAAACGTACTGAATAGCACAAAAGAGGCGGTACGGAGCGTCGCGAACTTTCAAGTGTTGTATTCGCAGTAACAACACAATCGATTGCGATCGAGTTTCATCGATTTAAAGCGATTCTTTCTCCGAGAAATATCATAATATTCAGTCACCCTACTCCGGCAAACAACTTAAATTAAGTTTTAACATCACAGATACCATAGGACAGATACAGACACTGTTTATAAACATAGTCACGTGACATTTGCTGCGGTGCTGTATTGAGTCTGAGATAGTGATGATTCGATATCAGGATTTCAATTTCGATACGATATCGATACGATATTTTGAAAAATCGCGATATTGATATCGATATCGATATTTTTAAAATGATGTGAGTCTTATACAAGCACAAGAACAAAACGTAAACGTTCAGCAAGACACCCAAGTCTATTTTTCACTGGGCGCAAGCTGCGCTCAGCAGGTAGCCTATATAGGGATAGAAACTACTGCAGTCATTGCTCGGGTTCGGTTCTGTTCAGGTCACGTATTTCTACCAAACGCAAGCGTTCGTTTTGGTTCGCTTATGGTTTAATTGCAGTTATACAGAAAATAACAGCGGTCTACGTTTCCGGTTGGGTTCTGATGAGATGGGTCTTCACTGCGTGTGGGTTCTAAAAACTTTTAACAGGAGGGGTAATAGAAAATTAAAATGAAAGTGCGTAATGCAAGACAACCCATTTTATCTTGAGGCTTGTCGGGCATTATTTCTACTACAAATCTTTAGGCCCCTACTACAAATCCACCAGTGTTTGAATTGTGAAAAATTAGCTGGGGGCAGTGGCGTCATTTCACTAAATCCGTGGGAGTCCACTCTGTCTCCCTTCCTTTCCCCTCCCTTTTCTCCTTTTCTCCTCCTTTCCCTTTTCCCTTTTCCCCTCTCCTTTCCCCCTCTTTTTCCCTTTCCTGCCTTTTCCTCCCCTTAGAAGTAGGCCCTCTTAAATCCAGCTAGGGGGTCTGGGGTAGTGCTGTAAGCTCCCTCAGCGGGGACTGGGGCAGAGCCCCAGTCGAAATCGAATTTGGTACATTTCCAGTTTTAAAATGTGACATCTCGTGGCAAGAATTTCAATGGCTTTCTTGAAAATCAGTTGACCAAATTTCATGCATGCAGGGTTTATATATAACAGTCATTAACAGACAAATAAATCTAACACTTCTCCACTCTAACAACCTTGCATGTTGTATAACACACTTGAACTGACAAAATTATACTCAACTGATGAGTGATGAGTGCAACTACTGCTAGGATAATATGTTTCTTTACTAGCCTACGTAGGCTTATACATAAGTATATTATGCTTAGTTTACGTGTTGCCATTTAAAATCCATTAATCAACCAAAGTCTATTGCAAGCACACATGTCCTATGTCTCATCAGAAAACTAATGTAACACAGCAAA
>Ga0056128_1013112_pt1 | contig 10061 bp, 6 predicted proteins | sample WorMetLIZISLAND2_FD_71113 | JGI IMG/M metagenome (GOLD analysis project Ga0056128, IMG submission 71113) | Marine gutless worms symbiont microbial communities from Max Planck institute for Marine Microbiology, Germany - Olavius geniculatus... ... | reverse complement strand
TGTTCTGGAAACATTTTCAGACAGTCGTTAAAAACGTTTTTGTTTTCACAGTACTAGTGTGTTTAGCGCATTAGAGGTTTTGACGACAATGCGCTATATAAATTTACATTTGACATTTGAACTACAAATTTTGATCACATTGTCCTATGTGAAACAAGTGCCCGCCATTGTACTGTAGTTTTCAATCGACTGAAAATGCGCAGATTAGCGATGTTATTAGTCCAAAATTTTAATCGAATTTTAATCAATTATTTTGTAATCGATTAATTAATCGTTAATTTTTGCAGCCCTACTTTTAAGCCAGCGAAAAGATTTAAGAATAGCAGTAATGCGAGGCGAGTGAATTTAAGAGCTTTGACGACAGGACGAACGTGAGAGCGCACGTGTAGTTAAATAATCCGGTGGTGTTTGCATTTGCAACAAAACTAGAACAAAATTGCATGCGATTTAGTTTTGTTTCAGTTTTATCACAGATGCAACCTAATACAATAAAAAGTTAAAAACAACTCGAGACAGTCGCCGTCGACTCCGTTTACTGTTTATCACATAGTGGAACATAGCGCTACAAACGTCCCAAAAACTTGTATTTTGTTGCATGGGTTTACATATAGGCTACTGCAGTATAACCAAATTGCTTATTGTATTTCAGTTTATTTAGTTGCACATCTGCGACCGCCCTAAATATGAAGATGATAACGACGCAAGAACACTGTGAGGTACCGAATGGGCGAAAAAAAATGACACTCGTTTTAACTACGTCAATATATTACCACAAGCGGACAGGTCGCTACGTCACCTGTCCGCTTGACCTTTGACTTACTGAAGCCATTTAATGCGGCTTAACGTCAGTAATTGGGTTGAAAACTATTAAATAGTTTACACTTGTCGTTGAAGTTGACACATTCAGAAGCAGCAAAGCGGGCAGGCATCGACAGTGCCTACTGCCTTAGTAAAACTGGCCATCTTGGGCCCACCACCATGGATAGACCTGTCCAATATCCATTTTGGGCTTGAGGTAGAAGATCATCAGCTCAACATGGCCCTGCCATCGGCCAGGATCATAGCTGCAACTCGGACACTCACCACCCTTCCTCTAGCAGACATCCACCTGTGGACAGATGGAATGGTGTCTGTAAATGGCGACGGCGGAGCTGGCTTTGCCATCTTTGTCCGGGGTACTCTGCGGGTTACTGAGGCCAGTCTGGCAGGTCACGGAATATCCGAGTTCAGGGCTGAGGCCATGGCCTGTTTTGCTGGTCTACAGGCAGTCCTCACCTAACAGGATTATCAAGCTTGCCAGGCTGTTAAGAGTCCTCACCAATTCCAAGCCGCTACTCCAACGCCTCGCTCAAGGTCCTGCTCGTCAGGCAGACACCATATGCAGCTCCATCTGGACAGTTCTTGCAACCATTGGTTCGATGAACCTAGTCAATGTCCAGTGGATTCCGGGACCTATGGGTCTGGAAGGCAACACTGAAATCGACCTTGAAGCAAAGAGAGGTACTTCGTTACCACGTACAGTCCTCGGCACCTATGGATTTCATTTCTGCCTGCGCGGCCATCAACGACATCAACAGTGTCACTGACAAGAGGTATCGCGGCACCCACATGCCAGAATCCATAGGGTGCTCGCCGGCAATGTCAACCAGTTCCAGCGCTGGCAACGATATTGGTTCAGAGACCAGTGCGTCACGGTGGCCCAGCTACACACTGGTCATTCTCTGTTGCTGGCATATATCTGCACCGTATCGGACGCCGGGTCTCTGCCACCTGTCAATGGCGCTGACAAGACAGCAGAGCACCTGGTGCTACAGTGTCCAGCTCACGACCAAGACCGGTGGGACATCTGGCAAGGAGGATAGTTCAACACAAAACCTAGACGCCTCTGGGACTTGCTGAAGTGGGGATTGGGGCGATGACCCGTCCCCCTGTCCGGGAATGAGAGTGAGAGAGAGAGAGCAGCGTCGTGGATTAAAAAATAGGCGGGCAAAAAGCTGCAATTTTCCGACAGAGGAGATAAGATTATGGGTACTCAAAGTAAAGTTTTAATCTTGCCCTTGAATTTCTCCAAATTAGGGGTTTTTAGGTTGAAATTTTGCATTCCTGGACCAAAATTTCCGGCCAAATAAGATTCGGCAACAATTTTTTGACAGCCATAAACTTGGAAGGGAGCAATTGCTTTCCCTGCCGTCTCCCCCTCCCTGAAACGACGCCGCTGTTCGCTGTTCAGAAGAGGTTCGAAAGCAAGTTCTACACCACAGTAAAACAAACAGTCAGAAGCTATAGAGACAGCCACACACGGCACACATGCAGTGTGGGTGGTCCTGCGTGATCAGTGGTGAACTGAGTGGTCAACTGAATGGTCAGTGGTCAGTATAGTCAGTAGGAGAATCCGTCGACGAGAGATTTGTTGAGAGATTCTTTCATGCGACGTTCGGACGCCCGGCGATAACGCTCCAGTTCCTGCACGTGACAGCAACAACCACCAACAGTCACAGGCTGAAGAGCCACCACCACGACCACACCGACTAGTGGCGTAGGCAAGGGGGCCCAAGGAACCTAGCCCCCAATCGGCCAGACAAGACATTTATAAGCACACGTTCAAACTGCACCAAATTTGCCAATTTCGTCAGTTGATTCTCAGGAAAATAACTGAAATGGTTGCCACCAGCTGTCACATTTTAAAGCCATCCTAATGCACCAGATTCGATTTCAGATGGGACTCCACCCTAGACTCCACTGAAAAAGCTTATTTGCTCAGCCAGACACCCTAGCTAGATTTTAGGGGTCCTAGTTCTAATGGAAAGAGAAAAATATAGGAGAATAAAGGGGAAAGAAAGAAGGAGGGGTAAAAAAGGAAGGAAAAAAGAGAAGGAAACAAGAGAAAGAAGAGGGAAGGGAAAAAAAGAGAAAGCCCTCCAATTCACATTTTTGGCTAGGCCGCTGATACCAACTATCTATGGTTTTTGCTGACGTAAAGGTAGCACTTACAAATGTTACGATCAAGCGATCATGGGTTTAACTCCCAGCCAGTTTACTAACAAGCGGTTACTATTAAAATGGATGACTGTCTGGTATGGACAGGGAAGTATGTCGGGATACAGGCCTAACCGTCCAACCAGGTCAGACGTCTATCCCTCTGGGGCGAGTAAATCGAGTACCGGCAAGGCGGGCGTGATCAACTATGTCAGGTGAAAGCTAACACCATGTGAGCCTGTATGGCTAACATGGTGTTAGCTTCCACCTGACATAGTTGTATGGCAAATGACGCTCCGCAACCCTGAGATGGTAGTTATCGAACATGTAGCGGTGTCATTTCGAATGAGTGATAGTTGTCTGATATATCTGCAGCCTTGCTGACTGAAATGAATCACATTTGCAATGTAACTTTCGCTTAAAAATAGCTAAGCGTTTGCAGTTACATGCAAAAATAAACCATGAAAAAAACAAAAAAGTTTTCTAGCAGTCGCCGACCGTCCGTGGTTTACACAACAAAAACATATAATAACGACTGAAACAAATTTTTGAAATCACTTTTATTGTCAAGGTACGGGCGTCCGTCCAAAAACGTTTTAAAACGTTCCATCAGATGTTGTAGCTTTAAACATCTTTTAAAACGCATTAAATGCGGCTAGATAAAAAATAAAACATAAAACACTAGCAAAAACATGTTCTCTCTCTCTCATTCCTGATCAAGGAGGCGGGTCTCCGCCCCAATCCATTCCAGAAAGTCCCAGAGGCATCGGGGATCAGTTACGAACAGACTCCTGTAATAAACTCCTAGGAATTGGATCCCGGGGGGGAGGGGTTGCAGCGATTTGCTGGGCTGGTGAAGTCGGAGGTGAGCGGCAGGTGACCGTTGCCAATGGTCGCCGGTCGCTTGGTCGACGTCAGACCCAGATGCTTCCACCACGAGAAGGTGGCCACACAGGAAGCACGTTCTTGTTTGTTTCACTGCGATAATGGCGGCAGAAAAAACGAATCCAAAGTTTACACAGATCTGCAGCTGACCTCGTCCTTCTGTGCTCGTATGGCATCGATGGCGGCCTCGGCAAACTGTTTGTCTTTCGCTGGATCATCAACCAATGATGGATTGGCAACATTCTGCACCGTCCAGACAAATACACCAAGTTACTGTATACTCCCGACGGACGGGCCCGTGCAGACTTGGTGGCGTAACTGTAGAGTGTCGGACTTACAACCAAGAGCTACTGAGTTCAACTCTAGGTCGGGTCACCAATCACCATAAAGTGATTACTACCTGGACGGGTGACTGTCTGCGGGAAGGTAAACAATCTCGGTATTATAAACAACCATCAAGGTCAACTCAGCCTTTTGTCCCTCCGAGGTAGGTAAATCGAGTACCAGCCTGTGTGCCTGGGGCCAAGGTAAAGCACATTCGCCTGTGTCAGATGGCAGATAACACTGTGTGATCCCATATGGCAGGTGACACTCTGCAGCTATAAGAGACTGAGATGGATTTCCCATGAAAAGCTATAGACTCCTTTATATCCCGTGTATTAACAGCAAGTTATCAACCAATGAAGTTTATTTAAAACATGGCCACAGAGTAGCGCACATGTGATGGACTGAAACTGGTTACAGTATTTAAAAAATTCAATCCTAATAAAACAGCTAGGCCTACTTCAACGATGATCCGTTTTCAGTGAAAGTTAACATGTAAACTACTGACGAAGCTAATACAAAATACGTAGGCCTACCATAACAAACAAAACACAATTAAAATGCTAATACAACTCAAAATATTTTATTTACTTATGCTCTGTAATGAGATTTGTAATATAGAAGAGTGACAATTATTATTAGCTAACTGTAGCATACAGTCATTATGTGCAGTTATTCACTAAGGTACCTTTGTGGAGAGAAAATGCAATGCAATGTGAGTGAACCATCAGCAACAACAGAGTGACTTAACTATAAAGAATTTTTCTTACCTTTTGCGGAAACTTTGAAACATAAGCCTGCTTCCACAAATCCACCGGGGATCTACAACATTAGATTAACTTTTGTTCAGAACAAAATACACAAAAACATAACAAGAAATTTGAGCTAATGCTCACGAGATGCGCAAAAGCCTATAGCAGTTCCGGTTCAGTAGTTTAGCTGAAAATTGGGGTGTTCATGCTAAGTTAATATACAAATACCAAATTCTCTATCTAGATCGCATAACGATAGTTCCGTGGCGCCACCTTGTGAATAATATAGACTTTTGTTGCAACCCGAAATCGCCAAAAAATTCATAAAAACCCCTATTTTAGCGTTCAAAGTCATTCAAGGTTATTGAATTTGGCGCCAATCGAGAGCCAGTGTACGACTTCGTATTAGAGATTAATAGTAACCTAGGCCCTATCTTGCACCGTTATTGAGATACAGCGATTTATTGGCCAAAAATTGCAAATTTTGTCCACCCCGTCTCATTTAGCGCCCTCATTCAGGGTAACCCCCTTCGAATTTATGGAAAAGCTTTACGGTTCCTGAAACTAGAGTCTTCCAGGCAGCCGATGGTGAAGATTTGGTAATTCTATCTTGCACCGTTTTTGACTGATCCACCTGTGGGGCAGACGGATGAATGGACAGACAGAATTGCGATGGCTAAAATGCGCCGAAAGCAGTAGCTGCAAAATATATACATGCAGTTAAAAAGTTTTCATAAACGTAAACTTTCTATGACCTGATACAGCAATCAATGTAGCGTCAGTGATGCCAGACTGTGAAACAGATCGTGTGCAAGTGTTTACTGGTGTCATCCGGAAAAAAGTCCATAATGAACACTAGAGTGATAAAACAAGAAGAAATAAAAAAATATGAAAAATTCATTAACCTTTGTTAGTTAAGCTGTTAAATCAAATTACGAAGAAACAAAGTATACCTAGCCATAACTCTGCTCAAATCACCTTCTGGTAATGGCGGACTTCCTACAAATTAATAAACACAACAAACGTCACATCATCACGTTTATTGCCCAGATCTGACAAAAAACACGCATTACATCAGAAACATGATGCATTTCACGGAAATGTTTGCTACAGCTAGCAAATCGCCTACTGCACTAGTGAATCTCAATGTCATAGGTCGAAGGTCAAAGATACATGTTGCAGTAAAGTGAGTGAGTACGCACTGCTGGATGGACATCCGCATATCATGTCAGCACTGTCGTTATAAAAAGAGTTGGATCACGGAACATTTAATATTAATGAGAACAAGATGATCAAGCCTTGCTCAAAACTAAGTAACGCCTGAGGGTAAACGCAATTCACCACGCAGACAGTAATAAAGTGGTGCCATCTAGAGAATGATGATTTGTGAATCCAGGCCGACTAGTTCAGGCAGTACCATGCATGAAAAAACACCCAAAAAACCCATGACCTATAGGCTTCTGAAGTTTGTCAAGGTACATGTTTGTGCAAAATTTTATCAATCTAAGTGCTAACAGAACGATGACGCTGAAAACAATACTACCATCGCTTCCAGAGGCAATAAAACAAGAGAAAATAACAAGTAGTAGCATATACTGACCAATGTGCTGAAAGCTGTCACTGCCGGCCGTAATAGATAATGGTTTGTTATGATCCTCATGATAGCACTTACTACAACAAAAAAAACAATTCTACAATAATATTACAAAGACGACAACGTGATACAATATTTACTTTGATAAAAAACTCAAAGTGTGTGAGCTATCTTCACTTTTGGTAATTACATATGTATAAATATTAATGTGAAATTACTAGGCTCCCGAACTCAGAAACCCTGCACCATGTACAATTTTTGTATTCCTCTAACAATCTTTGTAATTCAGTGTGTATCTGTCTTTGTTATATTACACAATGTCTCAGAAAAAATGTCCCAATATTTGATTGTCCATATCTTTGCCAAATATTAACCGATTCTCAAACTTTTTCACTTGCACACTCTTTGGACAATTGGCAATAAACTGACTATTGAATATCTTGTCAAACCTTAACTGTGTAGCTACACTACCTTGTAAATTATAAATGCAAGAAAAGTTGAAAAACTGACAATAATAGGCAAAAAGCATGTTAGACAATGAAAGACACTTCAAAACAAAGTCACGATGAATAATCTCTATGACGCTACACTGTATTAGATCCGTCATTGTGTATGTCTGACGTGTTGAATGATTTATTTGTTTTTGACCTTTTTGGTTAAGTAGGCCTACCAGTTTATCTACAGGGGTCGTTCTCTTCAGTACCTGCATGCTTCAGTCTGCCAGTTTCATGCTTTTGATTGGTGATTCCAATTTTTCCAAATCTTTTAGTAACGTGTCCAGTCTTTTCCTTTTGCTGTTTATCTTTGAATATTCTGCCAAAATTCTCCGCGAACTGTATTTTTACGCGCAAAAGCAGCTACTGCTTTAGCGTGTCTTAGCCATCGCAATTCTGTCTGTCTGTCTGTCTGTCCGTATGTCACACGGGTGGATCAGTCAAAAATGGTGCAAGCTAGAATTACCAAATCTTCACCATTGGCTGCCTGGAAGACTCTAGTTTTAGGATCCGTAAAGCTTTTTCATAAATTCGAAAGGCGTCAACCCGATCGAGGGCACTAAATGAGACAGGGGTGGAAAATTTTTTTCGATTTTTAGCCAATAAGTTGCTGTATCTCAGTAACGGTGAGAGATAGGGCCTAGGTTACTATTAATCAATAACAGAAAGTCGTACACTGGCTTTCCATTGGCGTCAAATTCAATGACCTTGAATGACTTTGAATGCAAAATAGGGAGTTTTTATGGATTTTTTGGCGATTTCAAGCTGCGACACAAGTCTGTAGCATTCACAAGGTGGTGCCATGCAACTAAGTCATTATGTAATCCAGATAGAGTTTTTGGTATTTGTATATTAACTTAGCGTAAACACCCCAATTTTTAGCTAAACTACTGAACGAATAAAACAGTTTGGACCGCTGGAATCCTTATCCAATATGCTTTTCAACGATACCAAATTTGCATGTCCAGACTTAGTGGAAAATGTTAATTTTGACTAAGTAGGTCGAAAAGGGGTGTAACTGGAGATAGACTGGCAGTTTGCGAACAGGAACTGCTATAGGCTTTCGCACATCTCATAAGCATTAGCTCAAATTTCTTGTTTAAACTGGTATAAGTTCTGAATAAAACTTCATTGCTAAATAGCACGTTTCACTGTCAGTGATTGTCAATGCATTAAAAATTATTATTAACAACAATTTTGTCTGCTTTTTTTCACAGACACAAGAAATATATTTAGTACTAAATGTCTTTACTTTTTATATGAAAATTAGTAGAAAAATGTTTCAGAAAATCATATTTTGCATATTTATTACTGTAATTTTAGTGATTTTTGACAATTTACGTTTTACATGGTAGTGTAGCAACACGGTTGAAGTTTGGTGGGATATTTAATAACCACACTATTGCTAACTGTCCGAAAAAAGGTGCCAGTAAAAAAATTTTTAAAATCCGATAATATTTGACAAAGATATGGACAATCACAAAATGGGACGATTTTTTTGAGACACAGTGCATTACAGAATTTTAAGATAGAAATTGATTTCTGGAATTTCAACCATCTCACGTTACTTTTCACTTTCAGCATCTTGCGACTGCGGATTTAGCAACTTATATAACACAATTTTTTCTGCCCCTGGAACGAAGAGTTGTCAGCACCAATGAAAGAGGACACATTTTCCCAGTGCAAAATCGTAATCCGGCATTGGCTATAGTGATGTCACACAATAACGATTGACACAAGTGATCAATAATGCTAATAAGACAACGACAATAACAACAACACAGGTGATCAATGATGACACCTGGTTTGACAATGCAATACAGGTAAAGTGATTAGTAATGAGTATTGTCACCTAAGTGAAGTAGCAAAGACAAGGTGACTGATGATGGAACGTGTTCGTTTTAACAGCGACTCATGCTTCATGCTGAAAAACTTCACACAAATCACATCAGAACATAACACCGCAGGTAACAAAATAGATGCAAGTACACCATTCTGCTGCATACTTACTTACTTACTTACTTACTTACTTGTTTGCTTACTCAAATATACTTGAGTAAGCAAACAATTAAGTAAGTAAGCAAGTAAGATGAATGGCTAAAATGTCCAAAGCGAACAGTGTTACTGCTTGGGGTAGAAAATGGTGAAAAGATAAGCATTGGGATGCGACCAATAGATAGACATCGAAGGTCCTGCGGTGACAGGTCATGTTCCAGCCACGAGCAGGGGTGACCGGAAAAGCTCGTTCATCGACGTTAGACAGTTGAATGCAGCTGACGAACAGTGATAAAGACGAGCTGAAACAAAGTTGCTCACAAGCCTTAATGTGTGCTAGTTGCAAAAGTTCATCGATGATACAATACAATACAATACAATACAATGGAGAATTTGCACTCAAAAACTGAAAAATAAACTGACAGTTTAATCTAGCACATAAACTAAAAAGAACTGAAATGTTTAAAAGAAAAATGAAATGAGAGATACTGAGAATAGAAACAGTCCTAAATGTAAAACTGACAAAATAACTGACAAAATTCGAAAAATGACTGAAAGTAACGAAAACTAAAATAAGAGAGAAAAACTAAAAGGTGAGAAATGAAGAATAATAATGAAAACCAAAACTCAGAAAAAAACTGAAAAGAGTAGAAATAAAAACCGTGAGCAGGTCCGATAGCCGTGGAGTCAGTCCGAGGGGGTGCCAGATGTCTATGGAGGATAGGATTTGAGAAAAAGAAAAGTTTTGACAAAATAACTGACAAAATTCGAAAAATGACTGAAGTAAAGAAAACTAAAATAAGAGAGAAAAAACTGAAAAGGTAAGAAATAAAGAATAATAATAATGAAAACTAAAACTCAGAAAAAAAACTGAGGAGAGTAAAAACAAAAACCGTGAGCAGGTCTGAATAGCCGCGAAGTCAGTCCGAGGGGGTGCCAGATGTCTATGGAGGAAAGGATTTGAGAAAAAGAAAAGTTTTGAGATTGGAATGAAAGAATGATGGGGTGATGGATGACAAGAGTGGTGATGGTGACACTGAC
>Ga0056128_1013110_pt1 | contig 10062 bp, 4 predicted proteins | sample WorMetLIZISLAND2_FD_71113 | JGI IMG/M metagenome (GOLD analysis project Ga0056128, IMG submission 71113) | Marine gutless worms symbiont microbial communities from Max Planck institute for Marine Microbiology, Germany - Olavius geniculatus... ... | reverse complement strand
ATTTATCAACATCGATGACCTTGAATGACCTTGAACCCTAAAAATATTGATTTAACGTGATTTTTTGGCGATTTTTGGCTGCAAAAGAGTGAATTACGACGAAATGGATGGAGATAGACTTAAGATTACCTGCGAACAGGAACTGTTATAGGCTTTCGCACGTCTCGTGAGCTTTTCTCAAATTAATTGTTGTTAATTGTCAGTAGGTTATACTTAATTTTCACAGCCTGATGTATTGTATCTATGTAGGAGCCTGAGAAACGAGAGAAACAAAAACCGAAAGAAAAGAAAGAGACGTCGATTGCGGTGCCTACTGTGATTGACAGCGGGAGTGATACAGAGGTGAGTGATGACGCAAGCCATGATGATGTCACCACCGGACCACCCACCGAGTTTGAGCTGGACATTGGCAACCTGTCCTGTGTCATCTGCAAGTGAGTAGTACTAGTAGTAGTAGTAGTTGTCAGCAGCATCATGTGTTAAAATGTAGACAGGCAGGAAGTTGCAAATTTCCAACTTAATTCCAACAGACAGCTGATAAGCAGAAAATTTTCAACAGAGTGCTCAGAGTTATAGATGCTCCAAATTTTTATTCTGTCCTTGATTTTTTAAATGGGTGTTTTTGGCCCCAAAATTTGCATTTTTCGACGAAAATTTGCATTTTTCGACGTAAATTTGTGGACAAGCACATTTTCTGACAATTTTGTGACAGCCCAAACCTTAGGGGATCTGCTTACCTGGGCCATTATGGCCACTGGTTGTAGTAGTAGTAGTATTAGCAGTGAGTGTGGAATGCTGTTTATTGTAGCACAATGTCAATATCGTCCACAAATCGTCTGGTTGAGTGCCAGGAGTGCCACAGTCTCTATCACCAGGTCAGACATTTATTTCTTTTCATCTAATACTGGTAATTATGTTTGTTATTACATATATCAAAGGAGGTTAGGCATTCAGGTTTGTCTGTTTGTTGGTTGGCTGAAAAGTCATAGATGGATATCGACACAATTTTGTGGGGAATTAGTGTGACCTAAAAAGTGACTAGAACAGATTTTGCACAGAACATAAAGAATTTTTAAACAGAATAGATTTTTATGGACATTTGGTTGTCTTTTGGGTTTTTTATTATTACGTGCAAAAGCAGCATTCAGCGCGTCTTAGTCTTCACAATTCTGTCCGCCTGTCTGCCTGTCACACGGGTGGATCAGTCAAAAACGGTGCAAGTTAGGATTATCAAATCTTCACCATCGGCTGCATGGAAGACTCTAGTTTCAGGAACTATAAAGTTGTTCCATAAATTCGAGGGGGATCACCCCAAACGAGGGTGCTAAGTGAGAAGGGGGTGGGAAAAAGTTACGATTTTTAGCCAATAAGTCGCTGTATCTCAATAATGGTGCAAGATAGGGCCTAGGTTACTATTAATCACTAATAGGAAGTTGTTCACTGGCTCTCGATTGCCACTGAATTCAATGACCTTGGATGCCCATGAATGCTAAAATAGGAGTTTTTGTGGTTTTTTGGCGATTTCTTGCTGCGAGACACATTCCCAGAGTGAATTGCGCCAAAAGCAATTGAGATAGACATAGAAAAGCTGCATAAGAAATTTTTAGCATTGAATGTAGATTCCAACGATCGAAGTCTCGATTTTCTAGGTTAAAGAAAACCTGCACACGAGGGCATGAAAGAGCGGTACCCTCGTAAAAGTTGTTATTTTACCATTGCTGGCCATCGTGAAAATGGGCATGGGCATGCTACCTATAACAACAAGCACTAGTGACAAGCTTTTCTGTCATATCAACATCGATGACTTTGAAAGACACTAAACTTCCGATATTAGGGGTGTTTATTGATTTTGCGATCTTCAGCTGCAGCACACACTCCAAGAATGAACTGCGGCGAAATGGCTGGAGATAGACTGACAGTTTGCGAACAGGAACTGCTATAGGCTTTTGTGCATCTCCTGAGCATTAGCTCAAAATTTTTGTTATCAGTGTTGTCTTACTGATAGGAGTTTGGGTGGCAGACATTCTCAGCTGAGGTTTAATAAGAGTTTAGTGCGTTATTTACAGTTTTGAAATTGTGGAATGGAATGGACTTTGTTTATGTTTCTTTATTTTTGCAGTTATCTGATAAAATGTTTGTGCACATTGCATTGTTTGGATTACTTTGACTGCGTTGGAAGGAAATTATAATTTACTTGCGTCTATGTTTAGGTTATAGTTTGTTATATTTTTACGTTTATATCACGGCAAGTTGTTACTTATGACCTGCAGGATTGTCATAAGCCGCCAGTCACGGAAGACGTCAACGACCCACGTTTTGTCTGGTACTGCTGCAAGTGTGCCAAGAACCTTAAAAAGATTGTAAGTATTGGTACTTCTGCTCCTTATATTGCCATGCATCTGGCCATTTCTGAGGCCCTATCAGTTCAGGTCATTTTGCATCCCCATTGTAACCAAAGGTTACACTTTGGTTACAGTGATGCTGTAAACAACTGTGAAGCTTTAATCGGCATTAAATCTGAAAGTAACTGGTGGTACATCAACACTGGTAACATGCAGTATATTCACTTTATTAAAAAGTTGGTGTGCTTTTTATTGACTTCTTTTTTTCGGATTTGAAATTTTTTGAGTCCTCGGTATGCTAAGCCTGACTGCTGCATCAAAGTGGCAGATTTTTTTGAGAACGCTCAATTTGTTTCTAACTTTTTTGTAAGGCATTCTCTGAGGTCTTTTTATGTTGCTTTTCTAAGTGTTATGAGAATGTGCATGCTTTCCTAAGTGTTTTCTATGATAAGAAATTCTTCTTAAGAAGGTTTTAGAATGTGGTTTTGGTTGAATTAATTAAGACTAAGACATTGATAATTTGGCTAAGCTTGGTCCTCCTTGACTGGCTGGAGTTAAGTTTTGGCACATTCGCCCGTGTCTGGTGGCAGGTAACACTGTGTGATCCCATATGGCAGGTGACGCTCCATAGCTCTGTGAGTGGTTCAATCTTCTATTGACTATATTTCGACCTTTACCTTGCCTAGTTGAATACCTGGGCCATTATATCCAGTGTTTGAATTGTGAAAAATTAGCTTGGGGTTGAGCTTTTGGATGGTCAGAGCCAGACCAAAATTGTGATGTAAATCATGTGCACATAGTATATAGCTGACCCCCCAGAACATAATTTGACAGTGTGTTAGGGGGTTGAGAAAACAGTTGGGGGGTTCAACCCCCACTCCTCCCCCAGCAATTCAAACACTGACTACATCTGCACCAAGTTTTAATTACAGTCAAAAAATAAAAAAGAAAAAAAAATCACATATATCTCAACGACCTTCCAATGTCAACTCTGCAACAAGTCTAAGCCACGCTCATCCAGGGTACCACAACAAAAGTTATTAAGTAAGTAAAATCGTGGGAACGTGACACTGTTCTTGGTGTCGTCTAAAGGTGGTAAAGAACCAGAAGAAGTCGTCAAAGCCTGGCACATCAACAACAACGTCAGGAGCACGAGATTCGCCGATCGCTACCAAGCCGGTGAAGTCCGACCCGCCATTGCTACTGCAACCTTTCAAGCGACCTGAGGCCATCAAGGTACTACTAATACTAATACTAGCCAGAGTGATGTCAGCTTAATAAAACTCATAGCTGGTACTCAGCAATTAGTTGGTTTTGAAACATTTATTGTGGATTTTTAAAAATCTTTTGGCAACTCATGCAGTGATGGCATTTTGTAACTTATTTGTGGAACAGTTCTCATATTTAGATTTGAAGTTGTGAGAATTTCGGCCTAGGTGATAATTGGCTGCAGTGACGGACAATTAGTAAAACTAATTTGAATTGTATAGAAGTAGGGCTGTGGAAATTAACAATTAATTAATCAGTTTGCTGTTTAAAAAATTAATCTAGTAAAGTTTTGTTAATGTACTAAAATCTGATTAAAATTTTTGACTCATTAAATGCTTAATATGACTGATGTGTAACGTTTGTAAGCTAATTTTATTTCGCATTGGACATGTTGTCAAGATTTGTGTCTCTTGTATAGTGCTAGTTTAACAGTCTGCACTTATAATAGTAATGCAACAGAGCAAGATTATTTTAGTTTTTCCACAATTAATCGATTAAAAAATTTCAATCAGTAGCAGTTTGAATGAGAAGAATTATTGTCAGTTAGTCCCAACTCCGATTGGCTCGTGCTGTATGCGTGTGTTAGCCTACGGTGGTGAAAGAGACCACAGAGTCTGCAGGAGGAGGTCGTGGGCTTGTGGGTCTTGCCAGCCTCGCTAAGAACCTCAACAGTCGATCTACCATTTCCACTACCAGTTCGTCCGCCACCGGCCTGCAAGACCTTGCCCGGTACATGGTCGCTTAAGTGAGGTGGTAACTTGAATGGCCAGTTGCAAGCCTATCGAGAAGGCGGTGAAGGGGAGAAAGTTTTTTTGGGCCCCGTGGTATTTGGGGGGGGCACCATCGCTGAACATATATTTGCTTGAGAGCAGAAATGATCATCTGTATTGAGCTTCATCAGTTATTTTGCGACGATTTTTCAACAAATCTGACTATTTCTTGGATGAATGATGTTATAATCCTCTTCAGTATTCTAGCCCCTCCCCAGACACCACACCATGTGGGGCCCTACGATAATGTTTCCTGGGTTTCGCTTTGGCTCTCGTTGAGCCTTGCCAATTGTCTCAGTAATATTTGTACAAAAAACTATTTTAATGTGATAATAGTTCTTCAAGTTACAATCAATTTTTGACGTTTTTTTCGTTTATTTTAACACCTATTTTGTGCGTTCCATTTTCCCCAGGTAGTGTAGAAGCGCATCTGAAGTGAGGTGGGGACTTGAGTGATGTCATTTGATGGCCAGTGTTGCATTTGATGCTAGAGTGGGCAAGCCACTATGCAATACGAGCTTATAAGACTCCAGTGTAGTATCATACTTGAACCAAGCTACACCGTGACACAGATGAACGTGCCCTGCCTTAACCCCAGCCAGATAGGCTGGTACTCGATTTACCTACCCTAGAGGGATGGAAGGCTGAGTTGACCTAGGCAGCTGGTTTCATATCGAGATGGTTTACCTGCCTGCAGGCAGTCACCCATTGCAGTACTAACCCGGCCTGACGTAGAGTAACTTTGTTGATCGGATGAAGTGCGTTACTGCTACGCCAAGCCACCAACCCAGTCTTTTCAGTTGCGTTTTATGGACTATACAAGGTGAATGAACTGGCAGTTTGTTTCAATTCACTAGCATATATTTCACTTTTTTAAAATTTCGTTGACAAAATGAGGTGTCGTCGGATAGGATATTCTGCCGCTCTGTCCTAGGTGTGTGCCTGCATTTTAATTCATTTATTTTTAATCAGCAGATGTTGTATTTGCAGGTCGAAGGCTGCGGATCAGGGCGCTGGAAGCAACCGGATGACATCGACGACCAAACCATCCATCGGAGTCGACACGAAGAGCTCGCAGTTTTCCACGAGTGGCGGGTGGGGCACAGGCAGCGCATTCTCCGCAGCCCGTCCAACCACGCTGGGAAAAACCAGCACCGATACACTGGGAAAGTCCAGCGTGGGGAAGACCGTTGCGGCTGTGTCTGCTAAGTCAAGTTCGGGGGCCAGTGTGAGTGGGGGGTCAGTGAACTCCACCACCACAAGTTCTGGAGTGGTAAAAATGTCGCAGAGCACGCTGATGAGCGCCGACAAGCGACTGCAGAATATGAAGAGAAAGGCGAAGCTGGCTGAAAAACGACCGCGATAGACAACCAAACCGAATGACGCTTTTGCGCTAGAGAAATGTGTCCGCCCACTGCTGACATATTGTGTGCAGCTGTCCGCTTAGCTTTTCACATGCGTCATTTAGTTTTTGTTTTGAATTTCAGCTTAAAGTCCACTTTTACTATGCTAAATTTTTACGTGTCGTTTTACTGGAGGTTTTTGATGTCCTGTAAGTTTCAGATCTTTAAATTTTTTCAGCTGAAAATTAGCACGCTTGTTACTTTTACACAGAGGAACGTTTACGCCAGTGTTTGTGTTTATGACTCTTTGTTTTCAAGTTAGATGGGAACAGATGGACAAGATCCGTAATGTGACCTATTACGACGGCTGCATTATTATAAACTTGCTTAACGCATGTACACAGCGATGAAACTGATCTGATCTAAGTTCAGTTCATTTTTTATAAATCTGTATTTTTGTGTTTTTTTCACGTGTGTTTGACTGCATCTGGAAAAAAATCCATCAATGTGACTTTGTGAAATACCGCTTGAGTTAATGTATTGTTGCTATACATTCACTTCCGTTTACGTACAGTTTTTGTTGCTTTTGGGTCCCTATCACAAAATTGAGCTGGGGCAAGGGCTGGGCCTTCACCCCTGACCCTCCCTGGACTAGAAATCTGGTGCAGTTGGTCGTACCATATTATTGCAGGTTTTCTCCTGCATGAATCTGCCAGTGTGACAGCGGAAGAATTGTGAGAATTTAGCGAAGTTACAGACAAGAGTCTGGTGTCATTTCTTAACTCATAGTGTAGTAATTTCCTGAGCCGAACTGGCTGACACTCAGTAAATGAATTTTGTATCAAATAGTAACGTGCTATCGTTGCAGCGTGTTAACGTTAGTGGTGTGTGCATGTAAATGCAAAGGGGGCAATTAGCAACAATAATTGCGTAAAAATTAAAATTGTAATGTTGTATTTTTCCCAGCCACATAGCTCATATAGCGGTGCTGATCAGATCTGCGTTTTTTAGCCCTTAGCCGGACACCAGTTTACACTGCAAGACCACAGATTCAGGGCTAATGCATCGCACGGTGTGCCGGTTTACGTCCCAGCTATCGCTGGTAGGCCCTACTCACTGCACCTGGCCACGGTGGGATGGCCAGGCTGAGTTGACCTGAATGGGTGGTAACATGCCAGTATGGTTTACCCGTTTGCCATGTAGGCTGCTAACAAAGTTCATCGTTAATTAACTTTCATTATTAGACACGTGTTAACTCTGAACTAAGACGCTATATATGTGTGAAAGGGCAGGTTTACTTGTTCGGGCTAAATTTCACCTGACGCCTGGCAAACGCTTTTTTGTGTGATTATTTTTATTTTTCACTTTCAAAGGGGACCCGGGTCTAAGGACACTCACTCTAGAGAGGAACAGTATGTTCTCCAAGACGCACACAAATTATACTAAGGAACAATCAATAACACGAGGGCAGGCATCAGAAAGGCACTTATTTATCAATGCCGACCACCCATGGTTATACGCAACACAAAATAGGCCTAAATAGAATTTACATGGGTCTAATCCCAGAAAAAAAGGGGGAAAGTTCAGTCATTCACAATGAACACAATATTTAATATACTAACATACACACACAGCACAATAAACTAATGAACTCTTATGTCCTTACTTAGAATACAGGCCTAAAAATGCCGTAAGTTTCTCCTTAAAATCAGTTGCTGAGTAGAATAAAATCCGTCCTTGGTTACCTTAACGATAAATGAGCTGTTTTACAAATGACAGCTGAGCCAGTCTGCGCTGTAGGCCCATTCTTCAAGTCGACATACAATGTAGTGCAAGGGCTCAGCTGTTCGCCACAGATGGGCGTGCTGATTTTTAATTAGAAAGAAAATGAACCGCATATCAGTATGCCTACTAACCAAGTGACCGAAGTAATGAAGTAAGAGGCGAAATCGGTGATTGCTGCTGCTTCCTTCCAGCTGCTATATCGTGACCAAGAAGTTTTGGCTGGGAGGGTTGAACCCTTCAAATCTCTCTTTCCCTAGGGGGCCACGGACCCCGTCTAACATAATACAGTAATCAAGTATGCCATTGGATTCCACAAGGGCACGCGAGCGTAGGCTACCTGCCAAGTGGCATCTGAATCTGTCGAACTGTTTAAGCAAGGTAAGTAAATAAGTCATTAATAGAGTTTTTACACGATCGAGCAAACATCGAGCGGCTAGCTCGACGTTCTATGGTAATTAACATGCTAATTAGGAGGGCGTGCGGGTTGTAATTGGAAGGCCTATATAACACGTGATCACGGTGTACGGTACGGTCCAGCTTATACTCGGCTGACGATCTTTCTTTTCAATTGGTTGCAGACATGGATGACAACTTATTCGCAAAGATACAGCACAATCCGCATCGCGTTCTGTACAAACTTTTACCTGAGAAAACTGATCTCCGACCACGGAGTCATTCTTTCACATTATCTGTCAAGACTGATAGTAGAAATTACATAAACAGAATGTTGTTCAAAGACAATTATTAGTCAGCACTTTCCATCTAATAGTCACACTACAGTAGTAATCATTTGGACAAAGTTCTATTCAATGACATTTATCAGACTTTTATGTCTTTTTGTATGCTATGTATGGTTGCATTTTGTCAATCTGTTTTATTAAAGAGAGATGATGATGATGATGATGATGATCAGCAGTGGGCTAAGAGCCTAAGCCGAGACCTACATTTGAGCTAGGGGCGGGGTTCCAATAGGCTTGCTTGAGCCAGCTCGATGTTTGCTCGATCGTGTAAACACCCTATAAGATGACTTCGAAGGCGCATATTTAGCAGTTAGCCACAAAGCACCGCGCTCTCAACAACTAAACAAAAATGTCTTCAGCAGCGATTTAAACGAACACGACAGACTTACAGACGTGGTTAGATTGGTTACTATTGACAGTCCCTAAGGAAGTCGTCTCTGCCCTATCCGACGGTATGATCGCCGACCCCTTACGACGTACCGTTTAGCCACAATACCGCACGATTGGCATACCATAAAATGGGTTATAAACCGTCAAGATCGTCCAATTAGGATACGCCACTTCCTATTGGTGATCAGTAGCAACATAGGTCTTATCACGCACCCTTTAGCCACAATACATCCGTTGCCAGGCCCGTTAAGAGCCACAGCGGGCCTGGGGAAACAATCTCACCCCCTCAAAAACATTTTCGCGGAGCTCTTCTGGGGAGAAAATTTTTGAATTTTTTATATAGTGCATTCTGGTGTAGGCCCTACATTGTATTTTTGAGCGACGGCGGGTCCCCAAACGTCGCGGGGCCCAGGGTGACTTACCCCCATTACCTTCCCCTCCCCTCTCGACGGGCCTGTCCGTTACGGACGACGACGACGGACAGACAGACGACAGACAATAGCTAGTACCATAAGCTCGACCGTTACTTGAGTACGTTCGGCTAACAAATTGAACTAAGTGGAGTCTGGGTTTAAAACAAAGCCGCGTACAGGTCGACGTAGCTGAATTGATATGGTTCAGTTTTTGGTGAACTGATTATTAGGCAAACAGTAACGCATTACAGTAAGCACCGTCTAACGATGTGGGTGATCTACGTGACTACTCGCACGTACGCGTTAACCAATGACCAATGAGTATGAGCTCGCCCTGCTTGCCCGTTTGTCAGTTCAGGTTACGTCGCTGTGTATGCGTTTTGTTTATTAACAAAGCAGTGTTAATCTTGTGGGCCTACACAGGGGCGTCATTTAAGGGGCCTGGGGGGTCTACGGACCCCCCAAGGATTTATGATTTCAGTTTTTTCTCTGTAAATTGTACCTTTGATTAAACGTCAAACAGCTAAAATGTCAAATTTGTGTTCTTTTTGCTGTGTTACAGTAGTTTTCTAATGAGACATGGGACATATGTGCTTGCAATAGACTGGTTGATTAATGGATTTTAAATGGCAACACGTAAACTAAGCATAATATACTTATGTATACATAGGCTAGTAAAGAAACATTTATTATCCTAGCAGCATCAGTTGAGTATAATTTTGTCCATTCAAGTGTGTTATAGAACATGCAAGGTTGTTAGAATGGAAAAGTGTTAGATTTATTGGTCTGTTAATGACTGTTATATACATTTACTGTGTAAAATGCATGAAATTTGGTCAACTGATTCTCAGGAAAGTCATTCAAATTGTTGCCATGAGATGTCACATTTTAAGGTTGAAAATGCACCAAATTCGATTTTGGCTGGGGCTCCGTCCCAGACCCCGCTGGGGGAGCTTACAGCGCTCCCCCAGATCCCCTAGCTGGATTTAAGGGGGCCTACTTCTAAGGGG
>Ga0056128_1013109_pt1 | contig 10062 bp, 6 predicted proteins | sample WorMetLIZISLAND2_FD_71113 | JGI IMG/M metagenome (GOLD analysis project Ga0056128, IMG submission 71113) | Marine gutless worms symbiont microbial communities from Max Planck institute for Marine Microbiology, Germany - Olavius geniculatus... ... | reverse complement strand
GACCAGTGTGGAATCAGCTGGCGACCAAACAGCTGACGGTGGAAGATTGGACTGACTCGCTGCAGCCGTGCTGGGATTTGTGTCAACTGAAGGCGACTGAGCAGCTGAAGACTGCAGTGGAGGCTTATTAGATCCAGGGCATGGGTCATGACGAGGACCGTGTCTGTGGACCGTGCCATCCCGCAGATGAAGCTGCCGAGTGGCAAGACAAAAAGCTACAAGTGCCGTTAGATTTATTAGCCAACTGCGAGAGAGGCCAGACCTAAGACATGACAAACGCGAGAGAGAAAGGCTGCTGACGGCGCAGCAAGCGCACCTATATTGCCGGTTTACCTGACAGACATCGGGCAACGCCCACTGAAATGAACAATAAACAAGGCTCAAACAAACGATACAAATCACTTATAGATGAAACAAACGAGCCAAAGCTATCCTCAAATGTCTCCGACGAAGTAGAATAACAACAAAAACAACGAAATGCGCTAAAACCAAAACGAGTCGACAAAATCGACTCAGGAAAAATGTCAATCGACCGCACCGGAACTAGATCGTACCCGTATTTTATTTTATTATTATTATTTATTATTATTATTATAACATGTGTTTTGTCTATCTATGTCCTATGTGTAGGGCGCAAGGTGCCGCATAATTATCTCCGTTTCCTTAGCCCCCCAGCCAGACACCGGTTTAGCATGAGTTTTCATTGCGACAGCACGGGTACAGAGGCTAATGCGTCGCACAGGTTGCTTATTAAAAAGATCAGAGCAAAAAACTTCAACAGTTTACAAAGCTATGTAAGGTCAAAACTCGAAAACAGCAAAATGGTTTTGGGGCGATATTATCGCGTGTTGAATTCCAGGCTAGCCCTCATCAGAAGAGGGAGGGGAAGGAAAGGGAAAGGGAAAAAGAAGGTGAGGGGAAGGGAAGAGGGAAAGAAAGGTAATGGGAAGGAGAAGGGAAAGGGAAAGTGGAAGAGGAAGGGAAAAAAGGAAGAGGAAAATGGTAGAAAAAGGAGAAGGGAAGAAGAAAGAAAAGGGGAAGGGGAAGTGAAAGGGGAAAGGGAAGGGAAAGAAAAAGAAGAAGGAAAAGGGAAAAGAAAAGGGAAGGGGAAGGTAAAGTGAAAGGGGAAGTGAAAGGAAAAGAAATGGAAAACGGGAAAGGGGAAAGAAAAGGGAAAGGAGAAAGGGAAGGAGAAGGGGAATGGGAAGGGATAGGGAATAGGAAAGGAAAGAAAAGGGGGAGGGAAAGGAAAACGGGAAACGGAAAAAGGGAAGGAAAAGGAAAAGGGGAAAGGGAAAGAAAAGGGGAAGGAGAAAGAGAAGGGGAAGGGTAAAGAAAGCGGAAGGTGGAAGGTTAAGAAAAGTTGGTCGCACGGACGGACGGACGGACACTCAGGTGATATTATACTCTGTCCAATGCTATGCATTGCATTGGACAGACAATTATTATTTGTAGTAATATCTGTAGAAAATTGAATCGGATATATTCTCTTCATCAGCAAACAGCTGATAGAAGCTCGTGCATTGTGCAACGTGGAGGATGCGCATGCACATAATGAAATTTTATTAGCTGTCGAGTGGCGAGCGTCGCTAGTTTGCGGCGTGTAGTACGGTGTAACAGCAGAGCAGTTGCGGCTTGATTTGCCAGGGGGCGTCTATCGTCAACGCTAATGCCAGCTAACTCGATTGAGCAGTTTTCGGTCGGCGTCGAAACGAAAATGCCGATTAATAATTCATCGATATAGACTGACTGACTGACTTGGCGGCAGCATCGTGTCGTGGCAATATTTTGTCGTCATTTAGAGGTTTGTAGCAACCGCCGCCAGCAACGAACGACTCATCACTGACACTTTCTCACGTCATGTCCCAGCGCTGGTGATGCGGGTTATGTCGATCTCAGCAATGTCTTCTGAGTAGCCGCTCGTCGCAATATATACTTAACGTTGCCAGTGCCGACAAATCGCTGCTGTCACGTGTGCACGTCATCTGTGTAAAATATTGCCTATATTGCCTAAACTGTGTTTAATGCTTATATATACCGGTTTAACGAATTGGTCTTCCACAGAACGTCATAAGCTCCACCGAAGAAAATTGGGGGTATATTTTTATGTTTAATGGTCAAAAGGTATAGCTTTTCACGGAAAACCTATCTGTGAGCTACGGAGCGTCACCTGTCATATGGGATCATACAATGTTACTTGCGATCTGACACAGGTAAATGCGTCCGCCATAACCCCGGCCGGTACTGGCTTTACCTACCCCGCAGGGATAAAAGGTTGAGTTGACCTTGGTGTTGGTTGTAATACCAAGATAGTTCACCTGTCCGAAAAATCACCCATCTAGTTACTGACGACTTTTCTCTTTGTACAAATTTAGTCTAAGCTATCGATTTGTACAATAATTGATCTCAGTAAACGGGATTATAATCGCGACTTGACTATACGCCAATGCACAGGCTGCATGGCCCGTTGGCCAGCAACCGCAAAAAGCTGAAAGTCACACAGAACTCTGTCATGGCATAACTTTTGGTCGCATGTTGATGGTGACGTCACCGTGACTGGCATGATCGCGTTATCGGAGTGGTCACGTGACGGTGTAGAGGGGCGGACTGAAGAGGGAGAATTGGAAGAGGGACGGAGGAAGGAGGACTGGGTGGGATGTCGTGAAGTGCGATGTGGGACAATAGCCGGCAAGAGAGGTCATCAATTAGTCGTATGCGTGCAGTGCGTGATGTGCCTGCAATGCATGCCACTAAATGACGCCGACGCCGAATGGATAGCCTATCTCTACCATACCAGCTAATTGAGCACTTCATCTATGCCTATGCCCTTGACACCTACTGACGTTGTCTTCCTATAGCCTAGGACCCATTTTTCTCCTTCTTTCTGTCTGCCTGTCTCTGGGTTTATCTGCAGTTTGTCCGAAAAAAGTAACCCCCTAGATATTGTACAATAAAAGTGTCAAACCTGAACGAATCTAAGTACAATTTTGTACACTTGATTCGCAATAAATTTGTAAAACGACGACCAATTTCGTTCAAAATATTATTTCTTGCCGGTGTTAGGCTATTAATTGTTGAATCTTAGTAAATTTGACAACGCAAACAATAGCTACAGCAGCTTCTGTGAAGTCACCCCAAAACACTCTAGTTTCAGGTCTGACGTCATAGTCAAACAACTAAAAACTAGTGTTTTGAGATGACCTCACAAAAGCCGTTGTAGCTATTGTTTGCTTTGGCAGTTTTAACTGAAATTTGGCACTTTGATTGTCAACAAATGGTGCACTGTTGATATAAAATTTTGTTAGAATCAGATGTTGTTTATTGGAGTTACGCAAATGTACATTAACAGAGGGGTTTACTTGTGCAACGCCATATTGATAGCGGAGATATTTTTCTATTAATATTCAGCAATTAAAAACTCCGCTAAGAAATAATGTTTTTAACTAAATTTGGTAATCGCTTTTGCAATTGATAAGGAATTAAGCCTACAAAATGTTATTTAAATTCGTTCAGATTTGACATTTCTGTTGCAGAATGTTTAGGGGAGTTACTTTTTCCGGACAAAGTGTATTTTCTCTGCGCAATGCCTATTTTTATTCACCAGAAGTTGATCAAAGAAGAAACACAAGACACAGAAAAAAGAGTGAATAAAAAAATAAACAAAACTTGTAAAACGACTTAGCTGAAAAGAAACGTTGCTAACAGACTGACATGTTACGTTGGTGAATATGCTGTTATATTTTGTTTGATTGCTATTTTTTTACCAAGAACTTCTTTCTTTGCATCTGCTTGTTTGCAGCATTAGCACAGAAAGTTACGGGTAATTTTTCTGTTACATTTCAGAGCCTCGTGACCACAAATTCTTTGTGTTAATGAAAAAGACTCCACTAATTATTGCTATGTAGTCTTGGGCGATACGTAAAATTGAAGCCATGATACGATACTACCGCGATACCGGAAGTTTAGATGAAACGTTTTTAGTCCACAGATTCGTCGAAAGGGGGTAAAGTTTTTCCGCGCTCCGCGACGTTTGGGTGGCCTCGCCGTTGTTTAAAAATATATGTTTACGACATGTTTGACAAGCTTTAATGTGCCATTTATTTTCATTCTTGTCACGCAGTATGCAGTAGTTGTCAACAACAGAGCGATTCAATTGCAAACTGCATAGTATCTAAACTGGTATCGTCACAATACTTGGCGATATCGTGGCATCGCGATATATCGAGACCTCTTCGATACTGGTATCGAAACGTTGCTATTCACGATACTTATCGAAGTATCGACAGTATTGCACAACACCAATGTAGACTATAAAAAGCAAAAGAACTGTACAGCTAAAGATGCACAGACAATGCTTTAGCAGCAGCCCTGCAGTCGGTCCACAGTGCAAAACTATGAAACGAGCTTCCACGAACATCACCTCTGCTCTGAACCGTCTACTGTCAATCTTCAGACAGCGTTTAAGACTTTTCGGTTTAGTCTGATCCGGGCCTATTTAGCTGACATTTCACTGTCGCAATCCCGCAAATAGTGCCTAGTAAATGCACTTATGCCACGTAAAGTCTCTCTATAATGATGATAATGACAATTAAGTTACAGGATAATAGAAATCATATCAGATACGCTATAACTTATTGCTGTTGGCTGTCAGCGCTCAGCGGGTTACGTCAGAGATAGCGTGAGAAGTGATGAGAGCGGCCGCATTAGTTGCGGTAGCAGATTACTCGTGTCAAGTACTGCTGACTCTACTGCCGCTACCGCTGCTGCTGCTGCTGAATCTGTAGACTACAGTGCTAGGATGAAGAAGCTGTGTGGGACGCCGAGACTGTAGACTATGGGGCGCAGTGGTCTAGTAGTAGTGACGCGTCGACGTTCAGTCTCACGGGATCGAACCAATTTGATCTTTCTGCGCGGAGGTGTGCGTGGACTGCTAACATTTCGGTCCACTGACTGCCAGGCTACAAAATCTACCGGCACCACATCAGACGTTCGTTCGAACAGAAGTTATCAATGATTTAAAAGTATAAAGGTTCATGCTATAACACAGATTAATAACGGTATTTTGTCTTTTAGTGGTTTAACAATTTAGGTTTTTTTCTTGTATTTTATTTTTTCATAATGCTGGTAATAGAATGTTTATTGTCAGAGCCGCTAAATTCTACCACATTTCTTAAACTTTGATAAATTTATAACTCGTCAACTTTTTAACTTTTCACAAATTACTAAAAATTTTCGTCCCCGCCGGTCCGATGTCTACAATCTTCGAATCGCCACGGATGCGTATTTTATTAGATAGAAAACAATCAACTAATGATTAAAACATTTTACCAGCATGGTTTTATATCTACACAATTTTAACTATCGATAAAATTTTCTCACTTTTTATGACTTTCGAACAAACGCCAAGAAATAATTTTTCGTGTGCGAACAGTCTACCGAACGGCCACTACGACAATTCAAACGCGTTTTGACTTGCGGATTACAATCCGTGGAACGACGAGTCCAGTGTCTGGCGAAAGGCAGGTCGTGTTTTGTAGAACGAGACACGACATAGCGACCGACAAAGACAACTCAGGACGACATCTCGCCGCAGAAGTCACGCGGGATTATCAGTTGTACAGTATCCGGTTTCACGCCATGTTTGATGCCGTGTCACGTGACTGCATCACGTGATTTGACAGGATTTAACATGGACTGTCGCCGTATTGCAGTAAATAGTTGTGAAACGACAAAATTCGACATGCAAAATTGCAGAGTTCATGCCTGTGTAGGCGGCTACTACACTACACGTTTGCTAGCTAAAGGAGATTAAACTGAATAAAATAATTAATTAAACAATTAAATATATGCAAAGTAAGGTGTTTGTTTAGTATGTTTATCGTATGTTTAGTATTGTACTGCCAATTCATTCGCGCATAGGTCTCCGGAGTTGAAGTTTCCTGGTGTTTATTAGCCGCGTTAAGTTGCAGCAGATTCAATGAATATGCTGAGTTCTGGCGCAGTGTTCTCTGGACAGCAGGCAATTACTTGGCTCCACGAGTTGGAAGGGAGACGAGCGAGCTAGCGAATGACATTGCGAATTCAGCGCTTCAGACAATTAGTCAGACCGTTTGATTTCCCGCGCGGCCCGAGTGTGGCCTATTGCTTTATAGCAGGCTTAGCAGATGTCTGTCGGTCTTGCAAATGATTTTAATTCCTACTTTGTCGTCGTCGTTTTTCTGTTACCGGGCTGAGTCCAGCTTTCTATGAAATCCAACCTATTTTGAGCTACACCACTTAGGTGTTTACTATATCACCTTACAATGTATGTCTTCCGGTGTGCTTTTTTCTATGCAAGCCCGTATGATATTGGCATTTTGTGTAAATAATTGTTTAAATTAAAAAAACACAGGATATTTATCCGGCAGCTGTATCAATAACGATCGGATAAATAGCCGGCCCGCGTATCGGATAAATACCCGGTCCTACGCGGGCCGGCTATTTATCCGGCCGCCGTCTTGGACGGCCTTATATAGCCGAACGAGCACCCAACGGCGTACGGTAGCGGCGGTACGGCCGCAGAGACACGACGGTAACCGGCCAACTGGCAACCTCCACGCTACGAACCAGGGAATCCCAGGTATCGCCAATAGGCGAGTTTAGTCCTTGTCTCAAATTTATCAGCAATATTGGACGCTTAATTTGGGTGTGAATTATAGTCACAAAATTTTCTGAAACACGCTAACCCTAACCCTAACTTTAATCTTAACCCTAAACCCTAACCCTAATTTATACTCTAACTAAACCATGTCAGTTCAGTTCAGTTCGGTTCGGTTACGTGGCTCTGTAAACGCTTAAAATTTCGCCAGTCTTTATGACAATAATTCATGACACTGCACAGTAACTGACATTAAATAACGCTCAATAGACTAATAATATCCAGTGCACCGATTAACGATCTGACTGTTGCTTCATCTGTGTCATTCAATTCATGTCCAGGAAAGCGATAAGACCGCTGCGCCCATCTTTGATTAAAATTTCATTGGACCTACTGACTATAGCCCTAGTGCATGGGTGACGCAAAAAATGAGCCAAGCTGGGAGCCAATGATTTTTTTACCCCTGATCGCACCACGAGCGTTAATTGTGTAACCGGCTCTAACAGTTAGTTATTTAAATCCAATACTCACCGTCTCTTGTTTTATTCTTTTCACTTCATGTCTTTTATCGTGCCGTAGACAAATCTGACAGCGATGTTCGCGTTTCGCGTTGTAACGTCGAGTGGCTTCTCCTTGCGATTGTCAACGACATTTTTGTCCAATGCTACTTCACACAAACCGTTAAAGTGTCATATTTTACGCGCGAGAGCTAGCACAGGGCGTATTAGCTATGGTAATTCTGTCCGTCCCTCCGTTACAACCCAGTACCAATTCAAAACACCATATGATAGCTTAGAGTCTCTAGTATTTCACGACAAAATTTCATGCCACTCAGTGAAGAAGGTCTCCACGAACATGTATGTCAAGTTAGGTCCCACATTCGACATTCAACATTCAACATTCGCAAAAATTGCACACACGAAAAAGTCGAAGTTCGTACGACACGACCGACCGCATTAAAACGGTCTCTAATTCCACTTCCGGTATGTCAAAAATTGGCGGCAAACGCGTGCAAAATACGCCCAGCATAATGAAAGGGCAAAAACTGCGTCGCGTTTCTTGAAAAAAATTTGGCCCACTTTTCTTAGTTTCGTGCACAGTTGTGCATTTCCAGACATGACATGCACTTATTCACAAAACTGTGTATACAATTTTTATCATTAAATGTAGATTTTAGCAATCAAAGTCCAGACCCCCTAGATTCAAGGAGGCCTGCGCAGGCTGCGCACGCGGCAGTCAAAGAGGGGCACCTCTATAAAAAGTGGTCATTTATCTGCTGTTGACTTATCTAGCGTGAAAATGGTTGAAGATAGGCACATACATGCTGCTTGACATAACAAGCACTGGCGACGAGCTTCTTGGGATTGCCAACACTGATAACCTTGATTGATCTTGTATCTTGTAAAAATAAGGCTTTTAATGATTTTTGGTTATTTTCGGCTGCTAAAGAGTGAATTGCGACGAAATGGATGGAGATACACCAAGATTACCTGCAAACAGGCACTGCGATATAGGCTCTCGCGCGTCTCATGAGCATTAGCTCAGATTTCTTGTTACTAAAGACGCATACATAACAAACGTATTAGACTCAACTGCCAGTTCGCGTCGCTTTGTGCAGTCTTCGCAATGCAACTTAATTAGGTTAACTGACATTTTAGTTTAGTTCAGTATATGTCATTATCAGGGGCGTCTACGTCCATTGAGGACTATGCTCAGAGCGTATTACTTTTCTCAAGAAGGGCAACTTTTAAGACTTCAGGGGGGGCAGTCATCGTTCCACCATAACTTGACCAGAAGTGTTTTGTGAGGCTAAAAATACACCAAATTCGGTTTCGTCAAAATACCCCTCACATTCCCCATTCCATTCGACACATCACTCTCTTCCTTTTTAGAAAATTTTCTAAGGGCACTCATGCCGTCTTCTGTCATTGGGGAATCGCAGCATTGGACTGATTAGTTTGATGCGCGAGGAGTTCGAATCGAATCGACCATGGGCGGCGATTCAGGGGGTGAGAGACTGGAGACAAGGGTATGTGTCCCCTTTAATATTTGGACAGGGGACAACATAGAGCCTGTCGGTCTCTTCAATAAACGATCAAGTTTTAGTTTTACGTTTTAATGGTGCATTTCAACTTAGTTTAATGCGACGTCTTTGCATATAACAGCTCATTTTTTCTGCTAGCTTCGCTCGCATTAGTTTTATTTTAAATCTGTAGTGCCACCCTTGTTTTCCTTTATCGTTTAAACTACACTCAATTTGATTAAACGACTGTCTCAAAATGTCCATGCAAAAATGGCTTTCAAAATGTCTAGCCTTTTCGTTAAAAATGTCCAGCTTTTGGGGGCTTCGCCTCCGAACCCTCACCAGAGGCTCAGCCTTGAACCCCGCTGGGGCCCCCTAGTACATCCCCAATGCTCACAGAAAATTACCGCTTTTGAATTTAGCGTTGAGGGGTGAGGGTTGACATTGAAAGTGTGGGGGGAGGCTTGCGTGGTGTGCCCAAGGGGGGATAGACGAGCCTGGTCATTATAAATTGTGTACCATGTCTTTAATTTAAAACTACAAAAATGGCCTTGAATTTGATTTTAATGTGTTAACTTAATACAGACTTAAGCCAAAACAGAAATCGAATACACAAGGTCTGTTATGACAGTATTAACTGTGTTTAAACAATAGAAAACCATAGTCGTCGTTGCAATGTGCAGAAAAAGGCAGAAATCATAACGGCGAACGCTATAGCTTGTTTTTGTTCGCCAGAGACCACCACCAGACACTGTCGTTCACCATTCTCAATCGTCACTACTAATGTCAAGCGACGGTCCAGTAGGCCGTATTACGTGCCTGTCCGTGTGTCCGTCTGTTTTTGCTTGTTATGCTGTAGCTGAACTATAGCCTATAACATTATGTCATTGGAACTAAATTATTGCGTTGTTAACATTCGAAACGAACAAAAAATCGATTTAATATAAGATGCCTTTAGAATAATTTTGGAACGTTGAACAGTAGGCTAAGTTTGCGAAACTAAATTTGCAGACTATAAACTAGCTGTCTTTGACTCAATGTTTTGTGATGTTTTCATTTTTAATCTAGAATCAGGACCTACTCAACCATGCATACTGTTTCGTTTTAAGTATGGGAGGTCCGCACATATGATTAGGGCCTACCAATGACAGAAACCTCACATAGCCCACTGAACGACTTCAAAGTTTAAGACTTTTCAGTATAGAGTTACATTGTCTCTATAATGACCTAATAACAGTGTAGTGTTATTTGATTTTATTTAGTTTTGTTATCGTCAATAGTGATATTTATCGTCCTCCACAGTCTTCACCTTTCTCTAAGCCTTTCTCTGTCTTCCTTGATGAGTTTTCTTCCTTCCTGTCTCTGGCTGCTACTACACCTCACGAGTTCCTCATCACTGGCG
>Ga0056128_1013107_pt1 | contig 10062 bp, 9 predicted proteins | sample WorMetLIZISLAND2_FD_71113 | JGI IMG/M metagenome (GOLD analysis project Ga0056128, IMG submission 71113) | Marine gutless worms symbiont microbial communities from Max Planck institute for Marine Microbiology, Germany - Olavius geniculatus... ... | reverse complement strand
AAATTCTTTTGTCTGAATTTTGGAGACAACATGAAAACAAATGAAAATAATCCCATACTGTTAACGACCACAAATGTTCATTAGGGACTCCAGTTTTCGCAGTGCAAAATGTTGTGCAAATATGCGCCGAAGTTCTCGTGAAAAAAGGCGTCATATAACTGTAGGGACGACGAAAACAGCTTTCAGTTGTTGTATTATTAGAACCTTTAAAAATTAGGCAAACACTATCGTGTAAGCTTCGCCATTTAAAACTATTCAGCTTGGTTTCTTTAGTTTTTGTCGTATAGCTACTTTATTAAGATATTTGAGAGGGCTCCTTATAAAAAAGTAAAGTCCTTTCCCGAGCCTTAAGGCCCATAGGGCGGCGCTGATCTCCGTTTCCTTGGCCCTTAGCCAGACACCAGTTTTTACACTGCAAGACCACGGATACGGGGCCAGTGTATCTCGCGGTGTGCCTGTTTACGTCCCAGCGGTGAAGCCGGTACCAAATTATACTGCTTGGTGACAGAGGCACACGTGTGTGAACAACTTGCCTAAGGTCGTTACCCGGCAGTATCCCGGTGCGGAGGCGAACCTGCGCCCCTGAGTGACCTCAGAATTACAAGTCCGGCACGTTACCGTTAGACTACCGAGGACACGTAAAACAACTGTCTGTTCTATGCTTAAAGTGAGGAGCAAATATACTGGCTAAGTTGGCGATCATGTCACGAGTCACGACGCTGCGGGTCTACTATATCCGTTGTTAAGTAGTTTGTACTATGAATGGCAAACGTAAGTTTGTAACGTATAATTAAACCTTAGTAAGCCAAATTCATATAAAAGTATCATCATTATGATTAAACAAAAGCACGACGCTGAGGCCCTGTTTACTAAGCAGTAGCTAAGCTCTTTCTTTATTTTCACACAACAGCCGAGTTTATCACCGTTTATGAAACGACCTTCTGTACATCTTATTAGCGACTTTCGCGGTGAATTTACATGTTGTAAAGATAAGACGCCTCCGTTAATTGGTATAATGGCTAAAATTGTTTATTCCGACAGTATTCTGCTGCGGCTATACTGCACTTAGTACTGCCATGACATGTGACATGTTCAAGACATTTTGTCATTAACCTTTGTCGTTATTTTTTATGAACAGCGCGACCTGACTGAACTGAACTGACCTGAACTGATACGGTTTAGTTTCTGACGAACTGACCAATAGGCAAGCAGGGCGAGTTTATTGCTCACTGGTTGACGCGTACGTGCGCGTAGTCACGTAGGCCACCGACGACGTTAGACGGTGCCTACTGTAATGCATTACTGCTTGCCATTGGTCTGTTCGTCAAAAACTAAACCACGTCAGTTCAGTTCGCATCTTAACATTATACCTGCGTGTCTACGCGTTTTTGCTGAATGTCATTTAATATTCGTCGTTGTCGTCGTTGTCAGTTGCGGTGCCCGGTCTTGGGTTGGCGATCATGTTGCGCCATCTTTCTCTTGATGCACTTGCTCAGACGATGGCGTTCTCGTTGGCTGTAGGATCCAGCCATTTTCTCAGGCTAGTGCAGTAGTTGGTTGTCAGTATTCCTATAATTTGGCTATATTTACTGGTGCTGGCATTTTGTGTGTATATTATGTTTGTTTCGATTGTGATATCTGAACTGCGTATAGGCTTAGTCTCACACGTTCTCTTAAGGAGGGGTCACACTGGCGGTCCGGACGGCCGTCCAAACAGTTGGTGTTTTTGACGACCGTTCGGGCGGCCGTCCGGACGGTCGTCCGAACGGCCGTCAAAACGGCCGTCAAAAACACCAACCGTTCGGACGGCTGTCCCGACCTCCAGTGTGGCCCCTCCTTTAGTGCCGCTATCTGTTTTCTGAGTGATTCAATCACATTGCTTCTGTATACATGCAGACAGTCACAGATTACTCGCATGAATCCACCGCTGCACTTTATTGTTCCGCTATATTCGCCGTGTTTTATTATTAGCGATACCCCTGCGGATTAGTTCACTTAAAAATCGTTAATGCCTCACAGATTTTTAAAATAAATAAATGTTAATATTTTTGAAGACAATTATTTTAAACGAGTCTTAATTAAATGTTTGTGCTCAAACTGGCCATTTTTGGCCTCAGCGTAAGGCCGAAAGCTCTCGGGCGGGTACGCCACTGCTTGATCGCCTTGTCAATAATACGCCTATATATCTTCATCAAATTCATCCCAGACAGTCTGCATACGCTGACGCAGCTCATCGATATTGTTGATCTTTACTTTGTACATTTGAATTACCGACCTGACTATTATCCACCGGATTGAGTTTTCGATATTTCGTTAAAATCTATACTACAGTTAAACTGTAGTTTGTGAAGCGAGGGTTTATCGCTAATAGTTGGACACGGTGCCTATGCATTTAATTGTGGATACATGATTTGGTTATATGTACATTTAAATATTTATTTACAAAAAAACTTCAGCGATAAGGTTATTTATTTTTACCAAAGTTTATATCGTATTGCTTACAATAACAATACTGAAATATCCGAACTGTGTAGGGTAGGCTAATAAATGACATCACTGATATCTAAGTTTGTTCTTTTGTTAGATAAATTATATTTGCACTGTTTTGGTTTACTGGCGTATCATTTTGATTTGATAACGTTCTTTGTCTGCCGATGTAAACAACTTCTGTTTATGCAAATAAGCTGTAAATTCGTCACGATGGTAGGATTACATCTAAACTGTGAATGATTAATGACAAAATGTTAAAGTTGTTCAAACGTTATACCGGATACAGTGTATGTGGTGTTTTGCGATTTGTCGAACATTGTATTAACGTGGTTGAACGGGTGTCACTTTTTGCCCACCCGATGCTGTATTACAGTATCGCACAGTGTTACTGTTACTGTGAACATCATATTCGTAACTGCACAACAAACAAGATGATTTGTTCCTCTGAGTTTCACGAAGCTATTTAAAAAATAAAAGTGGCACGTTTTATGGGCCACGGTGTATAATGACAGCGCACCAGACGGTAGCGTATAGCCAGGAATGTGTCTTCTTGGTGGTGCGATTATGAAGCCCGATGAGCCGAACTTGGAAGCGAAAAATCTCTCTCCGCCAGCTAGTGGACCCGGGGTAGCACTGTAAGTTCCCCCAGCTGGGTCCGGGGCAGAACCCCGACTGCAAATGCATTTCGGATGGATTAAGAAATCAGAAAAAGTGTCAAATGGCTGCAAATGTTGTTTAGTTGAACCACCTGCAGAATTTACAACCCTAACTCGGTGCAGCCAATCTGTCTACGCCACTGGCACTAGGACATCTTAGGAGATACACTCGTGTACTGAGAAAAATCGAATAGGCCTATGTTTCATATTTATATGTTGCTGTAAAAAATCTGAATGACTTTGAAGAACTTTGCTGACTGTGTAATGGTAAAGTTTGAATTTTTAAATTGTGATTTGTGCTGTTTTATATCTACAACCACGATGTCACCCTTACACTGTATATAAACTGAAGAGTTTTTTTTTACATAAATTTCATTATTAGACACACCTGAGCTCGGAACAAGCAAAGGTGGCATCTAAACGTATCAGATGGCAAGATGATAGCAATATAATATATGATATGGCAGGCGTTATATGGCCTACTTGCATTGCCGACGCTAACCCACCAAGGTAGGCCCATGTAATACCAATAGCCACACCACCTAGACAAGACGACTTTACGTGGTAGATGTGTAATATAAAAGTAACAAATTAAATACATTTGTAATATAACGAACAATAGGGGCCTGCTGTCGCAGCGTAAATACGCTGGGCAATGTTGCAAGTTTATCCATCTGTCTGCATTACTGTTTAATTTTGTCAGTTCGGTAAACAAGATATAGCCGCGTATAACACACAGCAAGTAGGCCAAAGTTAGCTGTCACTTGACACGTCAAAGGACAGACAAAGAATAGGTTACAAAATCATAAAGCTGTCAGTGGCCAGTGGTCTTGCGGTGTCAATTTGACAGCGTCATAATGCTGCCCAATGACGTAAGAAAATACACCGTTAGCAGCAGCAGCAGCAGCAGCAGCAGACTTGGACTGTGTTCCGCTGCAGATCGTGTAAGCGCGACAGACGTCTGCTGTAGACCTAAGCTTAATCCGACAGTTGAGTCCTTATTTTCGTGTCTCGGACAAGGACCCACTGGATTCATAGTCATAACCACTTGGAACCAGTAAAAAAAATTCCTCTCGATTTTTTATTAATTAAAGGAGAAAATTATTGCATATTTTTTCTATGTTTAGTATATTTGTCTTTGCTGTATGCGGACCCATGCAGTCATGTAGTAGTCTAGTCCGGCAGTGGACTTGAGCCTTTGTGTCTCGGGCTCGAACTAAGAGAAGTCGACTAACATCACTGCGAAAGACCTACTCGTGATACATCAAGCATCATAATCATAATCATGATGATGGTCATCATCATCATCATCATCAGCAGCAGCAGCAGCAGCAGCATTAGTGTCATATCGTGCATGGTCGCTCGTCATCAGTCACCCAACGTCATCAAGCGTGCAGCGACACTCAGTCGCTTACATGTCTACCTCTCGACGGCATGACTGAAAATGCCGGAGATGAAATTGCAAAAACATGAAAAAGCAAAACCGAAAATCGCAGGACAAAAAAAGTAAAAATAGATTACATTACAGTGCATGCTGAAGGGTGCATTTTAAAAAAAACGTTATAGGATGTTTACATGATCCAGCAAACGTCCAGCATTAGCACGTGTATTTTGAATACATTTTCTGGAAGTTTGCTGGACGTTTGCTGAATCGTGTAAACACCCCAGTAAGAACAGCAAACTAAGTTGTATAATTATTGCAGCATAATGCGAAATGCTTGACTGGTAATAACTAGTGTTACCGCGTAGGTTAGAAACGACTAAATTAAGTTGGCCACCCATCGTAAAAACAAACCATACAAATCACTTATGATTATTAAAAACGCACTACAAAAATATCCAATTTTGCCCTTTATTCAACCGCCTAAAACATTACTTTCATATCTTGAAATTGTTTTGTTCTGCATTTTGATTGTCCTGCAATTTGATGTCATGCAAACTGGTCCGTAATTTTTATGTGCGTCATTTTCAGCGCTACGTCCCGACGTCATCGTGGTCTAATCCTCGATCCGAAACCTGGCACAGATGAAATCATCGAGATCTTGCCGTACGTACGTGCAGTTGATGTTTAAGGCGCAGTAATCGCCGGTCATGAACCAGTGGCGTATAGCCAGAAATATGAATTGGGTGCCTCGCCTCTTTTCCCTTCTCCTTCCCTTTCTTCTTGGGCCGTCTGGGTATGGGCAAAGCACCAGCCGAAATCAATAAGTTTGGTGCATTGTAAGTTTGAGATACGAGATCTGGTGGCAACAGTTTTAATTATTTTTCTGGGAATCAGCAGATCAAATTGGCACATTTAGTGCAATTTAAACGTGTGCTTTTGTCTTGTATGGAGAAATTGGGCGGGGGGGTCTGGGTCCCTTGGGCTTTTTTGGCTATGCCACTGCCATAGAAGTCTCTGCTACACGTGATAATCTCCAGCACCGTGATAGCTATTCTAAAACATTTTAATTTTTAAAGATGCACAAACGTGGAAACGGTGTCAAGCAAGGCACTAAAGGCGCAAGATGATGGCCGAAAGTGTCGAAGGGATAAGAATAAAAAGGTGTGTCCAATTTAATGTTATGTTGGCCCCACTGGATTATGTCTGTAAAATACATGGGAAAATGTTTAAAGATACATTATTTGCGAAATTCTGTACGATATAAGTTTAATGATACACAAATTGTGTAATAATACACGCAAAAATAATTTGTGTCCGGCATGCACGTGATATTGTAATTCATTCGTTTGTGCTGTGCAAAGTGCAATTCGAAAATGCAGTAATGGGACGACAATGTTTAATATTACAGTTCGGCTTTGGCGCGTCTGGCTATAATATAAATGCAGTGTCAGATTTGGCAGGCGACCGACAGTGTAGAGCCTAATCAAGGCGTGCAACGGTAGAGCAGTTAGCATGCTGGTTATCAATGCAGTTCCGGAATCGTTCACGATTCGTTTGATATGCATCTAATATGTTAAAAATAAGACAAAAACGGCCCGAGAAGCTTAACCGATTATTTCACCTGTTTATGCTTATTTTCTCAAGATACGTTAAGCCGTCCAAAAACGGGTTTATCGCAAAGTTTTTTTATAGCGCTTGTATACATCTTCCCTCGAGGGTCAAAGTCATCTATAGTCGCATGAATGATTTTGAACCAAAAAACTAATCAGTTCATGAACATCATTACGTCATCCACCATACATCATTTACCAAAATTTGGTAAAATTGTCTCCGCATGGTTTCAAGATATTGTACTAACAAACTTTTCCTGACGCACAAATTGGAGTTTCCCGCTATTTTTACTGTCTCCTGGTTGCATTGTGTTTTTACAGTACTGGCCACGTATAAGTAGCACGCCTTGCATTGGCCATAGAATAATTAATCATCGTCGTCTTCGTCGTCGTCGTCACGTATACCTATTAAATTATTGCGCTAACAGTTAACACAAGCCACCAAGCAGTATAAAACTCAAAATAGCCCTACACATTTAGTCAAAATCGAAATAAAAATGTATCGTTGTGATTGTTTTAAAGTTTAACAGTGTTGCAGCATCGATGGCAGATTTCAATTCAGTTGATTGGTCTAATGTGTTTACAAATGCCTACGTTGTGTCCGGAAAAAAGTAAACCGGTTGACACTGTATAACAGAAATGTTAAATCTAAATAAATCTATAGTTTCGTGCATTAAATTTCGAATAAACTGCTAAAGCGATTACCAAATTTGTTTTAAAATGTTATTTCTTAGCAGAGTTATTAATTGTTGAATATCGAAAACAAAATATTTCAATTACCAATAGGGCGTTACATAAGTAAACTCCTGTACATTTGGGTAACTTAAACAAACAACATCTGATTTTGGTAAAATTCTACGACAGCAATTCGCTATTTATTGGTAAAGTGCCATATTTCAGATAAGTATTCCAACGCAAACAATAGTTACAGCAACTTTTGTAAGATGACCTCAAAACGTAAAATGTCCAGTATTAAGCAAACGTTTGTTTAATTCTGACAGTGTCTACGGCTTGCTGCGAAATTCCACGATAAACTTTTTGCACCATACCCTTTCTCTTGTCTCAACAGTGTAATTACAATACGATCGTCTGCAGAAAAAAATTACTTTGTTATTGTCAACGCCATTATCTACGTTGATTGCATCAAAAAACCACACTTCCTATCGAGCAACTGCAGTAGCCTGAGTATCGCCACGTTAGTAACGGAGATATTTTGTTGATATTTTGTTAATAACTTTGGTGATAAAGAATATGTTTTAACGAAATTTGGTGATCGTTTTTGCGATTTATAAAAATTACTTGTGCAAAATTGTGTTTAGTTTCGTTCAGATTTGACATTTTTGTTGTACAAGATCTGTTGCAGGGGTTCACTTTTTTTCGAGCACAGTGTGGCCTACGTATGGACTGATAAAGTTTCTAAGAAAAAAAATAAAAATATATAAAATAAAACGCAATGTTCCGTTGATGCCCGTCGGTAGCGTAGAAACAAAAAACCAACTGGGTGAAGGCCGGTGCATCCCCATCCCGGATTCTGTGGCTGGACAGGAAGCGCCCGTTTGTTTGGCGGCTATACTGTACGTCAATCTAGCAGTTTCTGTGTATTCAGTGCCATCAGGCGCTGCATGCAGTGACAGGTGGACAGGTGACAGTTTATAGCACGCATACAGAGGCAGAGAAGAGTGTTGTTGCTGCTGCTGCTGCTGGATCAGCGACGTACGCTGCGATTTGTTTGTTACTTCGCTCAGTGGCAGGTGCTCGCGTGTCCAGTCCACACCCGCACGGTAAGCTCGATATGTTACGTGTGTTGCTGCTGTTTATTTTTTGCTGCTTTCTTTCGTTTTTTCTTTTATATTTATTTTTCCAAAAACTGTTTTAGCATGTGTCATATATAGAATCTGTAGGCCTCCTCTCGACTGCACACTGCAGCATCAATAGCATATAGCCTGTATTTTTACATCACTCTTTTACATTCGCTATAGACAAAAACACTTCCAATTATTTGCTTACACTACAGAAAGATTCTCACCAAAAAGTCGTTTTTCGTTAACTGCAATTTAACGATTTGTAACAGAAAGTCCTAAATTTTGGACAGCAAAAATTATAACTTATCACAAGTCGCGGTCGGTCACTGCTGCAGAACTACAGTAAATGTTAGGCGACACTAATAGTCCGTGAACATTATCACTACTAATACTCTAGCCTTCTAATGCAGCACTCGATTAAAATTTAATATTTTGTGGGCTTTTATGTACGCTAGCGATGCACCTCAAGTCACGAAAAAGAGAAGCACTATAAGTCTGTATGTATATGCCTAGATGATACTCTCTTGTGGGATCTAAGATATTCACCAACAGGCTTTGGAAATAGTTTCACTGTTTCACTGCATATATGACACTTTCTTTAGCACGATTGTTTTAATACGATCGTCCAGGCATGAGTTTTTGCTAAACTTTAAAAACGCCAATAAGCTATCTAGTGAAAATAATATTTACCTGATAATAAGACGTGCGATTGTAATTATTATAGCAGCGGTCAACGATTATACTTTTACCAACTGGTATACGTAGGCATTTCATGTTTAAACAAAATCCGCTGTTATTCTATCGGTAGCACTTTCATTTACATGGTTATTTTTTAATTGTCGTCATTTTCACAATAACTGATAAAAACTTTAATTGTATTAAAGATTAAAAAAACATTGCAAAACGATAAAATACGCCCGTACCCGGTTGCGCCAATACAAAGCAATCCCCTTCCCCAGAAAAAAATTATATCCTAAGAAATATGGCGGTTTTTTCATTAAATTCAATGTGCAAATTTCGTTACAACAATTTATATGTTTTAATGAACACCGCGGTTTAAACATAAGTTTACTTTTTAAAGTGAGGCTGCGGTCGCGCTTTGAATGTTTGCGAAAACCGAATCATATTTCATAGTCATTTTTATTAACAGTTTAAATTTTTCTGTAACGTGCTTAAGCGTCACAGGTTATTTGTCAGTGAGTGAGTGAGTAAGTAGGGTTTAACGTCCCACCCGATACAGTATAGGTCATTTCGGGGACGGCCTTTTCAGGCAGAATGCACACAAACACATAATAATAGAACAGTAAGTTTAACCTTTACAGAAACACAAAACATGAGCTAAATCTAAAATTGTAAAAACTCTATTATACGCGCGCGTATGTAATTAACACAATGGCAGTTCTAATAATCTTCCCTGTTATTCTCCAGACAGTCATTAATCTCAGAATGCTGTCTATTAGAGAACAGGGGTGGCTATTTGTCACGATAGGCTAATTAGCTTTTATCAGTTTAGCTTTATGTTTTTGCTCGCAAAGTGCCTGAATACACACTTGGCCTTTATTACTCGATTTATCCGTCGTAAAATAGTAACACGCGACAAAAATTTGTCCCAAATTCAAATTGCTACAAGGACTATCAATAACGTCGAAAAACCATCAGATGTAAAAAAAAAACAGCGCCTGAACCGCAAGTGCAAAAATTAAACATTAGTTATATTATTTTAAGATCATAATAATATAGTGCAATTACTTGTTTTTTAACTTAAAAACACTTTTACATTTAAATAGTTGACTCAACTCAAATAGTGTAGGGAGCCTAATAAACTTTGCAGTAGGCCTGTATCTGGCCTGAATCCCTCTTTGTGAATTGCGTAAGTTTGGTAAAAAAAATCTGCTACATTTTGTAAAAATATAGAATTTTTCTACGAAATTGCTTTTGTCAACGCATTCTGTAAAAGTCAAAAATATATAACATACACTGTGTCTCAAAAAAACCGGACTTCTATTACGTTTTGAAATAACTCCAACAAACTGTGCCTAATAATAATAATGATTAGCTGAGAAAATCGTCAAAAGGTACTCAATATCGTAGTGTGTTACGGGCTTACGATATTTCATAAA
>Ga0056128_1013106_pt1 | contig 10064 bp, 5 predicted proteins | sample WorMetLIZISLAND2_FD_71113 | JGI IMG/M metagenome (GOLD analysis project Ga0056128, IMG submission 71113) | Marine gutless worms symbiont microbial communities from Max Planck institute for Marine Microbiology, Germany - Olavius geniculatus... ... | reverse complement strand
GTGATTACCAACTAAAGTCAGCTTGTAAGGACGCCATATGCATAGCCCCGTCTAAGGTTACCCAAATGATTTTTGCTGTTTTAGAGGACTGATATCATCACATCGTCCTTACACACAGTTTTAAACTGGTAAGTTTTTTTACATATATAACAGTAAAACCAATACCCCCAATCTGTAGTAAAAACCAGCAGCCTCCTCCCGATACCTAGCTCGTCGAGGCGATGCGCCCTGTACTAAACGCTTCACGCAACACGCTATGTCGGGTTATTGATGCAGGCACGGTCGCTGCGAATTACACAGTAGGCAGAGCAGACTCTGACTTGCATTTTGTTTCATTTTTTTTGTTTCTCTGTACGCAGCTTTAACTGTTGTTTTTGTTTAACGATTTCTAACAGAGCTGTTACGCTTAATCGAGGACATCCATAGCTATATTTCTTGCCCTTAAAATTTTAAAAGTACAAGAGAACTCATCCTGTGAACATCTATAGAAGAAAAAGAAGAAAATTCCGCATAGACAGCTAGGTCCATTGCGAGGGAGCTCATTCCCTTGACGGCACTTTGAGCCGGCGAGGGCGAAGCCCAATTAAGCTAGCATACAGCCCAAGTCGGCCGGGTTAACCGACTGGATCGGTATACTTGCAGTCCTGGCCCCAGGGCCTACTGTTGCGCAGAACTTGCCGTTTCTTCCCTAACGATGGCCTTGACCACCGCCAGTAGGCCTACTCATTTTATCATCCTACGGAGGGTAGAAAACTGAGTCGACCTAGTTGGCTGGCTCCGTACTGTAGACCGTCACCCATCTAAGTACTAACCGGGCACGGTGTAGAGTAACTTCGTCTCATCCGAGACGCGTTACCAACTACGCCATGCCACCAACCAACATCTATAGGCTTACGTTTTTTTCCTGCCGCATGCTGTGGGTAGCAAGAATTTCTGAAAATGCAGATCACGAAAGTGCTGCGATTATCGTGAGGTTTCTGATGTTCGGTGACCTGTAGTCCTGGATGTTTGACGTCGGTAACTCCTGTTTTAAATTTACACCAAGATTGGTGCTTTTATACTTTTGTGAGTTACAAAACTGACAGACAGACAAACAGACAAACAGAGGGACAGGGCGCATAACGCGGCCTACATGACGGCCGCATAATAAAGGTAAAAAGGGACCGGCGTCGACGTGGGTTGAAAAAAGTAGTCGAGACAAGAAAAGCAATTTTTTGCCAGACAGCTGCAAATTTTCAATTTTCAACAGAAAAGATTATGGGTGCTCAAAATTTCAATTTTACCCTTAAATTTTTAAAATGATGTTTTTAGCCAAAAATTTAGCATATTTTTCAGCAAAAAAATTGTTCAAAAAAACTAAATTTTACGACAATAATCCGGCACTCAATAATCCGACACTTTAAAATTTCAGGCGAGGGGACAACAACCTTTTTCTTCTTCCCTCCATAACGCCACTGTCTAAGAAAAGGCGAGACTAACCAAGAAACGTCTGGACACATTCAGTGGCGTTGGGATAGCGGAGCGGGTAGCGAGGACTGGCGAATTTGCCCGAGCTGGCGTCCGAGGAGAAGACCCAGCACTCGGATGGTTGGTAGTCGCCGGCGACCTTGGGCGGTGTGCCGGCGTCGTCACCTGGCATGCCAATCACATGTACATTTACCACACGATCACATTATTCTTTATTAACGCACAGGAATGTTCATAACTTTCGTGAAAAGACAAGGCGCCTACAGGCTGTACAAATCATTTTGGTGCGGTCTGAAGCTTATCGCTGGCGGGTAATAAATAGGCCGAATAATAAAATTACCACTTTGCTCTTATTCGATAAATAACAGCACCGTATCTTTGTCTTGGGTTTGTACTTTTTGATTGCTTTCTATGTGCAGTTATTTTTGACGCGCTACAGCTATGCTGTAGAGCGTTTATGGCACGATGTGTCGTTTGTCCGTTGTCGTCGTCCGTAACGGATGTATTGTGGCTAAACTTTGCGAGATAGGGCCTAGGTTGCTATTGATCATTAATATGAATTCGCATACTGGCTTTTAAATGACATAAAAAATATTTGATCTTGGATGACCTTGAAGGGTCATAACGCACTATAGTATGCCAATCGTGCGATATTGTGGCTAAACCATATGTCATAAAAAATCGTCGATAGTACCATCAAATAGGGCGCTGGCGACTTCCTGTAGGCTGTCAATAGTAACCATGTTTTTATATACAGCGGTTTGGCCGCAATTTTTAACGGAAAGTTTTAAGCTATAACTGGCCATGTCTCGAAAACGGTGAGAAATAGGGCCAAGGTTGCTTTTAATCACTAATAAAATATCTCATACGCCCTTTCAAATGAGATAAAAATTATCCACCTTGGATGACCCTGAAGGTCAGTACTGCAACAGGAACTGTATAGGCTGTAGCGCGTCTTCCCTGGCGATAGCTGGGCTTTCTTGTTAACGTTGTATCGATACTCGAATAACGCGCACAGCTGTATTACAACGATGCATTATTATTAGAAAAGCCTCGTGCGAGTACATAAAAAGACGCGTCTGATATAATTGACTGAGTGGACGGACACACACTGGACAGCAACCGTTGCTAGTCTCCACAACTGTATATATGACGTTCCATAGATGTAAAAAAACGTTTTTACGTTTATTTTTATTTTTGCTACGTTATTTTACGTTTTTAACATTGTTTTTTACCAACGTTTTTATTTTTAAAAAACGTGCATTGAAATGCCTATCCAAAACTTCGAGAAGCACTTTTGGAACCACGAAAACGAATTAATTGGTTATAAGCTTAGTGATTGTGGTTTACTTAATTGGTTATAATGATTGTAGTTTACTTAACTAGTTCAAATATTCTAAACAAAAAGTTGTTTATGTAGCATATTTGGCTAGTCTATTGCTATGGTCTTATGACCAGACGGTTAAATCGAAATTAAATAAAGTTTTCTTTATATAGTTATGCATTAGGCAAGAGGATAAACAAATTATGACTAACGTTTTTATTCAGCGTTGTTAAACTTTTTTAAAATGTTTTTTACGCTTTTTACGTTTTTTAACTTTTTTGCTGAAACGTTTTTTCTACATTTATGCGACGTACAGGCCTATTGCTGTTTGTCTCCTCTGTTGGGTCCTCACACATCTGCACAACCGGCTATATTTATTAATGATACGGGTGTAGGACATTTACCCCTGGACATGTCCCCCCGGACGTTCCCCCCGTTCGGTGACACCCTGGACGTTTCCCCCTCCAGGTTTTTGCGATACTCGGACGTTTCCCCACTTTCCTATATCCCGGGGGACATGTCCAGGGGAAACGTTTGCGGTTGACAGACCCAAGGGGAAATGTCCGTCGCCCACTGATAGAGGCTTTCTCATATCTATGTTTCATGTCTGATGTCTAATGATCGTTTTTATCGGTTGGTATCCCGTGCAAAAATCGTATAGGTCTTACCCAAAAAGTAAGCATCCCACCTTTTCCCATATCTTCTTCAAATAGTGACCAATTTCATTAGGCCTATTTCACGTTTACAGTAAGGAAGAAGCTGTATTCGTTAAGTTTAATTCGTCTGGGATAGTGCAGTCTAGATGCTAGTAGGTAGGCAGTAACTTAGCAACGGCTGCCATGACAACGAGATAATGACGACATCCATAACTGGGCAAGTGTCAGGCTGAACGGAGCTGACAGTGAAGCTAGTCATCAATTATGCTTTCTGTCCGTCTGTCCGTGTGCCATAGGCTGCAGTCAGTGTATGGTCAGTAGCCACAGGATCACGCACGCACACTCTGGTCTCACGCACTGACCACATGTCCACTTCAGGGGCGTCATTTAAGGGGAGACTGAAGAGATCTACGAACCCCCCTAAGGATTTGTAATTTCAATTTTTTTCCGAGAGAGTCCTGTGTGGATGGTCCCTGATTGACGTTTCCTGTGTAGGCTAAACTGCACGAAATTTGCTCAGTTGACTCTCAGGACAATCGTTTACATCGTTGTCACTAGGTGTCACATTTTAAAGCTGAAATGCTCCAAATTTGATTTCGGTTGGGGCTTCACCCCAGATTCCGCTGGGGTAGCTTGCAGCGCTCCCACACAGACCCCTAGCTGAATTTGAAAGGACCTACTTTTGACAGAAGAAAAAAGAAAGGGGTTGGAAGAGAGAAGGGAAGGGAGAAAAAAAGGTAAGAAAAAGTAGGAAAGGTAGGGGGAAAGGTTAGGAGAAAAGAAGGGAAGAGCAGACAGGAGAGGAAATGAGAGGAGAGCAGAAAAGGGGAAGGACGAGGAAGACTGAGACCCCAAGGACTTACTGAAATGACGCCGATGTCCACTAATCAGCTTGACCATCAGCTGGACACGACGTGTCGTGCACACGCAAACATAGGCTGCATGATCGGCATTTTGTCGGCTATGAATGACAGTCAAACGAATGTAGGCCGGACCGGAGACCTTGTAGACGTCGCAGGAGTTGACAATAAACAGTGCGTAATGCGTCACTGCATGGGAAGATGTCTCTTCATCTTTGTGTAACGTCGACGGCTACTACGAAGGATCCAGTCGCTGCAGCTTACCGGTTTCATTACAGTCGACAACGACGTACCAAGGGGATTCTGCTTTAAGGTTAATCCCACAATACTGCTCGTCATAGACAATGACATCGGTCTATATCTCTCCGTCTGCGTCTCAGCGCGTGAAATATTGATTCGTATGGCCTGCAATGAGAAGCAGTCAACGATCGCAGCTCTGCTGCTGCACAAGTATTGAAGTCGGGTTCACAAGCCTTGTAAATTTAAGCCGATAGAGTAGACCCTAAAGTGTTCTTATTCCTTCGAATATATATTGTCAGTGGAACGGTTTTTAAACATAATATCTGGCTAACTAATGGTATTACATCATGAGTGACGAGGACAATTACAGACTATACCAAAGTTGTCGATCTTTCGTTTACTTGAATAAGATACACATGTCTCGTTATTTTTCATGCTGTGTCTGGGCGACGGAGCGACCTTTTGCGTGCGACGTCATAATGCCCGCGACGATGCCCGCAGCATCTTGTGATTAAACCTCGCTCCATTCAGCACAGAAAAAAACTAGAAATAGCAGTCAGAGACCGCAGACCTCCGCCAACGCCATGTTGTTCGCCAGGCGTCAGCACCTTATTCGGTTTGGCAGCGGTTTCCCGTACGCCCCATTGAAAGCAATGTTAACAAAGATTTCAAAGTGATCCAGAATCCAGGATTCCTTCCGGATCACCTCCAAAATTGAACCACTGGTAGTTTTTGCCATTTCCGACATTCCCAGAAAATTTCAGACAGATCCGTCCATAACTTTTTGAGTTATCTTGCTGACACACAGACAGACAAACAAAGTCTGGCAAAAACATTACCTCCTTGGCAGAGGTAATAAAACAAAAAAAGTTTAATCGCCGCCGATAGTCAACAGGCCCTCTTACAGCTATGAGACCAATGCGAGCGAAACTTATCTCCGTTTCCAATGGCCCCGAGCCGGCAGTGTGCCGCAGACGCCTCGCCTGCCGTATGGGATCACACCCGATACAGGCGAACCCGTTCGTGCCTTATATTACTATGAGAGGAGGACCAGACCTCCGCATATTACTGCCGTAATCTTCCCGGCGGTGAAGCCGATACCAATTTGTACTGCTCGGTGAACAGAGGTACATGTGCGTGAACAACTTGCCCAAGGTTACCTGGCAGTGCCCCGGCCCGGAGTCGAACCTGCAACCTCGGGGTTACAAGTTCGGCACGTTACCGTTAGACTGGCAAGCCACAGTAAAACAAAAACGACACGATAAATTAATAACAGCAGCAAAACTGTCAATTTATTTCTCAGTAGATAAACCGGCAACTTGAGTTATATATTTTTTTAAAATGTGCAAAACATCAAAAAAACAACTCTAGCGAAAAACCAGCTTAGTGGCCTTTTGTTCCTACACCGATATATACATCGATATACTCGTATACGGTATAATGTGTTCGAGTAGGCTACATTGTCCCTGTTTGTCCTAAGTTTTGACATTCAGCACGGCTCGAAAAACGCACGCCATTACGACAGTAAGACGACGTTCATCATTGTTCATCACTTTCTTTTGCTATTTTTACACTTAAGCGACATAAGGCTGTTCGGCCAACAATGGGTGTCGTTTGCGTTGGCGTTTTTAGTTGCAGGTGTTGACTGTAAGTTGTTAAAGAGCGTTTAACGTATTCAGTAACGATCTCGCAGTTCCTTGTCGTTCGTGAGAGGTCGGCCGTGGGACGTTTAGGCGCCTGAAGCTTTCAGCCACCGCAGCAGTAGCAGCGTCAAAGGCGACAGCAGCGGAGTGAGGGAACCATGAAATATGCAAAAGCGCAAACGACCCGCACCGGCAGTAAAGCACACTTCGCGAACGTTCATGCTTCTTCTACTAACAGTATTTCCTACGAACGTGCTCGCTGAGCTTCTGTTTTTCTGTCTTTATCTCTTTCTTTCTCTCCCTATCTGCACAAGCCTGATTTATACCCCGTTTACACGATCAAGCTGGCTCGACGAGCTGATATCTGTTAGCTGAACGAGCCAGCTCGATGTTTGCTCGACGTTTGCTTGATGATTGCTTCGTGTAGGCTATGCTTTATGCATGTTTCATATTTGCTCGATGTTTGCTCGATCGTGTAAACGGAGTATTACTGAACAAGTAGCTGAATATTATGTGTGTTTAAATAATGCAGCGGGGCACGACCAGATGATGGCTACTTGGCAGAAAGGAGATGAAGCTTCTCCATAAATAGTAAGTGATGCAATTCCAACTGACGTAAAAAGCAATTGGCTGCACCATGGGGACAATGTCATCATTGTGGTAGAATTCTAGGTCACGGCAATATCGACGCGCAAACAGTGTGGCCACCTTTTGATCTCATCCTACGCGCAACTACAGATATTTTAAAAAATAATAATATATTCCCGTCAGTTTTGCTGTTTAGGTATAGAATTAGTGGATGATTTGTTGCGCTGAGCATCGGCTAAACATTACTACATTTTACTCTTTATTTACTCTTTAATCATTTAACTCAAACTCGGTTAACAGCTGTTATAGTTTTCTGCGTTTTTAAAACCCAGCAAAATTATTATTTCAAAATTTTTCCGCTTTATAATTGTTAGTTTTATTGTTAAATCTGTTGATAAGTTTCAATATTTGGGTCATCGCATCGATCTGTCGAAAAATTCAGAATGTGCTCGTTCGTACAAATGTTTTTCTATGTTTGCGTAGATATCATAAATGTTCATTTAATGTTAAAATACTATTAATAATCTTTTTGTACCAAGCACAACAATAGCTACAGAGATTACGTCCTGTCAAACTTTCCATATAGCTTATTTGCATTTGCATCATTGGGGTAACCCGCAGGTACCTCCGCCAAGGCAAAGCTATTCGCCAGGTGGCGTCGCCATCTTCGCTTTGCCAGCGGTTCCCTTATGCCCCCTTTAACGCAATGGTAACGAAAATTTCAAAGTGATCCAGAATCCAGTATTCCTGCCGGATCACGCCCAAAATTGAATCACTGGTAGCTTATGCCATGCCCGCCATACCCTGAAAATTTCAGAAAGATCTGTCCATAACTTTTAAGTTATCTTGCTCACACACAGACAGACAAACAGACAAACAAAGTCCGACAAAATCATAACCTCCTTGGCGGAGGTAAATATCGTGAGTGAGCCCACCCCAAAACCAGGTCGAGTTAGGGCGCTTAGCTAGCGAGTCAAAGACTTCCGAACCACAATATTATTTCAGTTCGGATTCCAACGTTAAGATGGCGCAGTTGATGTGTGCATAGGTAATTCGCGGCGGCGGTGCGTAGAAGTACTGTACAAGTGACGGTCAGTGCTTTGTGACACCGTAAAGGCGGACGGACGGACACGATGGCCTACTAAGATAGTAGCAATGCGGCAGTTGCTCCCTCCACCCGGAATGCCAAGGACCACTTGTGTAATTTGCGCAGATCTGAGATTTTGGGGGGACAGGAGGAGAAAGGGAGAGAGTTTTAGTTGTCCCCTACTAAACAAAAATTGGGGGTACAGACAATTTTGTCCGCGAGCAAATTGTGGCGTCGCTTTGTTTGCCTTTGTTGTTTATACTGCATTTATTTTATTCACTTGACTATCATGAAAATATTTAAGGCTATAATGTACTAAATTCTATTTCGGCTGGGATTTCGCCCCAAATACTTTTGGGGGAGCTCATAGCGCTCTCCCAGATCCCTAAGCTGGAATTTAGAGATCCCACTTCTGAAAAGCGAAAGTCAGGAAAAAGGAAAAGAAAAGAGAAAGAAGGGGGGAAGGGACAAAGAAAAAAAAGAAAAAAAGGAAAAAGAAAGGAAAAGAAAAGGGGAAAAAACCCTCTGTATTTGCTTTTTTCCGCCCTGAAAGAATTTCCTAGCTACGCCAGTGGGCAAACGGCCAAGCGGCATAGCGGCAATGCCAAGCGACGTCACCTCGCCGGCGTCGTTCTCTTCCCGCGCGTCTTGTCGTAGTTTATTGATCGTCCGCGGGTCGACATTAATTCGCTGACACGACACTTCCTTACGTCCGTCCACACGTCAGCGAGAGCGCCAGTCGCTTACTTACGTCCAAACTCCGTTCTGTTTCGTTGTGGTTTGCAGCTGCAGTAGCTTATTATGCTAGCATGTACGTGCTTTTTGTACGACATGTTTCGACTGATTTTCCTAGTTTCGCAGTCTTTTTTTAGTATTTTTAATTGTGTCTGTTTGAATTTTAGTGTCGTGTACGTGTGGCGGTAGGTTTATGTGATAATGTGAATTGTCAGTTATTATTCTAAACAACTGTACGTGCAGTCTCTCTCTGCCAGGTTTTCTTGCAGCATTTTCATACTTACGTGAATTTAAAGTTGTCACATGTTTACTTTAATGTGCAAATTAAATGATAACTAGAAATTTGGGGCAAAGCCCAACGTGTGTCCGCCCGGCGTCTTAAGTCCGATTGGGGGACAGTTTAGGGGGCTCACATTCCTTTCGTAGCAAAGTCACGTGGCCCGAACTCCAACGCATTACCATACGCAGAACGAGCAGTGTCGACTTAGGGTAGATAGACATTAGCCAACTAACCGTTGTCGTTAGTGGACCAAAGTTCACTAAGTTTTTTTTGTTCAACGCGGCAAAGACGGTAGTTGATAACGCCGTTTACCGCTTGTCGATATCTCCATCCATTCCAGAGATATTCGCGCTCAAATTTAAAAGTTGTCCTAAATCGCGCCAAATTTTGTACATTTTTCGCTATCTCAAATTGTAAGGGGCAGTGCACCCCAAAATTTGTACGCATGTTATCAGCCCCACTTAGTACTACGTCACGTGGCAAAGTTTCATTAAGCCACTTTCTTTGGCTTTAAAGTTATAGTGGCTAATTCGCTACAATTAAGGCCAATTTTTACCCATTTTAAAACAAAAAAATTGTAAGGGAGGCACCGTCCCCGGTGGGAGGTGCGCTAGTAAGACTTGGTCATTCTGTAGCGCGTGTAAAATTTGGTGGCGCAGCACCCCCAAGGGGCCGAAATATGGTCTTCCGAAAAATGCGCTTTGGATGGGTACAATTCCACATCGAGATCTCCAAGGTTACTGGACCAAACTTCACCAGACTTGTTTCGCCTAACGCGAGAGGAACCGCTGTCGAACAACTATCTTACGGATTTTAAATATCTTTATCCCTTCCGGAGATATTCGCCGCCAAACTTTGAAGTCGACCGAAATCGGCCTAAATTTTGCATGTTTTTGGCCCCTAAATTTTTTTTGGGAGGCTCCTCAAAAATTTTGGACCGGGATTATAAAATATAATGCAGCTTCGAGCATCGTGTAAAATTTCGCGCCGATCGGCCGACGGAGCTCGGAGATTAAGCGAGGAAAGAAAAGGAAAACTAGAAATTTGGGGCAAAGCCCAACGTGAGTCCGCCCTTCGCCCTAAGTCCGATTGAGGGAAATTAGGGGGGGGGGGTAAAATTTTCTCGGCACCAAAGTCACGTGGCCCGAACTCAAATGCATTGGCATACGCCGAACGCGCATTGT
>Ga0056128_1013105_pt1 | contig 10065 bp, 6 predicted proteins | sample WorMetLIZISLAND2_FD_71113 | JGI IMG/M metagenome (GOLD analysis project Ga0056128, IMG submission 71113) | Marine gutless worms symbiont microbial communities from Max Planck institute for Marine Microbiology, Germany - Olavius geniculatus... ... | reverse complement strand
TAGGTGATTATGGGCCATGCAGTACTTTACCAGGATATAAAATGAACTATCGCGTACTCTGCCGGTGACTGTCCTTTACACCGCACTATAGTTACTCCTCGTGCCCGAGTGAAAAAGTGTACAAATTGACAGATATGAACTGAACTGAACAGAACAGAACTGAAAAAATCAATTTAGTTCAATTGTGGCTAAAGCAGAGCCGAATTAAGATCAAAGGTCGACTGCAGTCACTGCACAGAGATAAGTAGGTAAATAAGTAAATAATACTTTAATGCATATAAAATCAATTTCCAAATGTAACATTAACAATGTAACATTATTTATAAGCTTACAAAGAGACAATGATTTAAAAGCAAATGTTGAAACAACAGAAACTCCACAAGTATCAACCTACTACAGACACGTGATTTTAGATTATAATTTATAAGACAATGGTAAATGGGTTGATGACAGATAAAAAAACTCAATCACTCCGGAACCAAAGGGCACTTCGCGAAACCACTCGTCATGCAGTCTTGGACATCGGAATGCGGCGTCACATTGACAACGCATGGGATGAGACAGACTGAGCGACAGAGCGACGACGTCTTGCAGTGAGGCGCTGCAAAATGATGGACATGAAAACGACGGACCAATTAGCAAGGCATGAAATTGCGGTGCATGAAATTACAAGACATGCAAGTAATGTTTTAGTCGGCTGAATAGATTGAGTAAATTTATAACGTTTTATTTGCAACAAGTGCAGAACACAAATAGAATGCAAAAGACAAATAAGACAGACAGGGACAGAACGAAAGTTAAACAGTTCTACGATCATCAGCACCCAAGTACAAATGATGCGAAATTGCTATAAACTGTTGATACAAATGAACAGTTCTTAGTTTTTGTACATAGTGAACCATAAACATAAACATAACAGTTTTGGAGATTGACAAGATAGGCGTGCTAAAATTCTGAATACTTAACAAACTACTAAGGTATTTACACCGAATTACACGTAACAGCACAAAATGAGTCTAGACAGAAAAAGAAATATTGCAATAATTTTACTGATTTCATACAACTGTACTTAAAAATTTCCCGAAAGACATCAATTAGTACTGCTTTCTTGTAGCCTCTTTCTTCTCTCTAAGACCATACAATTCAACATTTCTATATCGCGTTTTTAATAATAATAGGCCCTAAACGATTTGTATGATTTGTACTTGCAATGACTTTTGCTGTCTTGGTTAACTTGATATAATTGCCTTGCCTCTACTATGAAGTGACACATGTTATTATTAGTCAAGCATTTCATATTATTTAGTAATAATAAACAACTTACTTTGCTGATTGCTGCTCTGAATTGTGTTCTTATCTTGTTTTGATAAAACGCACATTACATGGGTATTGACAATGTAATTTATTTTCGTATGATATCTTTTTTTGTCCTGCAATTTCATATCCGGTATTTTCGGTCAATTCTTTCCCGTGACCGTGTGTCGGTCAGTCTCAGTCTTCAGTCAGCAGGTTTCCCGGCGAAGCTCCGTCTGCTGCTGCTGCGCCAACTATGACTACATCAGTGGAAGCCGCACGCCACGCCAGTAACTACGTCGCTGCAGTCGCTGCAGTCAGTGCTGGTCCGTGCGGGATAGCCTCATCAGCAGCAACAGCACTCCGCTGAGACGTCAACCTCATCTTTTTTCATTTGCACGCCGCCGCACACCGCAGCGCGTCGTCATTTCGCTACCGGTAAGATGTTTTAATTGTTAACAAGTCGCATGCAAATGTCGACGTTATCTGATACTAGTTCGTTCACACCAATGACGGTAGCTCGACGATAGTTGAAATGTTAATTACGACGGTAATGACGTGGTTAATAGTCAAGCAAAACTGCAAAACAGTTACGACATGGCGACAATCGAAGTTATAAGAATCGCTTAGGCTTAAATGTTTTGTCCCTGAAAATGTAATCATGAAGTTTTTAATCACGTCAAATCAAATGCATTAGTCAAAGAAAGATGTAAACTTTAAAATTTTTTTGTACTATTCCATTCTTTTAGTGCAAGAATGTAATTCAATTCTCTATCAACTATTAGGCTTTTTTTATTTACTTGTATGTTTTATACAAAAAGTTTAAGACGAGACTCGTTTTGTTTCTAACTCTCAAGCATTGTAATAATAGGTACAACATTTGCTCGGTTCCTAATTATGCAGTAATCTGATAGCGGTACCTTATTTGTTGTTGAAGCTCGTTTCTGTATAGAGATCAATTTATTTTAAAATCGTAAACATGGTGGTCGCAGCTATCGTCAACCTTGAAAGCAACGCCTGTTGAAGTCTTCATTGTTTCTTAATAAAACTTCAAAACGACGCTACGTTAAGCTAGCCCTGTATCATCGTATCAAAGTCGTCTCTGTGGCTAGTCTAGTTTATTTTCCAAACAGATGTTCATTAGTATTCCACGTCATATATACAGTATAGGTGTTCACTGCAGCCAAGAGTATTGGGTGGCTTCTCATTTATGCATTCAATACAGAACGGATGCATTAACGGTATTCGATGAACAAGGCGTCTTTGTTGGGTGCATCTGCCAGCCGTTCTGGTTGCAGCAAACACGTAATCAGAAGCAGCAGCGGCGGCGACACAGGTAACAGCTGTGTACCGGTACTACTCGACTAGACGGCCTACCGTATACTGTCCTCGCCAGCGAGGATATAGAGTGGCTGTGTTAGTTGTCTTGACGTGTGCAGCCTGAGCATCATTAGAAGCCACGGCTTGCAGCTGCGCCAGCAACGGTATCGCGTTGCTTCATTTGCGTAGCGAGCGAACGCACACTTCCGACACGCTGCCGCTGATCAAAGCCCTGGCGCGGTTCTGCGGCACGTGGTCAATGATGCTAGCGAAAGGGTCATACACCGCCGCGTGCGTGTGTGGGTGGAAAGCCGCCGGGAAGGAGGGAGGGAGAGGATGTATTGGTGGTTCATAGATCACACGGTGCAGCGTCGCCGCTTGGAACTGGCGGCGCTGACTGCTGAGCTGAGTTTACTGCTCGGAAGCACGACTCGTCTTTCGCCACGTGTATACTGACCCGCAATAGAGAGCCACAGAGTTCCTCTGTCAATCGCTCGCCGGTCTGCAGTCTGTTGTACATAACGTAGTGGTCTGTTGAACAACGTTGCGCAGCCTGAGCACTGGGCAACGGGCTGGGTTCGTATTAGGCCTAGACATCTTGATTCTCCAAGAAGGCAGCACAGATTATTACAGTACTGTAGGCAAAACCTGTAATCGGCAGGCCGCGTTAATTTATTTTGCGTTGAAGAGAGTGAGGGTTTTAAAAACTTAAAGTGGCTTTTACAAAAGATGTCTATTTTATGCATGCTTGATAAATTGATGGTAGGCCAAATGACACAATGATATCAACACAACGTGAATGACCGTGCCGAGTGCAGCGCCGTGCTGCGAATTAGTCAGTCACTATAGGAACGCAGAGAGTTTCTGTGAGGCGCGATGCCGCCTGAGAAAGGGAGGGCGTAGCAGTCTTTGGCAGTGCTGGTCCGTCGGGTAGGTCGGTATAATGAAAGGGCGGCGAGGAGCTGGAGTCGACTGGACGGGTTTCTGCTTCATTTCGCCGTCGTCGTCGTCGTCGTGACCGACAGAACGTTCAATGGCTGGGCATCCATTGTGCCGTCCACTGTGCACGCGACACCGCCAACAGAGGCGTCAGTCGCAGGTTGAGAAAGTGGGGGTGAGAGAAAGAAACAATTTCGGCGACAAGCAGATGCAAATTTCCGACAAATGAGATTATAGGTGCTCAAAATTTTATAATTTTGCTTTTAGATTTTTTAAAAAGGAGTTTTTGGCTCAGATTTCGTATTTTTGGAAGAAAATTTTTCGACCGGCTAAAATTTAGTGGGGGGAAGCGCACTTGTCCTCTGTCCTCGTACCACGAGGCCACTGGCCGCTAACATCTGCAAGCAGCTATTGCTTCTACGCCAGACGTGCGTGTCAGTCGACAAACCACTGAGTTCCTGCAGATGGCTAGGTCTATTGTGGCGCGCAAGATTGAATCGATCGAACATATAATAGAGCGCTCGGTCGCTCTCTCAGTTCGCGCACGCCGTATCACGTGTAGGCCTACTGAAACGGGATAACTTCAAAAGGTGCACATTTTTGGAACAAAATTGTTACTGGAGACAGTATGCACAGTATCGTCTAACCAAAGTTTTTCGTCGTTTTATTTCGACTAATTGTTCATTTGGCTTGAATTGTAATCTCAAGTTATACCTAAATACTAGTATAATATTAGAAGTACATTACGTTCGTAGCAGAGTGAGCTTTCTGCTAATTGGTTGCCGAGTGTAGGCCTACGTTAGAATTTTTGACGTCACACCGTGTCGCATCTTGACAACTTCGCGACATTTCGCTTGTACCGACGGCGCCAGCAGCAGCAGCAAAATGTAATCAAGACACGGCCCGGTAATGCACACACGGGGTTTAGGAGGACTGCTGGCTTTTAGTTTCTCGTCGGTGGCTTTTAGCTAGAGGCAGTGTAAAAAGCTGATGAACTGGACATGGAGGCCGGATGACCGGCAGATTGATGGCAAGCGGCGCGTGATACGGTAATGAATTAGATTCAGAGGCTGACACTCGCGATGTACCCTTACGAGCTGTCTGCGCAGTGCATTGCGTGATGCAACGCTATGCTTTCTCTGCGTCTTCGCCAAGTCCTGCCGACTACATCCAGACTCTCTCTTCTCCGATGAACGGAGGCGGGCAAGTCGATTGCGCGGAAGGCGCCTCGCCGGCGGTCCGACTAACCATCCATCGCGCGGCCGTCTTTAATTTACGCAAGTGATCCCTCGGGCGCAGTGCCATCGCTTCATCCCGCGACGGACCAACACTCGTGACGAGTCGTAGTCGTCATGATGATGATGGCGATGATGTCATGATACTCGCTGACACCGACAGTAAAACGTCATCTTACTGTTACTCCATTATATCAAGCAATCACGAAGTCGGTTGCAGCACAGTCCGTCGAAATTTTCTAAACGTAACACAAACGTGTTACGCCATCACATCGTTTTGTTTTTTTAAACTTTCAATTACGTAATATAGCCAGTGTTTGAATTGCTGAAAAAGAGGGTTGGGGGGGTTTAACCCCTAACTAACCTTTTTTAACTGTTTTCTCAATTTTTCTAACACACTGTCAAATTATGTACTGGGGGTCAGCTATATACTGTATACGTATGATTTACATCACAATTTTGGTCGGGCTCCGACCGTCGAAAAGTTCAACCCCCAGTTAATTTTTGTATACAAACACTGAATATAGCCTAACCTGTAGATCTATACAAAGTTCGTCTTTTTTCGGTGTATGGTCAAACTTCAGCACGTTGAAGTTCCAGACCAGTGGTTGTGGACATGCCGACAGCGCTCGTTGTAGAAAAAAAAAACAAAAATGTCGAGGTGCAGAACTGAAGTGCTGGTTAAAATAGAGATGTCTCTGGCTCTTCGTGAAAGGGTTGCGACTCTCTTTCACAAGAATCGGTGGAGTATTTCAATGATTATGTTGCGTTTTGGTTGTTACTGATTACAGCACTGTAGCGGACGGGGTGAGGGGCGGGACGGCTGCTGGCGCCATGGCGACAGTGAGCAGAGGCGAATCGCCCGCCGCCTGTCGGTCTTTAGTGTAGTTATTTTTCAATCTTCTGTATGCATGCCATGTGAACTGCATGTAAAATGAACAAAAATGACAAAGTGACAAAAATGGAATGTCGAAGTGAACAACAACTATTTTTCATTATATCGATAAACTAGTGATGAATTTAATAATGCGTTGTTTCGTGTGTACACCGTGTCCGGAAAAAAACATCCTGGACATTTTCGATTGTAGCTTAAAGTAGAATTATTAGATTTTAATAATTTTTGACAGAAATATTTTTGACAGCTGACCACCAAATGACCGTTTAATTTTTCACCGCACCCATTGTGTGTTTCTGCACTACCTGGCGAAAACAGAACCAACAAAATAGGCCCCTATTGTATTTTTGCCTAAGAGAGCATTATTAGTACTTAACCAAAATAAGACATAAAACACATTTTCCACATTTCTGTCACTTGGGCTGACAGTTCATCCAATCATCCGTTTTTCAACTGCATACAGTAATAAATGTTTAAAGTGTTAAGACCAAAGGCACAGAGATGATTTCTGCTTTTGTTGATAGCAGTGTCAATGATGTTCTGCTCCAGACCAATCCAGACTTCATCAGTCACTTTTTGAATTCATCAACATTCCTGAAGGTCATCTGGTTGACAAAGTGCTGCATGACAGTCAAACCTTGTAATCGACTGGCTGTTCGAAGACACAGTTCGAAGAAATGAAATATATTGACGTTTTTTTGTTTATTTTAATGCCCTAACGCTTGTTTTGGTTTTCTCAGGTAGTGCAAAAGCATTAAGTGAGGTGAAAACTAAAAAAGTCGTTTGATAGGCAGTTGTGTCAAAAATATTTACACGAAAAATTATTAAAATTTATTAGTCTTCACAATCGATAATGTTGGGATGCTTTTGACGTATTTTTGTTTATTTCAACCCATATTTTGTTGGTTCAGTTTTCCCAGGTAGTGCAAAAGAAGACATTGAGTGAGGTGGTAAAATGGCCGGTCATTTGATAACCAGTTGTGCCAGAAATATTAGTACCGAAAATTATTAAAATTGATAAATTTTTCTTCGAGTGGCAGTCGTTAATGTTTTTCCTGACACGGTGTATAATTTAGGAGGTGGTGTGATATTCTTCACCATATGTGTCGGTACATGTCTCACAGCGTCGTGTATGACGGTTAATTAAATATAATCATCGTTTCGAAAAAAATTATGACCAGCATGCCACGTCAAGACGATATAAATCATCGTTTTTGATTACCGACTACTGCCGGATTAAATAATCAACGAGTCTGTCACAGCCAGCAATAGCGAGGCAAATATTGATCATTATAACTCGGACTGTTCGAAGGTTATATCTGCGATCTGACGCGATATTTGGGCCCTTATAACAAAGAAAAGCACTGTTGCAAACAAGGAATTTTATTAGTAATAGTTTTGAATACTGTTAATTTATGTTGTGTTAATTTAGTCCATAAACGATGTTTTACAAATGATGACAGATAGACCTATCATAAAACGTAAATGGTAAATACCGGACCTAGTCGTAGTGCGAAACTTAATGAATGACTTTGAATTGTATCCGTCACGAATTTCATCGCATTACACTAAGTTACATACATTTATCAGAAAACAATCTTTAATTGACAATTTGTTGACGTTTCGGCAACCGCTGTTGCCTTCTTCGAAACGACTGTCCACCACGAGGACGGCCTTTTTAGGCAGGATGCACACAAACACATAATGATGAAACAAAAAGTTTAACCTACAAGAACACCGACAAAAAGATAAACGTGATGTGCAAGCTTACACTCGAAGCACCAGTAAATCCGCCGAAACAGAGGAAAACAAGACTGCAGTCACAGACCACGCCAGTTTTTTCAACCACGTCATAGACTGGGACCGCGTCAAGGTGATCATCAGAGAAAGCAACAGGATGGACCGATGGATCAGGGAAGCGATACACACCAGGAAAGAACAAAACAAGTCGATGAACTGAGACGAGGGGTTCTACAAACTACCACACGGCTATGATTACTTACTGTCCACCGTAGCGACACTTGGTACACAGTCGTTCCGAAGGAGGCAACAGCGGTTGCCGAAAAGTCGACAAATTTTCAATTAAAGGTTGTTTTCTGATGAATTTATGTAACTTATTAAGTTATCGTTTCAACCTGTGAGTTTATTCAAAGACATCGCATTACATTGTCTATTACACACGTGAACCAGGCAGTCGCCGCTCTGATGCAGTCGCAGAATGGGGCGGGTGATAGAACGACGGCTGCTGCAGCTGCAGGGTATATACTATGCTGTATAAAGTGAGGTATTGTTGATCGCAGCGCCATTGCAATCACTGGACCGTACCATCGACTGATTATGGGACCGAGCTTTGATGCCGGGAATCTGACGTCATCGTGACCATTCCAGGAAACCTGGGGCGAGATGGTATAGTGGATGAATGCTTCCAGAGTTCCTATATAATGTTCAGTTCTGCACTCAGTATTGGATAATTGATTTCTTTTCAGCTCCGGTAGTAGTTTGTGCTTAGTATGATGCACTGACGTAGTTACTAGGAATTTCATTCTATTGTGGCTGAATCCCGATTGAGAAGCTAGAGCCGATAGCTTAAAGGTCCAAAATTTCTGAGGGAGAATAAAACAAAAATGTGTTGATTTTTTTATTCGTACGTGACAATAATGCATTTTACCTAATTTTATTACTCTGTCTGCATTTTATGAAAATAAATTTGTGCTTTGCAGGCACACAAGGTTTGTTTAGAAAAGCTGAAGTTTTCATCTTTATGCGAAAAACCTTCAGCTTCGATTTGTAGCTAAATGTCAATGGCTATCTTCCCGCGTAACTGAGGCGCACCTACTGACGTGATTATTGTATTTTGTCATCGTTTTATTCATGCATGTTTACACATATTGTAGGCCTACTGAATTGCAGTCTGTCGGGAAGCCGACTTCCTTCCGAGTTGACTGATTGATTAATCGATAGACTGATTGTGTCCCATGTTGACGCATTCCACGATAAATGCTAGTCCCCACAACATTTGCTGTTGACGACGAAAATAGTCGTGTCCAAGACGTATCGTTGGCGATCTACTCCGCGGTCGTCCAAGGGGCACAGACAGACCGGGCGCCTGACTGGGTCTCGTCCACGGGTGCTTCGGTACAGGACTTCGTGGCACGTCCCGGCACTTCTTGTTCGCGGCGGCGCGGCGCCGATCACTAATGGTCAAGTCATCCTTAACGATGACGGATGCCGCTGGCCGCAAGCACTGGACGTCGACTCGGCGCGTGAGGGTGTGTGTGTGTGCATCTCACACTCCGCCGGCGTCTAGGACGGTCATCAATAATAACCGACGAGAACGCGAGCTCTTTGAACAGCAGCACCAGCAGCAGCCTCGAGGGAAGATGATGATGATGATACGCTTCACGCGGGATCACTGCTCGCTGGCGTCTATGATGTGTCGCGATGTAATCTTATTAACGGCCACGAGCGTCGTGTGTGTTCGTCACATCTTGACGGATTGACGCGTCCACTGCAGCCCTCCAGTGATTCCAGTGACACATCATGGAACGACCGCTAGATCCATAGCATTACTAGGTGTCCTTCAACGATCGGTCGACTTCCTGGCGTCGGTATGTGATGTCGCTGAGTGAGTAGCTCAAGCTGCGTCTTACTCGCGACTGTCACTGACAGTCACTGTCAGTTGATTCCAACGTCATGCGGTTGCGACAAAGTCACCAGCTGTGTACGCCTAAATGCTATAACTAAACTTTAGATTTTCTCATAAACGGATAATAATTTGATCAATATTTTTTGAAGCTAGCCAACTAATTTTAAACGTACTATGTATGAGGCTGTGTTAGTCATAGCTCTGACTTGAAACGGCACTTGACACCAAGTTTCTAAAACGCTATGCTTGTCTGACAAGTTGTATTGATGAATCTGCCTACAGATTAAACACTTTCCGGTACTGCACACTTTTTCACGTAACATTTTTTTACTTAAAATTAGGCTATTGTTTGTTTCTCTTTGTCCTATTAAAGCGATATGCTTTAAAATTTTAGAAACCGCAACATGCTTGGGAAATTACGCGAGAGTCATGTATTTTCGGGGGTGTCGAAGTCGATATCTTGATTATGATAAAAATGATGATGATTATGTGATGTGACGAGCAGTATATCAGTGTGCTTCGTGTCGCCGTTAGCTCACTGGAGATGTTTAGATGCGGAAGGCCAGCCAGTAAGTAAGTAGTAAGTTAGTCGGTGTCCGGCGCTTCAATTATTCATCAGCGACCGACCGTCCTGCAGCTAACTGAGAATGACAGCGGCTCGTTTGCGGCCAGTTCTCGCCACCGACCGACATCCCGGCATCTAAACGAGATTTATAGTTTCGCCCGTTCCATAATGC
>Ga0056128_1013103_pt1 | contig 10066 bp, 7 predicted proteins | sample WorMetLIZISLAND2_FD_71113 | JGI IMG/M metagenome (GOLD analysis project Ga0056128, IMG submission 71113) | Marine gutless worms symbiont microbial communities from Max Planck institute for Marine Microbiology, Germany - Olavius geniculatus... ... | reverse complement strand
GTGCAGCTTTGTGTACGACTTGTCGTAAGTTATGACAAATTTACAACGAATTATTATAAACCTATAATAAGTCTGTAACTTGTGGTAGTTTGACCATGCGCCGAAAAAGAAGACAGCGCAAATAAATACATACAAATTATAGAGTAATTAAACGAGTGATATAAAGGTTCGTTGCTAAGTGTTCATGGAACGTTCGTCATTTAACAGTGTTTACTGACGGAAAAATATAATTGCTCAACTGGGAAGTACCCAAGTGGATATCTTGCGCCGTTGCCGAGTTTTATAGTGCCAATATTATGCAATATCTATCACTGACAGACTCATTTCTGAGTCGAGCCAGTCCTGTCGATTGTATCGATGCATTATTGTTCGACGACGCCAAATAGACGGAACCATCCCTGTGGATGATTCCGGGCAAGGTTTCAGATATTAACATGCAGTTTAGTGCATCATTTATGGTTGATTCTGGCAACAACTATAATATAGCAATAACGCATCAACTATACTGTGTGGATTGTGGACCTTAATTTTAAAATTCGGCCTTTTAGTAAGGGCATTTTATCTGATATTTCACTAATCTGCGAACTATATTGTTACCAAAATTTTTTGATCTTTTGGTTTTGTCACACTTTGATCATACTTTTAACTGAATTGCGTTTTTTGTTATTTTTTGGCCAAACTGACTGCTCTTTGGCAATGCAGGAAAATTAAATTTTCACAGGACATCGAAACGTATAGGGTCACGGACGAACCACAAAAGTGCATATAAGTATCAATTAACACACAGGCTGGTGTCACTAATAGGCTCTTCCGGCACCGATGAACTTATTTTCATCAGCGCCAACGTTGCATGCACCCGGTCCACAGCAGCTAATTGTTTCCGGTTACTTGTCCGTTAATTCACCCGCTAGGGTTAGGCTTGCGGATAGGGTTAAGGTTAGGGTTAGGGTTTGTGCTAGCATTAGCGTTAACAACAGTAATTCGGTACCGTTTTCCGTCAGTTGGATGACGTCACGAGGTCGATGCGGGGTCAAGGTCAAGGTCAAACCGAGGTTTGTAATCGGCTTTGCCAGTCGACCTCCACCAAGCATTCACTTACCGCCGCCGAGCTTTTTATCAGGCACGCATGTAACGGCTTTCGGCGACATGGGCTGGTCATTCAATCGCGATCGATTCTACCGCCTCGGGCTTGGTGAACGCGGATCCATTGTAACGTATAGAAAGCGGGGTTTCTGAGGTGGCCGTTCAATAAACCTCAGGGCTCCAGAGCTTCAGAATGCTCTGAGCGGGAGCGACATGATTTAAGAGCCAAGAAACTAGGATGCCTAGTTGCTGAAATACTACCAGTAAAGTGCGTCAACGTTGTGCACACACGATTATCAATAGCAAAAGAAAATGCAACAGAATTACAACTCTCGGCGATTGGGGCTTACTCAGTCCCCATTAGGAAATGGGGAGCTTTATAATTTACAACGGTCCCCGAGTCTCTGAGCTACTGGAAGGGGGGTTCGCCGCTTTTTCTCCAACACAATATCCTCGCTATCAGCCTTTCGGTCTTCGAGTTTTGGTTCTCGATCGCAACTCGGGGCCGCTATATTGTTACTGTTAAATTCGGGGCCCCCAGAGCCTTGCTAGTCTACCGCGAGACCTCGTATTGTAGCATCGGCGCTGGTCTGACGTCATCTATTACACCGTGCTCTCTCTATTCGTCAGCATCCATCATTCTGTCGATCCGTCGTGCATGGTTACTCCAGTTACACCGTAACACGGCTAGGGAATTAATCTGAAAATGAAAAACCTGACTTTTTAGGTTTTAAAAAGCTTAAAACCGCAAACGTCCGAACCGTAGCTTGTGCAATATTATACAGAACCCCGTGGAGTAAAATTTGTAGAAAGTGATGTGACAGGGAGAATGGTGCACAGATTTTTCTACCTTTCTAGGTCGTAATTTTATGTCCGGTTTTTGTACACTGTTAATTGGGAGTGAATCGGTGGCGTCGTCGTGGCAGAATGAAAAGGCAGGAAGAATTTTGGGCTGTCGAAAATTTTGCTTTCTTCTTGACGGAAAATTTTTGTTTAAAATGTTTAATGTGGGACTGAAAAACTTTTGTTTTGGGTAAATTTACGGACAGTATGTCAGCTGATTATTAAAAATTTTGGTTGATTGATTGGGAATTAAAATTTGTAGCACTAATAATCTATGTTGTCGAAAATTTGCAACAGTCACTGTAATAGATCGCCATTTTCTACCCCGCCTGCTGTATTTAACCCACACCGCCGCTACAAATCTGTTCCATTACAGTGTTTTCATCACTGTTAATAGGCCTATTCCACGCCAAGCACGTTCTTACTGCTTACGCCGATTGGTTACTAACCTCCCGCTGGGAGAAAATTACAGCATATCCGAGATCTCCTAACTTATTAAGAAAAGAAAATGGGTTTGGAAAATGAAAAGATAATGCTGTCGTAAAACGAGAACATAAAACAAGTAATTCGAACAAGACTCATTAGACGCGCGACAGCCTTAGCAGTTCGAGTTCGCATATTGTCTTGGTCCACGTGCAGCCAATTCGTTGCAATTCACCATTGAAGTGTGCACCGCAGCCGAATGTCGCAAAAACACCAAAACACCTCATCTGGGGGTTTGAAGTCATTTAACGTCATCGAGACAAATACCCTAAGAAAGCGTGTCACCAGTGCTTGTTATGATAAGCAGAATGTCTATGCCTATCTGCAACTGTTTTCACGCTAGACGAGCCAATAACAGTAGAATAACGACTTTTTAAGGGGGTGCCCCTATTTCCTATGGTCCATAAAGCTCATATAAGAGCTGCCTTGATAAGACGCTGTTTTAGATCAGAACCTACTGTTTAGGGCTTTTACAGTTTACGTGCGACCTTTGCTTGAATACTGTTCACCTGTTTGGAACTCTCATTATCATTGTGATATTGCAAAAATTGAGTCGGTACAGCGTAGATTTACGAAGCATATTGGTACAATTAAGTCTTTTACATATGCTCAACGTCTTGATATATTGTGTGCGGAGTCGCTTGAACTACGACATTTATAGTTTGACTTGATAATGATTTATTGTATTGTTCATGGTCTTAATGCTCTTGAGTTTTCTGATTTTTTTTTTATTTTTGGTTTTTCCGTTACCCGTGGTCATCCACTCAAGCTGATGAAACAGGCTAGCCGTGTTAACAGTTGTGCGTTCAGCTTTGCTAACCGAAGTATTGATGTTTGGAACAGTTTAGATAGCGATGTTGTCTTGGCACCATCACTGTATGTCTTTAAAAAATAGATTAACAAACTTGATTTTATAAATTGTATGTGTAGCATGTAACTTGTTAGGGATAGTGTAAGAACTTAGATTTTTTGACCTTTCATTCCTTTAACAGTATTTGCTGCTGTTAATAAAACTATTTTAATTTGATTTGATTTGACGCGCGACAGCCTTAGCGGTTACTTTTTGCAGGATAGTTTAGCCTAGGCCTATCTCCATCCATTTCATCGCAATTTACCTTTGAAGTGTGCACGGCAGCCGAAAATCACGAAAAAAATTAAAACCCCTATTTTGTGGTTCAAGGTCATTCAAGATCATCGATGTTGACACTCCTAAGAAGTGCAAGATAAACAACATGTCTGTGCCTGTCTGCAATCGTTTTTACGCTAGACGAGCCAATATCGGTAAAATAACCACTTTGTAGAGGGCTACCCCTCTTTGACGCTCGCGCGCGCAGGCCACCTTAAATTTAGGGGGTAGAGACTTGGACTGCTAAAATCTACGTTTGAACGCTGAAAATTTCATGTGCAGGTCGTCTTGGTATATCTCCAGCCATTTCGTCTCAATTTACTTTTGAAATCTGCGCTGCATCCAAAAATTGGGAAAAATTCACAAAAAGCCCAAATTTTAGGGGTACAAGATCGGCTAAGGTTATCAATGTTGATGAATCTAAAAAGCCCGTCACCAGTGCTTGTTATGATAAGCAGCATGTTTGTACTCATCTGCAACCGTTTTCACGCTATACGATCCAACAGCGGTAAAATAATCACTTTTCCATGGGGGAGTACCTCTTTTTCACGCCGTTGTTTGAAGGAAACCCCCTCAGCCAGAGGCACGAAATTTTGTCACGAAAAACTAGTGTTTTTGTGACAGCCCACAGTGAAGATATCGTGATCCTAGCTTGCACCGTTTTGATAAGGCTCAAGGATGCGACGGACAGACGGACGGACGGACGTTTCGACGATGGCTAAGACGCGCGAAGCATTACATGCTGTCGCGCGTAAAAAGTAATAAGTGCGATTGGTCGCGCGGCAAATTAAGCTGCGTTTTGGATGCTTAACATGTTCGTGTTTGGTCATAGATGAGTATATTAAAAATACGCTATTTTATGCATGTCGACCCAATACTTTTATAGTTTTAACAGTTTTAGCTAATAGTTTTAATTTCTGCTGACGGCACGGCAGACGAAAAATTCGAAACAGTCAACAGAAATTAAAACTATTAGCTAAAACTATTAAAACTATAAAAGTTTTTCATGGTTCGGCATACACTATCTAATTTGACACTGAACATGTTCATGAACATGAACGCAGCTTTAATCAAGTGACACATTATTGACCAGTCGGTCATCAGTGCTGGCCAGACAGAGCCTCGCTCGCAGCGAGACTTTGCAATCGATCGCTAATGCACTGGAACTTATGCCTCCGTGCCTGCAACTGTCAGCGGCGGCCTCAGACATGCAGTCCCTCGGGCCTCCTCGGATTTAAGGCATCACTTCCACTCTGTACAGGCTCATATCGTAAACACGAACTGGAGCTCGGTATTTTTCGGTATTTTCGGTACCCGAGAGATATTTAAACAAGTTCATTCCGATTTCGGATAATAACTAAGATTTAAGATCGGTGACAACAGCTTTGTGGAAGCTGCATTGCGGCTGTGATCAGTTTTGAACATTTCAAGCGACTGCTGAATGCTGAAAACGTTTGCGTTCGTTTGAGGCTGTGGCGCATTGTGACTATTTTGTTTAAATTGCACTGATTAGCTTTACTTATTTACTTACTTACTTGCCCACTGGTACCCTATTTCTTGCACCACCGCTTGCTATACCCGCGAGCTACATCTCTAGTTTCTCCATTTACACCGGGCCAAATGTTACTGCCATTATTATCCAGTTGGGATTTGGGATATACTTTGCTGCTCACAAGTAATTTTTATGTTAATTGAACAGCGATACCGTACCAAAGTATAAGCCTAGTCTAATACTACATTATGGTGCCCATTTCGACCGCTGTCGCAGATGGACTTGCACGGTGAAGCATCAGTATGCAGCTGATATTCTTGTCTCGCAGGATCATCTCCTTCGGTCGTCGCATCTGGTTAGTCCTTTGCTTTCCCGCGTACTTCGGTTGTTTGTATTTTGCTCATTTTAGCCTAAACGCCACTTAATTCGCTTTCTTGCAGAGTTTATGTCTCGGTGGCGTAATGATTAAGACGTTGGACTTACTATCAAGAGGTCCTAGATTCGACTCCCGGTCGATCGGCAGATGACACTCCGTAGTTTTGATCGGGTCAAGCGTTATAAGCAACCTTTAACTTTTTTCTGCGTTATATTTTGCACAACAAACTGTACAGCAAATCCACAACGTTATAACGTTTCATCAAGTCGTGTACAAATGTTGTGCGACTTGTTGTTCTACAAATCTACGACAAATCGAAGTAGTGGAGTTTGGTGTTCATGCCTTCGCAGCCGTCCGTCGTCGCAGCTGTGACTCGGTGAGCGTAGATCGTGCGTGACGAGCCACAATTGCGTGCAGCGTAATGTCCGTCGTCCGCATGCCTCTGATCCTATATAGTAGCCTCAGATAATGCCAGAATGCTAGGACTCACTCCGTGGATCACTGCGTGCCGACGGCTATGTGAGTGAGCTTTGGTGGCAGCAGTCGTCAGTCGACCGAGCAATCTAATGGCAATTACCGCAGTCTGTGTTCCCGAGCGAGTCTGAATAATGGAATAGACTGCAGCAACCGAAGTCGCAATGAGATGAACCCCCTAATTAGGAACTGTTCAGGTTACACTGTCCGCAGGCACACGGAGACACTAGAAGACTTTTACATGAGATGCCAGAGGCGCCTTTGTGCATATCCAGTGGTTTGACTTCATCAGCAACGACGAGATCGCTCTATACGCGCTGGCCTTTTCTCCATCACGATAAAACGCCGGTGTTTTATATTTTGTACCATCGTCTGTCTGTCAGAGGCTGTTCCAGACAACCAGGCCCTACACTGTCACGTCGATGCATAACTTGGTCGATCGCCTCATCACTCATGGAAACGTAGACCAAGTCGCTCACGCAACAACTGGCTGGAACAGACCACCAGGAGTCCGGCACTACTCAAACTAAGCGCAATCGAGCGTGGACAAGAGCAACGCTAAGGTCCGGGCTGTTCATGCCATGATGATGATGAATGTGAAACGTTTATAGAAAACGCCGTATTGCAGCCTGCGTCATTTTTCCTTCCCTGATTGGATGTCTGAGACTGAAACTGTTTTAGCATTTGCGTAAAATGAATAAATATCCTAATGAGCCTGAAACTAATCCAATGCAGCTTCAGCGTCGTTTCAGTGTTTTATTTCTGTTTTCTTCACATGTGCGGGCAGCCAGTCGTTCACATTGCAATTTGCAAAGACGACGATACATTGCACAGTTGTTTTGTCTATTTCTGTGATTTAATAACAATGTTTGACACGTGCAACATGATATGCTCGGTTTCTGCATCAGATCATATACGGCTTCGTCGACTTTATTCACCTACTAGTCATTATTTTGTAACGACATGTCAGTCTGGCAGCAATTAAAATATATCTCAGTGAATTTTAAAAGTTACCGTCTGCCAAAAGTAAATATTTATACGCTTTGATTGGCAAGAAAGACCACTATAGCTGTGGTCCGGGTGTAATACCATACTGCGTTATTTTCAGTAAGTTTTATTCTCGGCTATTAATCACTTCAAGTTGTTGCGTTGCCGTCATGTACGTTATTCGTCGTTCCCGGCACGCGAGGAGCAAACAGACTCCGCTAATGATCTGACATTAGATTTTTACATGCGGTTTGTTATGTCATTCAAGCTTAAACTCCGTTTAGTTCGACTTGTTGTAGCTTATTCAGCATTATGCAGTATAGTCGGTACAGCTTAAATGCACAAGTTGTAAGCCACACAATGCGTCCACAAAAATTGCCAATCTATACAACAAATCCAAGATATACGTTATACATGTCTTGAACATATAGACCTAGGCTTGCTGTCTACGACAAATCAGCGTACTGGAGTTTGGCCTTTACAGTGAGTCGCCAAGAAGATGTTTCCGATCGCATGGACGGTGATGCAGCATACTAAAAGCTCAATCCAATTAAGCGACTTTCGAAGTCGAGCTATAAATCTGACTAAAATTGTAATAATAACAAAATTTTTGGAATTTAGCTCACGCGATACATACGGAGGGTGTAAGCAAAAATCACCGGAAACGAGATGCTTGCGATGACCAACGACTTTGTGTATTTGACAGACAAAGTAAGATGAATTTTGTAAGAATTTTTGTTTTCATACGTGCAAACACGTCGTTGGAATTTATAAATCCTTTGTACTGCTGCATACTCATAAAGTCGTAGGCCTACAGTAACTCATCACATGATGCACAACATCTCACCAGCCACAGCAGCTACTCTGGTTTATTAGTAGGCGCTGAGAGTGACACTAATGGCGCTATACAAATCTGCTTTTATTATGGCTTTTATGTTGCGTTATGACGTTACTTCCGTTCGCACATGCAAGCTGAGAGGCCTACGTGCGGAAAATTGCAGCAAGAAATGATTAAACGAATTATAGAATGTCTTCATGCATCTGAAGTGTTGCCGCCGTCGTCGTCGTAGTCACAATCTGCATTTTGTCGGCCTGTTCGCTGCTAACGCCAACTGATTCGAAGCCTTTCGCATCAAATAGTGACGTACGGAACGCCGTTTTACTATTTAATCCAGAATTCATGATATGTACATATCATGAATTGCTGAATTCATGATATGTACATATCATGAATTCTGGATTAAATAGTAAAACCGCGTTCCAAACTGACGACACCTTGTTAGGATTCGCAATAAACACGCACTGCAGCATGCGTGGCTTGTCGCAGCGAAATTCCGTTCATTTATACAAGATGGTCCAAAAATGACACCCCTTTCAATCAATGTCAATATACTGCCATATAAACTGCAAAACACTATAGACAAAAAACATTCATACTGCTTTATTCTGTTTTAACAATAGTAATATATGTTATCAATTATTTAGAGTTTAATTGTAAATAATTTATTTAAGAACATTTTCGTAATACTTCTGGAACCCTAGTGCTTTTTCACACACACCTTGTGAATCAAACAGCGTTTTTCGTTAGTTAATCGAACCATCGTTATGAGCGTGACAAAATTAGGCCTACAGTTTTGTTTTCATATGACTGTTTATGAAAAGTGTTCAGAAATACGACCGCCATTCGTTGGTAAATTGTAGTTTGCAACTATTCAGTGATATTCGGCGGAACAATTCTTCCTTTTAGTATAATTACTTGACACACGCTGTTTACTTATATCTGTTGGTCTGTCAGCAGAATTACACAAAAACTTACAGGCGAATTTGGCTAAAAATTTTCGAAGAAAGTCAGACTTAGCCAACTTAGAAGTGTTTAGATTTTGGCGGTAGGCCTAATCGGAATCAGCATTTAAATTTTAAATAAAATTGGATTATTTTTACCATTGCGAGACAGACTGACGTAACGTCGAGAACGGTTTGCGCTTTTTGGGTGCCTTTGTTGTTGTTTTAACTGTGGTATAATCTGATTTTGTTGCTCATTAGTCGATCTTTCTGTTTCAGTAAACAAACGTTGCCTATGCTGCGTCGACGTCACGTTTCGCTGTTCAAAGCAGATCACTGCGTTACTCGGACGAGCGTAAAATACCTTTTAGAGTCTTCAGACTGCGCCGTGGAAGACATTATTCTTGAGCCCGTGCCACTCAGCTGTCTGTCTCTGAGCCTCGCATGTCGTCGGTTATTACGTCATCGGTGACGTGAAATATTGTGCACAGGTCACGCGCTCGTCTGCGGGTTCCCGCCATTATGCCGCGTCTACACCTCGCGCTACGAAGACGATTCATTCTCATCACACTGACTGGTCCCGTGCCAATCGACTTTGCACTAAGCAACGAAGTAAATGGCGCCGTGTGGACATGCAGCAGAGCCGGTCGGCACTGATGCCCTCCCCCTTACGACAGAAGGGAAGCTGCGCGATATTTTACGAACTGGGGAAAAATTTACAATAATGATCGATGACGCCAGTTGCTAATTGTTTTGTTATACCTCAACGCAAAATTTTACGGTCCCTTTGAATAAATTAAACAAGCAACAATCTACGTTTAGTGCTGAAAATTGTATACAATCGCAGAGTGTGACGGAGGGACGAACGGACGGACGGACGGACGGACGCCCAGGCCATGGCTAAGACGCGCGTAAAAATAAGCTCCCACGTCATCTGGGTCTTCCTCTTCTCTCTTTCTCTCGATCACTGGCTTTGTCTGTGCTGGCTGGAACTGCTGGAACGGCTGGGAGAGCACGTGCTTGGAGTGTGTCGTTTGTTCATACCACCGTTATCATCTTCGTCGTCGTTTTTGTCGCTGCATGCCGTCGTCTCAGTGAACTTAATACAGCAGTGTTCTACCTGTTTGGTGAGATTCGTTTCATTGTTTTGGGCCACATTTAACTTGGTACTATAAAAAATTAGGGCTCAAAAATCAGCACTGTCTAAGCCCCAAAATAACATAAATTAAGCACCAAAAAATTCTCCCCATAGTTTAAAGTCTAGTCTCACTCCTATGGAGAACCCCTTTCGCGAGTCACCCTCGAGTAGGGTGGCGCCCGATGCGGCCACCGAAAACACTAGACCAACCACCGACCCAACAGCAGCTCCCCAAAACATAAATCTCAACACCACTAGGCACTCAACCACCACCACACAGAC
>Ga0056128_1013102_pt1 | contig 10066 bp, 4 predicted proteins | sample WorMetLIZISLAND2_FD_71113 | JGI IMG/M metagenome (GOLD analysis project Ga0056128, IMG submission 71113) | Marine gutless worms symbiont microbial communities from Max Planck institute for Marine Microbiology, Germany - Olavius geniculatus... ... | reverse complement strand
AGGACCAATGGCAAACCATATTTTAGATAATAATCAGCATACTTTACGAGTCAAGTTGTTAGGTAGCCGATAACTAGTGGTGAGTTAAAACCAAAGCAAATCGCCAGACTGTCGACACCACACATGAGCTGTTTCTGATGCACGACAGCGGCTAAAGATCCCTACATTCATGTCTTTGATGTCTCACCTGTCCGTTCTGCTCTGTTATGGCGGCAAAACAGAAGATGAGTAGACTGCTCAACGCTGAGTTTCTTGCTTGACACCAGTGTCCTTTGATCCAATACCGCTAAGCCTAAACTGCTCCAATTGTTTAGAGTAATTATCGGTCGGCGCAACTAGGGGGGGGTTCTGTCCTAGGGGGTTATGTCCAGGGGGTTATGTCCGGACACCCTTCTGTATAGGTACTGTGGGACTTAGCTGCTTCTATGGGTCACTAGCAGCACTTGAGTTATATTTGCTATAGCACTGGTTTCTGTCGGGCTGGGCTAAACAGCAGGATGAAAGGTTCAAGTGTTTGGTGAGGATCTTGAACTTTGAGCGGTAACAGGAACTGTATGTCATTTCTGATCCGAGTACAAGTTTTTACTGTATTCAGTTAACACAGGAAATGCCATTGGTGTGAGAAATGGATGTGAAACTGATGTTATATTTGGTGATTAAGCTTAATGCTGTGGATTTTTTAGGAATATTGCTGGCAGATGACAATGAAGTTTCAATTCATGAGGATAAGCATTCACGTCTGACTAAGGTAATGTATTGAGATATAGTTTGTTTATGTATTTTTGATACTTTTTAGAGCTGTCAAATTAACGCGTTAATTAATGCATTAATGCATTAACGCACAACACGTTAAAAAAATTAACACACATGCGTAAATTAGTTTAATTTACTAAATTCTGTGAAGCAAAAGTTCCAGTATTCCGTTAAACTGTGGTTATTTCACAATCAAATGAATTCAAGTAACTAAACTGTACTTGCCATTTCATCACTACTGTAAATAAATAATTATTTCGATGACAGGCTAATAGATTTCTATGCTAGTGATGAAGTTAGGCAGGGCCCCTCAAACGTCGTGGGGCCCGGGTTACTTTCCCCCTACTCTCCCTCACGACTGGCCTGGGTGCGTTAATAACACGTTGATTAATGCATTAAAAAAATTAACGTTTTGACAGCTCTAATACTTTTTAAAGAGCAAGATATATTATTAAATTTACAAATCTAACTGATACATATGCTATACGTTGTAACATGTAACACATTTTAATTTCTGTGATAAAGGACATGGTGTGATCATTTTTAAGGCAGTATTCAATTGTCATTTCTTAAAGAGATTTTTTTAGCTTGTGATACATATAATGTGATAGAGGTGTTCATTGTTCTCATTGAAATGAATAGATTAAAAATATTGATAGTGATAGAATGCATTTAAATTTATGTAATATTATTTTATAAAATATCTGATAATATGTAGTTGAAGATATGGACATCTAGTAATAATGTTGATGGCACATGTGATGATTTTTACGCGCGACAGCTACTGCTGTATTGAGTCTTAGCCATCGCAATTCTGTCTGTTTGTCTGTCTGTCACACGGGCGGATCAGTGAAAAACGGTGCAAGCTAGGATCACCAAATTGTCACCTCAGCTGCCTGGAAGACTCTAGTTTCAGGATCCGTAAAGCATTTCCATAAATTCGAAAAGGGTCACCCCAAGCAGGAGTGCTAAATGAGAGGAGGATAACGAAAATGTGCGATTTTTAGCCGTATGGCTGCATGAGACTGGTCACGTCTTCTGGCGAGTGTAAACGAAACGCTATAGATACTTAATGCCAGTTGCTGGGATCGGTGAGCTCATATTTTGTTTGCACCGGGTCATCAAACACGCACAGCTGTTGCGCGTTCCCCTTTGCCTTAGCTGGGCTTTTCTTGTTTCATAAATGACACTGTTCCAGCTTCAGTCATTATCTTCTTTTATGTCATTTCTGTGACAACCAGCAGCAATATAATACTTTGTCAAGAGTAACATATATTGTTTGTATAGATTCCTTGCTGTTCTCTTAGCATGTAATGATTTTCTGCTGTCTGGTTTGCTGTATACATTCTCAACACAGTAGTACATTCGTGATGGTTTGTGCAAAATTGTGGTTATGTGCAGATGCTGACTGTCATAGCGGAGGTCGAGAACCCGGCTGCAGATATTGAAGAAGAAGTGAAAGAAACATCAGTTAATCATGTATCCACCACGCTAGCCACCAAAGAGTGTGAATCTGTTCCAGCAGTAGAAGAAAACTTTGACATAAGTCTGTCGGAGTTAAAGCAAGTTCTGCCAAAACTGCCACCGAAGTTATCGCATGTGCCGCCGAAGCCGCCACTGAGTCGTTCAAAGCTGACTTTTTCTCAGTCATTTTCTGCAGTGCCACCGCAGCGACCGCCGGCCATGCTGCCGAGGCCCGTCCACCGGGCCCAGTCATCCACAGCATCACACGGCTTGCCACCAGTACCTCCACGTGCTCCACGTACAGCGGCTACCATTCACAGTAACCCTCAGTCAACCCTGTCCAGTCTACAGCAACCGGCCACGACGACGAACTCTTCATCCGGCATTATCATTCCATCTCCCTCGTCACTCTTCAGCCACCCATCGCCAGACTCCGGAGCACTGGGCACCACGTTTAACTACGTCTACTTCACAGAAGATGCTGAGCCACCTCCACCTCCACCACAGTTGCTGGCAAAGAGCAAGAAACCGGCCAGGTACCATCCAGATATGAGTCTTCTTGGAGGCAGTCGGCATGCCGATATTGGGAAGAAGTTGGCAGATAGCGGGCTTGGGTCGGTGAATGCAGCTAGCTATGGTAGCAGTGCCGACAACTATGACAGCACTGCTGGCGGTGGGTCTTATGTTAGACTTGCAGTAACAACGCCACCTCCTGCCATTGATCCGACATCTTTACACGACTACTGTTACCCGTCGATCGATGCCATTGTTCCTGCACCCACAGCGTCAGTATGTCGCACTGAGCCACAGCATTCTCCACCGCCGCTGCCGATGAAGTCGTGTCGTGTCTGGTGGGACTGTCGGTGGCGGCGACAACGTGCTCCGCGTCGGTCACAGTTGCGAGCAACATGGTCGCCAAGGTCGTCAACAACGTACGGCACCGAGCCGTCAGTTGTCACATCCCACCTGTCACTGAACAATAGTCAGTCATCGTCACTGAACACTCGCCGAGCTGTGCCGGCGTGGCGAGCAAGACTTCTGTGTTTTGTACGGACATGCATGCACCCGTGTCGATGGCAGCGACGTCGACAGTTGCGTCGGTCATCACTCGCTCGTGTCCACACCACAGCCATCACCGGACATCTTTGACGTACTTGTGCATGAACAAAGCAGATCTTGAATTGACAGTGAGTGGCGCTGCAACATGCAGCAGTCACTAGAACCAGGTGGTCATACATATGTGTAATGTGGTTTGATATACAGTGCCTTCCGAGATGCAAGCAGCCTTGTAGTGGGTGACCATTTTGGTGCTAGTCACTCAGAGTGACTTACTGATTGATTGAGTCAGGACTGTAGTGAAGAGGCAACTGGTGACTATGCATTATGTTTAATTTCTGATGTTGTCTCATGTTCCCTCTGCTGTTAATGAGAATGATGTTGTTTTCTTCACTTTAATTGTTGTTAATAATTTGTTTAATTGTATTATTATTAGCTGTTCTTCCACTGCGCCGTAACGGCCTTTGCTTTGTTTTTTCTATTGAGAGTTTTGTTTTCAGTTGCAGTTGGTTGTAGCTAATGACATGCTACATTGCCTTGGGCGTCGGTTGTGAATGTAGAATTGTTCTGTGTTAGAACTGCAGCTCCTGGACAATGGCTTATCAGTTGTTTCTTCTAGTGGTCGAAGTGCAAACAGAAACCTGTTACCGGTAGCTATTTTTGGAAAAATTGTTAGATCTTATCTATGTGTGTCTGGCCCACGTGCGTCTTGAGTGTATTTTATTTTTCAGTATTTGTTAGTTTTAAAGCATATGCGGTATAGGCTTTTTTCTGACAGAATGTACTTGTATTGGAAAACATTGCAGTGTGTTAATGTCTCTGTTATTGTAGCAATATTCATATTGGTGCCTTGTTGTGCTTGTTTGAGATGTGAAGTGCTTTTGAGCTCAGTTTTGTTTTGATGCCTCAATCTAGTGTGATTGTGATCGGGTTTCATTGTCTAGTTTCTGTTATCAATTTGTCTCTGACTGTGAGTTTGTTAACTTGTCAGAAGTTTTATGCACATCTTTATGAGCTTTTTCGTAATGGAGCAGTATGCAATGGAGGCCAAGACATGGTTAGTTTATAGCTTAATGCAAAGTTTTGTTTAGTCAAAGTGTTTTCTGTCTCCAATGATATTGGTTAGCAAAGCATGAAAATATATATAATATCCTGGTATGATTTATGCAGTGTCTGAAACAATATGAATAATATTGGCAGACATAAAAATTTTCCTGTTTGATGCAACGCTGCAATGTAAGCTCGTTATATCTTGTTGAGAAGTCTTGTAAGTATCGAGATTAGTGACCCATTGCAGACAGCAGAATAAGACTGTAATTGTCTTCAAGTGCCTTTATTAACGTAATGTCGTTGTGGAATATATGAACTTGGTTTAATTTTTTTTGATATGCTTGATCTTCAGCATTGGACTGAAATGTGCCTATGACTATAGGTATAGTTTACACTGTCTGGATATTTGTTAAAGCAGAGATGAACTGATAAACTTAGTGGTCTGGTGTTCTGGCTGTTACCAACATTTGACAGTGCCTTGTTTATTAATGTTTGCGCTGTGCATCGTTTTATTTCTGTCTCCCATGAACAGTGCATGTTGTAAGTGGCTGTTAATGATTTTAGCAAATATCAACTTGTTATTGGATGTTGCTGATTCATTTAGACGTAAGTGCAACATTACTGTAGTCACATCACTGTACAGTTTCCACATGTGCATCTGCATCTTTCTATTGCACCGCTTGCATATTTTGCACATGTATCGTTTGCTCAAAGACAGTTGTTTTTTCACTCGATTGTGTACTAGTTGATACACATAGGAACATGTGATAAATGAAGTGTGCTTAGAGTTTGCTGTGCAGTTTTTGTGCATAACTGCAGTAGTGACTGTACTGCAACAGTATTAAGCAAGTCAAAGGTCTCTTAGGAGTTTCCACCGTATTTGAATTTCAGGGAACTGTAAAACCACTAGGACTTTAAAACTATTTCATTAAGACATGTTAGAATGGGTTTTAGTGTTAAATAGAGAGCACTATTTTATATCCCGTGTTTTTAAGATTTGTTAGCTGATCACCATGTGCACCTTGGCAGCAGTGCAAGGTTTTAGGTGAGGCCGTGAATGTAGTTTTGCCTGTTTGCAGTAAATCTGAAGCAGCATTTGGATTGCTCTTATCGCATTGGATGTAAGGAATTGATTCGTATGCTGTTTTGACAGGGTAATGTAGTTGTAACAGTGTAGTTGTTGTCCTGCATTGTTGGTACAGTGCAAAGCCAGGTTAATTAATACGCTGTTGTATAGGCCAGCTTATCACTGGTGATGAATAACTGGTATCAGCAATCTCGGGTAATTAGGCTTTGTGCAGAGCTTCGGTTATAGATATGCTTTCTTGATTGCGGTGATTTGTCTTGTATCCGATAATTAACACACTTGCTTAGACTTTATTAAGCTAGCATTTAGTTGTTGTCGGATGCTAATTTTGGTGGACGTTGGTATGTCTCGTTTGTTGTTTTGACAAATTGATTCAGAACACATGCGCAAGTCAAGTCATTGAATGCAGTAGCTTATGACCAGACTGTCATTAATGCAAAAGCTGTAGAACCAGGTGTCTGTAATTTTTTAATTCTTCAGTTTGTCTCCAGTTGGATAGAAGCAAAACTTTACTGCAGTATTAGTGCATACTAGGGAACATCAAAGGGTTGCTATGAGGCTGCAATTATGAAAATTCGTTGGCAGTAGACAAAGGGTTTGGTTATAAAACTGATGATACATGTTTTTACCACAGTGTATTGCAAAAATTACAAAGCAGCAGGTTGTCATATATAGTGGCTGAGTGTTTTTAACAACGTTAAAATGTGTAATTGTTGACTGTTGATTCAATTCGTAGATCACTTGTCGAAGCAATAAATCACCCTCTGGCAGTCAGCATGTTATGAGTATATGCATTTAACGTAGGCCACTTGACCACGATACCTAGGCCCTCACTGAGCCGTTTTAATATGACCAGTGATGCATGTTTTAGTCACATGCAGGTCAGATCAAAAGCTGCTGCAAATACAACATGGCCATATTTTGTCTCAGAAACTATTACCAGACTATGTGATATTGTCTTTGTGTTTGCTTAGAAAGACGCCACTTTAAGCAATGCATTGTTCACTGTGTTTATGCGAAAAATTGGCTTAATGATGGTTTGAGATATGTTAGTGGTTTTTGATGTGAATTTCCAGTGTAATTAATATCTGCCTACTGTAATTACACCGTTGATGAAACAGGAACAGAAGGCAGATAGAATATTTACGAGTGGACTTTGAAAGATCAAATTCTTGAGTTGAAAATGTGCACGTGGTGTGCATAATGTTTGTATATTTGCAGTACTGTCTGTTGTTTTTATACAAAAAAAACTGTCTTATAGAAACACTGCTGCAATTAATGGTGCAGCTTTCTGTTAGATCTACTAATGTTGGTTGAATGTCTGCAGTTCACGTGTTTGTAATGCTGCACAGCACATGACTGAATGCTTTATGTCCGCCAGTTACTTTTTGTCTTATTCTTGCATCTGGTGTACTCTGCATGATGTCAGTAGGCTACAGGTTGTATAGCATAACGTGGCTAGCAGAACATTGTTATTCTTTCGGTTCTTAGCTGATCAGCGAAGCATCACATTGCTGTGACTGATAGACCTATGTTACAGAGCTCACTGGTGGAGCTTTTATAATGTGCTGCGAAATACGATTAATGAGCTGATTCATTCATGTGATATTTTTGTCTGTATTATACCCGCTAACGATTGAAGTATTCGTTGCTTATTCCAGCACAGTTGCATCACAATGTTGCATTAATATCGGCTACTAAGCTTATACTCTCTCCTTTCTTTGTAATGGCCATGATAACGAGCTTTGTCAAGCATGAGTTTATTTAACGAAAAATGATGTACGCAAGTTTTTAAAAATGGCAGTGAAGTACATGAAGAAAACACTACCTGCATGCTATGCGCCGTCCTTCGTGTTAGTCTGTCATTCTCTCTGCCTTCTATCTGCTACGAGCTTTATACTCAGAGGCATAAAACCAAATTGGTGTTAGGGCCAGGACAGGAACAACACCAATTTTCAGTTCAAAACTTCAAAGGTAAAGGCCACCAGACGCCAAAAACTAAGCAAATGATGCTTATGCGACGAGCTGGTTTACTGTTAATGGCTGTTTGGACGACCGCATATCATGTCAGTACTTGGCGCCAAGTATTACTGGCACTAAACGAGTAGCATGCACACTGTAACATAAGCTGCTATCATTACTGCAGAGAATGAGATTACTGATAAGTCGCACCTATTTTTGCTCAGGAAATTTAAGTTTGAGCATGTGGCAGCTACAGTTGGCTACCGTATAAACAGAGTAAGCAATAGTACGTGTAATCCAGACGGCAGTGGATTTTCAGTGCTGCCATCAGGTGGAACATCAGATTAATATGGAATCTCATACAGTCAACACACAACAGATTAAATATGTACAAACCCTAAACTATGACATAACCACTTATATAATGTCATCTGCTGACTACTTGTGCATAACTCAATTACTAATTGCTCATCGTAAACCGCAGTGTATAAATTTTAACGGTTAAATCTGTTCTTAATAGGATAACCAATCTGGGGGTTACGGATACGGGATCATACAGCGTTACCCGACTCTCTGCCTTAACCTCGGGCAGGCAGGCTGGTACTCCTGAGGGATGGAAGGCTGGGTTGACCGGAGTGGTTGGGTATATATCGAGATGGTTTACCTGTCCAAAGAGTAGCTCAGGCAGTCACCCATCTACGTACTAACCGAGCTCAGCGTAGAACAACTACGACGCCACCGCCGTCAACGCAGGATCGGTGAGATGCATAGAGTGATAAAGCACGGCACAGTCTAATCTATTATGCACAATAAAAGCTAGTAGCAGTGTACCAGTGAGCATTCAGTTCCTGAGATACAACTGAGACAGTAAAAAAACTGGCTTCAAAACACAGCAAAAATCGTGCACTGCACCAATGCACCAATTTCAACTATACAGTGTACACGCACTACTGGCAGTATCTGTAATATTCTAACACTGTTGGTTGCTGCTATACAAGTGTAGTTTGTGTTTTAAAAATACTGATTAATATTCACACGGGCATAGTCTGCTATTGAGGTAATATCTTATTTTTTCTCAACAAGACGGCATTAAGTCATTGCGGATCACAGTCGAGCTTACTGAAGATTATTTTGGTTTACAAAATCAAACTGCTGTCGTCGGGTAGCAGCGTCCGTAGTCTCTTTACTTAATTTGTTCAGTTACTGCCGTTTTTGTTATTTATTGCTGAGAAAGTATACGTAAATTCATTACTAAATTGCAATTTCAAACACACGGATTGCTAACAGTCATCGGGTTATCATCAGTAGCAATGGCTCTGTCTCCAGTCAGCGGATTACGCAAGAGCCATGCATGTAACCATTTGACTACAGTGCCACTGATGTTTCTAATCTTATACCCCGTTTACACGATCGATCAAACATCGAGCAAAGATCGAGCTGGCTCGTCCAGCTAACATATAGCCAGCTCGTCGAGCCAGCTTGAGCGTGTAAACGGGGTATTAGGTTTTGTGGCGCTGTACAAATTTGCATTCAACTTTTTTCTTCACAGCAACAGCTCAGAACTGATTTGTGCGTAAGGAAATGCATATTTTTGTGCAACTACATTATAATAACCAACGAGATATCTTGTTACTTGTAGGCTTAGTTTTAACGTTTCTGTTCTTGGCTACATTCTGTAGACTAAAGTATCCAGCTATTCGTCAGTTTCTTCTATGGCATACTTTATTCATTATTGTATTCTATTTGTACAATAATTTTTATCAATGTTCTAAACAAAAATCCCGTCTGACACAGTGTGACAGCAGAAAAAATTTCACGTAACATCCACACATTTCTGTGATTTCCTAAAGTAACAACTGCAGGCTCGTTTTTAAGAGGGTGGCAAGGGCCCCGCGCCCCAAAAGCCCCGCGCTACGGCGGTGTCGCCGCAACGGACGATGAATCGATCGATCAATTTAATCAATCAATCAATTAAAAGCTATAGAAAAAATATTTTGGCGGGGAGGGGGTAGAAAGCTAAAATCTAGGGTCCAAAAGTTTTTTCGTTCGCTCCGCTCGCGAAACTGTAGGCCTATACATGCACACACAATACAGACCTACCTTGCAGACGTAGGCCTATCCTACAGTTTTGTGGTAAATTGTGGTCACATGTCGCTATGTGGTATTACGGGCCCCGCGGGTAAATCAGTGCCAAGGGCCCCACGCTGGCAAAAGATGGCCCTGCCGTCCTGCTGTAGTTATGGCGCTTATAACGTCGCTGGCTGCTTGCAGACAATCTTAGCTCCATCTGTAGATCTTACAATCAGAGTCCTGCGTTCGTACACGTGTGACAGCACATTTTCCTGAAATACGGTCGACTGCAGAACTTGAACTTGAGCACGAGCGGACAGTATGCAGCTTTCTTGACGTCGACGCATTCTGAACACGAACAGTCATTTTCACGACCATTTTGACCACAGTGTTTACCATGGCTCTTCTTTGTTTTGATGACCAAATAAAGATTTCATTCAACAACATCTTCCAAGCATATGTAAAAGACAGAGATTTTAATTTTCTGTCAGCAAAAAGCATTAGCCTATAAAATCAAGCATCATCATCATCATTTCTGGCAAGCACCACTAAGAGTGCGTAGCGCCGAACGTAGACATCAATCTCCAGAGTGGACGGTTCTGAGCCAAGTCAACTCCGTCGTCC
>Ga0056128_1013100_pt1 | contig 10067 bp, 7 predicted proteins | sample WorMetLIZISLAND2_FD_71113 | JGI IMG/M metagenome (GOLD analysis project Ga0056128, IMG submission 71113) | Marine gutless worms symbiont microbial communities from Max Planck institute for Marine Microbiology, Germany - Olavius geniculatus... ... | reverse complement strand
CAATCATAACACTTCGAAATAGTAGGCCTAATGTCAATTCACAAATATACCATATCAAACACCATAAAACACTCACGACGTTGGGGTCGCTGTCGATAAATTTACGATAAATGTTTGTCAGCACATTCATTTTGTAACCGGAACTTCTATTATTCCCCTTTTTTGTTTTTATCCTCCCGCCAGTAAGTAAGTAAACACTATGTACCCTACACTCGTTATCGCCCTATCCAGCGGTATCACATCATCCACCCCACGACGTACCGTTTATAGCACAGTACCGCACGATTGGCATAGCAAAGTGCGTAATGACCCTTCAAAGTCGATGATTTTCGTGTTATGTATTTTTCGCCGGCGATGGTACTGAAGGCAATCATTCAGTCACACAATGTGAGTGCAAAACAGGCAAACTAGTAACAGTTCTGTGACACTGTTTTAAAACTAGCAGTTGTTTGCTCAAGCTTTTCTAAATCGGCTCTTACATTTTTCGGATTGCTAGTTCAAAAGATACAGTTCACACTTTGAAACGTAGCCGCGGACGCACGCACGGACGCGCGGACACAAAGGTAATTTTATACTTTGTCCAATGCTATGCATTGCATTGGACAGACAACTACACTGTTTAAAGCAGTACTTGACAGCGAGAGGAGGCTCTAATTGTTTCAGCACACGCCACACAAGTATCATAAGTATTGACATAAAGCAATCAATCGACAAAAACAAGTCAACAGCAGATCGTAGAAGGAAGCCTAAGCCAAAGCGAGGGGTAAACCCCCCTGTCCTTGCCTCACCTTAACTACTGTTAGTACAACACTCAAAAGAGTATAAGTATACTACAATACAATAGTCTAGACTACCGGATCTGTCAATAGTATTTATTATCGCAGGAAGAGTAACCGCAGTTTGTGCGTACGCTTCTAGCGATTGGCAATAGAGAATGTGTTACAGTTACACGTTCCTGCAGCAATTATTCATGAACAACAGTAAAAAGTGAACTAAAATTTTATCCGCCCACTCGACGCGACTCGAAAATTTCTGTCGCGCTTTACGCATGTCGTGATGGTTATTGCGACTTACCGTGTAGCCACAATACCGCACGATTGGCACACCAAATGCGTTCAAAGTCATCCAACGTCATTGATTTTAATGTCATTTGAAAGCCAGTATTCGAGTGATCAATAGCAACTTAGGCCCTATCTTGCACCGTTTAGCTACAATACACCCGTTACAGAGGACGACAGACGACGACGGACGACAACCGTGTAAGACGCCTACAGCATTGCTGTCATCTGGCGCGTTTTGACTCGAGCCGGCGTTCCCAGCATGAAGGAACTACACGGGCTGGTCCGTGACGACGGCAAGCGGCCTAACGGCCTGACATTGCTGCAATGGAACTCAGGGCGCTTTGGGCGCAGCGCCACTTAGGACGTCACAGTGGTCGACACTCTGGAAAACGCTTATCTGCAGCAGAGTGCCATCACCAGTGCCAGTGCCGCTGAGACTGCAGCTGTCAGAAAAAAGAGCAAGTACAGCTTACCCAGCGGCACAAAGAATGGATTTTGCAAGGAAATCGTCTTACAAATATACGTGACACAGTTTTAAACTGTTAACATTATTAGCTAATTTATAATGTTTAAATCATCAATTACATTTAATCTCAAACGCAAATCTCAATCACTTTAACATGATGTACACCGCGTCTCAAAAAATACGTGCCATTTTTATTTTTTGAATAACTTCGTAAAACATTGGTCGAGTTTGATAATTTTTCGCACGCGACATCAAGAAGAAACTTGACGTAAATGACTGTAGTTTTGCCCACCTTACCTTAATACCGTCGCTACACTATCTACGAAACTGCTGTGATAGACAAACATAGTCCGTTTACGCTAGACATACGCATTTTTTGCAAAGTCTATTCCTTGCAAATTCCACCCCCTGTTCCTTGCTAATTAAATTCTTTGCACTTGCAAATTCTGTTCTTTCAAATTCCAATTGTTGATTTTCTTGCAAATTTTATTACTTGCAAATTCACACGGATGCAAATTTTGAGGCCTTTTCTTGTATTTTTTTCTTGCAACTTCCACCCTCTTTCCTTGCAAATTCCACTTTTTGCAAATTCAACGCCCCCAGTGCTGAGCCAATGAAATCGTCCTGTGATTGATCAGTACGATCGTCCCTGATGGTCATGCTGCTACTGTATACTCGGTCAGCACTCGATCTACGGTCGCACGAGTGTACTGCGACTGCACTGCGACTATGCGGTCTGTACTGCAACCACGAAACGAGCGTACTGCGACAACCAGCGACCGTACTGCGAACGCGGTCGCAGTCAGTCACCTTAAGTCGCCGTACAGTCGCAGTAAACTCGCTGTACAGTCTTAGTACAGTCGGACGATTCGCATTTCGAGTACAGCGCAAAAAACACTGCGATCCGTTGCGATTGGTGTTTTGGTGTGACCGCAAGATGGCGACTGAGCGGCGACCACGCTGCGACTTGCTGCGACCGTCGCCGATTTGAAGTCGCCGTGGTCGCCGTAAGTCGCAGCTCGGTGTGACTGGACTGGGGTATAAGCCGGCTAGCCGTAAATTTCACCGCCGGCTTAGCATTTTCGCGGCTAAATCACGTTGGCTAAGCGGCTAAGTCTCGGTTTAGCCGCACATTTTGGCATTTTTATTAGTACGTAGTGCAGATGCAGAAAGCAGCATAAAAATTACACTATTTAGACTTAAGAGCAAGCTGTGGCAAAAAGAATAGTTAGGCCTACTGTGAAATTTTGACAGAGATTACACTATCGCTACATCAAACTATACTATAGCTTTGATACTGTATTGAATAATGCTAAAGTGTCATTTGGTGCCAGACTGAAGTGTATTAAAAATGAACTGTTTTATGCTCTAGGCTTGCATTAGTGTAACTCTGTTTACTGTTTCCATGTTTCTTTTTGTGCTGATTTAATGTCTGTCTATCTGCATATCTGTGTGTTTATCTGTCTTGTTCTGTTCGTGTTTATGATGTTTATGGGCCTTGTTGCCTGATACAAATAAATAAATAAATAAAATAAAATAAATAATACGTATCACTTATACTGCAGATGTAACTGTTACGGTGCTCTGTGGTTTTTTAACTGATAGTAGAAACAAACTGATAGTAAGTAACAAACTGTTCTCGGTTCGCCGCGATTTTCGCAGCGGCGGCGGCAGAGTGGTCAATCACGTGAGCTTAATGCACAGTGCTGCAGCATCTTTGATGCTTGTATATATGTTCTGTGGTGTGGACGCTGGCACTACGCCTGCGGACAACAGAAACCGACTGATTGCCGAGTTATGTCAGAAGCTTTTAACAACTGGAAAGTTATAATTCTATATGCTTCAGTTATGTGTCCGTATTATTCATCATATCTCACTTGATAAGTGGGTGGATAAAATGATGCTGACCGAATTTGCTGTCCTACAATAATCGTGGCGGCGCGTGGTCTTTGCTTTCTGATTCACGTCAGAATTGGACAATAACTTTTGCGCGATATGTTAATTATGTTTTTGTTATTTTTGCTGGTTTGTCATCAGGATTACAAAAAAAGTTGCAGAGGATTTGCCTGAAATGTTTATAGAAAAAGTTGGATTTGGCCCCCCATTAGAGGTGATTAAATTTTTGATAGTCTTGACACTTGGCGAACAGAACGAGAAAAATGACATAGAGTTGGCGGAGGTTTGGACACTTCGAGTGTCCTTCTGGTGTGTGAAGACTCGCTGTTGTCAACGTTGAGTCAACACGTGGCCGGCGAGACGACGCCAAGCCCACATCATTAAAATGACGGTCGCCGCATGGGTTGATGATTGTTATTGCCGGGTCTCGGCTGAGTGCGACGACAACCGAACGTTCACGGGGGCTCAGACTGCATGCATGCATGCGCCGGCTCGGCACGGAGGCCTAGCGTCGCCGATCTATTGCATGCGTGCAACACTCGCACAGTTTGCTGCTGCTCGCTACCGGATGTCAGTCGTGAGACGGGCTTGACTGTGTGTGCGCGTCACCGTTCAACAGCGTCGTTAGTAACAGTTTAACGCTGCGGTGACAAACTGTCCACCGATTCCCGCAAACGCTTTGGAAGCAAAATTTCGACGCTGCAGTCATCGTACAAAAGCTGCACCTGATACTGCGAGCGAAGGTGAAGCTGTAGGTCGGGTACTTGCAGTAGCACTGCTGATCACGTGAGTTGGACTCGTGACCGGAAGTGCTTTGCAATCTGGGAAGTGGCAGCCCTGACGAAAGTGAGGACTGGTTGATCTGCCGGCGGGTTTCGAGGTGGAGTGTTCCAGGAGCTAGGTGAAGATGTCGTCGTCGGCGCTGGAAGGCAGGTCGTCGCCGGTGTCGTACGTGCGTCTACAGGCGGGGCTGACACGGGAGACCATCTCACTACCCGACGTTGAACTCGCTGCCGCTGCTGGCAATGGTGATGTGGCTGGACAGGATCAGACTCTGCTCGCGTTCATACGAGACGCCGCTGAATCCTTCGTCAATAGACGCGTGAGTATCCTTCGCACACACTCCACATACTGAGCACTGAGTAGTTCTAAATCCTGTTGCTCGCTAAATCTAGACTTCGTCGTCATCAAAAATTCATCATTATCGTCATCATTACCAGATCGTCTGAAGTTGCTTTGGACGTTATGCAGCGGCGCCGTGGGTTAAAATGGTTGACGGAAGACAGGATGTAAGAATTTTCCGACGGACTGCGGCTAATTTCCGACAGAGAAGATATGGGTGTTCAAAATTTTAATTTTGCTTTTAAATTTGCTTAAATTTTGCATTTTTGATAAAAATGTTTTAACAGACTAGAGTTTGAAGGGTGCATTAGCCTCCCTGTCCTCTGCCACGACCCTACTGCAGTCGGTCCTCAACTCGGGCTGAGGCGCCGTGCGATATGTTACTGTATGCGAAGAAACAAGAGAGGCGTGCTGTGGCAATGAGACCCGTGATGAGAAAATTCCGGCTCCCTTAAAGGCCGCTTTTCGACCTAACGCAACGCACGCATCGAACGCAATATAGTACGCAACAAACGCTGCAGCTGACGCAAACGACGTAACGGACAAAACGCAAGAACAGAAGCGGTGTCTATTTATTGCGTTGCTTCCGTTGCATGCCTTGCGTTGGGTGCTTGCAACTTATAGTTATAGAATATTGGATAGTGCCCCTAGGAGTGAAAGTAGCTTTTGTAAGATTACGAAAGTGAGACCGTGAAGGTTCTGTCTACGTGCCCACTGTGATATGGTTGAGGATAAACAGAAAACGAGTAGTTTGGTCGATTTACGCGTTTATCATTCGTAGCCGTCGCTCTGCGCTGAAATTGTGGCAGCGCATGCAAACGCTTTTGATAGCATGAATATATTGTACAGTATAGAGCAATAGACCTGGTAACTTGGTGCGTGTAGGCCTACGTGTGCATTGGCTCGGAACGTAACGGCATTGTGTACAGCCAGTCTCTGCTATACACTGTGTCCCAAAAAACATCCCCGACATTTTTGACTGTAACTTGAAAACAAATTATCAGATTTCGATAATTTTTGGCACAAATATTCCTGAGAAAACTTGCCATCAAATGACCATTTAGTTTCCCACCTCACCCAACGTTTGTTAGCGCACTACCTGGGGAAAACGCAACCAGCAAAATATCACATTTTTTATTCAATGCGATATGATTGCTTAATTAACATAACGCGTAAAAACAAATTTTGTTTACATTTCTGACACTATGGCTGACACTTCATTAAGTTGTCTATTTTTCAACTGCCTGTAGTAAAATTGCTTGAAGCGTTGGCCTACTATGTGAACACATGCAAGCAGACGTTTTTCTCCATTTATTGACAGCAGTATCGATAATGTTCTGCTCCAGACCAATCCAGGCACTACCAGTCGCTTCTTGACTTCACAAACATTCCTAAACTTTTTCTGGTAGACACACTGCTGCATGACAGTCAAACCTTGTAATGGACAAGCTGTTGCGGCCCACAGATTAAGATAGATGGAATTTAATGACGTTTATTTTCATTTACTTTAACACGTATTAGGCTTATGCTTGGTCTGCTTTCCTCAGGTGGTGCAGAAACAGACATTGGGTGAGGTGGAAACTAAAACACTTGGTAAATAGCCAGTTGTGTCAGAAATATTTTTGCCGAATATTATTAAAATCTGCTGATCTTTATTCAAGTTGCGATCAATAATGTCAGGGATATTTTTTTCAGGTTTTCTGTTTATTTTTGCCACATATTTCGTTTGGTCTGCTTTCCCTAGGTAGTGCAGAAGCATACATTGGGTGAGGTGGGAAACTGAGTGGTCGTTTGATGGCAAGTTGTGTCAGGAATAATTGTGCCAAAAATTATCAAAATCTGGTAATTGATTTTCAAGTTACTGTCAAAAATGTCGGGGATGTTTTTTTGGGACACAGTATAGCTGACACGTCGTCGAATTGTGTGACGAAAGCTGCCTGCCGCCCAGCTTACACCGTGTACCCGGTAGTCACGCTGCATGATGCGATGTGGCGCCTGATTTGGAACCGCGATGTATGGGTTTGACCCAAGTCCCGAGCAGGCTCGGTCGTCAGATGCTGTGCAAGACATAAATTTCGAACCATTGATTGTTCCACACCAGTTGAAGTCTGTAGACTACGTGCGAGGCTAAGTTTCCACTGTAGCACCAGTTGCAGAATAAGTGGTAAAATAGCAAGAAAACATACTGACGAACGTTTAATACTAACGCATCCTCCAGATACCGGTGGATGAACTTACTCAGTTTAATTTATTTAATCAACTTTCTGTAGAGCTCACGCTAGCCGCACTTTTGCATTGTAGGCCTACAATCCTGCGCGATCATTCATTGCACGTGATTTTTCCGGCACTGACGAGCAACGTCGCTTGGACTCAGCTAACGAGACATAGCCAAATCTTTTTTATCGCTAACTTTGACAACATGCAGCAGTTATGTTGTTTAAGCTTGTTAGAATGCTTCAGAAATGGCGAAATTCAGCTTAGCTTCTGTATTTGGTTTACTGTTATTAAATTTTCACATAACATGTTCCTCTATGGTTTAAAGTGGCTGATTATTCTATACAGAGTCTCGTCAACGATTGACTGTGACCTACGTGTAGTTGATAGGCGCAGCAGCAGCAGCAGCAGCAGATTAAACTCAGGGCATCTGCGGTCTATCGATGGATGCAGACTTCGTACAAACGCCACCGCGAGAGAACAGCGAAACGAAGTTTAGATGAGCGAATTCAAACGCATTTATTTTAATGCTCTCAAACTCAGTCCACACGAAAAAAGCTCTCGACTGACACCTGAGGATGTGAAGCTCTTGCGGGCAGAAGGGGTAATCTTTGTGAGAGAAGATATCCATCAGCTAGGAGGATATATACGGCGTGACTGAAATAAAGTCTAGCAGACTCAAGGCGTACCATGTCGACGAGTGCGTCGACGACCGAACTATTGAGTCAGTCTGTACTATATGGAAACAAACGCTTTCTCTGACCAGACAGCAAGTCGCTAAAAATTCAGTACAGCTGATCGGTCAAACAGAAGCATATCTAACCCTGTATACAGCCCACGCGAGTCTCTAGTGACACAAGATGCAGGACAGCTGCTGCAGAAACAATAGCAGCTGCAGCAGCAGCTTTGGGCCTACTAAGGCTATTATGGTGTAATTTTTACAGTCGTGCAGTAATTAGAGTTGTTGTTGCATAGTTAATTGAAGTTTACGAGCTCTGTTGACTACGTGACATACGCACAAAGCACATGTAACACGTAGCTGGCAGAGAAGAGATTGTCATAAACCTGGCATCGTGTGCCAGACAGTTGCGCCTGTAGCCTATGCTTGGCCTGTACAAGAAGCATAGCTGCCGCTTAGGAAACAGGGTGTCAGCTGCATGCATTTTGATTTATCATAATGCTATTCTTAATAATTATGCGTTTTGTTTGATTTTTATACTTACGTTCGGCATTTTAGGAAATTCTTAGTAACCGATACATGCGAGCGCTCTAACAGTTGTTCAATGTGTCCAATTCTTTCTAAAGAATCTCGCCAACTACTCGCATTAAAGAGTAAATTGGTACAAATAAAGTCCAGGCTGAATACTTCTGGTGTAAGATTCTGCAATTGATTTAATTTTTAACCAACCGTACTTAAGTAACGGTCAAGCTTATGACATGCTTGTCGCCTGTCCGTCCGTCTGTCGTCGTCCGTAACGGATGTATTGTGGCTAAACGGTGCGAGATGAAGCCTAGGTTGCTATTGATCACTAATATAAAATCGCACATAAGCTTTTAAATGACATGAAAATTATTGACCTTGGATGACCTTGAAAGGTCATAACGCACTATGGTATGCCAATCGTGCAGCATTGTGGCTAAACGGTAAGTCGTAAGGGGGTCGGCGATGGTACCATCGAATAGGGCGCCAACGACTTCCTATGGGCTGTCAGTAGTAACCATATCTCCATCTGCAGCGGTTTGGTCGCAATTTTTAGTGCAAAGTTTCAAGCTATACGTGGCCGTATATAGGAAACGGTGAGAGATAAGGCCGGCGTTACTCTTAATCACTAATAGGAAGTGGCATACGCCTTTTCAGATTATATAAAATCATTGACCTTGAATGACCTTGAAGATTATTGACAACCAGTACGGTCAGTTATTCTAGAGAGATGGGCTTTTTGTTAGAAGTTTGGAAGATGTAGTAATTGAAAGCATCGAAAATTGGCTTTTTACCACCACCCTGTCAGTGTACTCTTTCTCGCGTGATAACCTGAGCAAATATCCGCGAAAATCTTATATTTGCAAAACCTAGACTTTATGGCGAACATTTTTTGTTTCTGACCGTCTGAAAGTAGGCTATCTTTATTTGTTTTCTCACAGTTGCCTTCAAACGTGAGGCAAAAAATTAGTCAAACAGGAACAGAAATACATTTTAACACAAAATTGCACCTGAAGGTTATTCAAGGTCACATTTTACGGTCGTTAGAAAGCCCACACGGTACCATGTGACGCCGAATAGGCTAATAATATTGACTTTAAAAATTTTGAAGAAATTAATATTCATTGCGCGGCTTCTGAGATACGGTGACTTATTGGTTGAAAATCGCCAATTTGTTTTACCCCATCTCATATGACGCTTTTGATTGACATGACCCGTTTCGAATTTCTGAATCCTAAAACTAGTCTTTCCCAAAGCTGACAGTGAAAATTCTGTGATCGTAGCATGTGTCATTTTAATAGAATCACAGAGTGTGACAGACGGACAGATATCTTTGCCATAGTTAAAGCAGGGCATCTGCATATCAGCTATGCTCACGCACTGTAAAAAATACCTCACTCAACTGAAAAAAAACCAAGTAGGCCTACTGTTAATATTGCGGTACATGTGGGCATGACCACAATCCGCACGACTAAGATCGAGCGGTCCAGAGCAAAAATAGCCAACATTAATCCCTCGCAGGTTGTTTCTTTGCCAGTCTTTTAGGCTTAACGTACATGTGGCAATTTACCGCTTGTCTGTGGTTGTTTGCAAGCTATACGATCCCCGCAATTGCCTGACTATATAGTTCTGGATACCTGATGTGATTATACGGCAGGACAGTTTTCAGTTTTCACGTCTGTTACGAGGTAATGCAAGCAGATCAAGAAAAGCTACGGTGACTAATGGTAAATGACCGTAAGTGACTGGCCTGTATACATGTGGCTCGGTTTTTACGCGCGAAAGCAGAATGCTTCGCGCGTCTTTGCCATCGTCTGGGCGTCCGTCCGTCTGTCCGTCTGTCTGTCTGTCACACTCGCGAGCTGTATCAAAACGGTGCAAGCTAGGATCACGAAATCTTTACTGTGGGCTGCCCCAAGGTCTCTAGTTTATCGTGACAAAATTTCGTGCCACTGGTGCAGGGGTTCCCCTCGAACGAGGGCGTCGAAGAGGGGTACCCCCCTAAAAAGACGTCATTTTGCCGTTATTGGCTCGAATAATGTGAGAACGGTTGCAGATAGGTACATACATGCTGCTTATCATAACAAGCACTGGTGACAGGCTTTTT
>Ga0056128_1013099_pt1 | contig 10067 bp, 3 predicted proteins | sample WorMetLIZISLAND2_FD_71113 | JGI IMG/M metagenome (GOLD analysis project Ga0056128, IMG submission 71113) | Marine gutless worms symbiont microbial communities from Max Planck institute for Marine Microbiology, Germany - Olavius geniculatus... ... | reverse complement strand
ATGAGATTTGTTGGCAACAATTTTAATTGTTTCCCCGTGTCTGTAACATCTATTTTAACACCAAAAATTGAGATTGAGGGCACCGGGTCTCCCCTTGTGCGCGCCACTGGCAGCCATGGACTATATCGCGAGCGAATTAGGGGACCACTGCGCTTGCTCCCTTCTTCTTTGAAAGTGGGGAGAAACAGCGTCGAGGCAGGGCAGGGGCTATAAATTTTGGGCTGTCGGAAAAATGTCGAGAAAATCTTTTTCTTGTCGGAAAATTTTCGTCCAAAAGTGTCAAATTTGCGCTGAAACCCCCTATTTTTGGGATCATTTAGGGGCAAAATTGTAATTTTCAGCACCTATAGTTTTTTTCGTCGAAAATTTGCAGAACCTGTCTATCGGAAAAGTGCAACTTCTTGACTCGCTTACTTTTAGTTCACGACGCCGCTGGAGAGAAAATAAACGAAAACAAATCTTAAAAGAAAAATCATTGTAAATTGCCCACTATAGCGTACTTCAACGATAGGAAGAAAAACAACGGAGAATGGAAAGGGAGAAAAAGAGGAAAAAGAAACAAAGAGGGAGAAATTAAGGCGGTTGAAAGGTGAGCAAAGGGAACTTGGGAATAGCCTAAAAGGAGGCAAAGATAGACCTATGATAAGTTATGAGGAATTGCAACCATTGGTTAGCGAGAATAGGCCTACTGGTTTTTATAGCGACTCATTGGGAATTGCACCGAGTCTTCAGCCTAATGGATGGCCTGTCAACCGCAATGACCCCGTCCACTCAGTGCGCCCAAATCAACGACATTAGCCTATAGGCACTGACATCACCGGTGTCAGAGGCGTGTATAAGCCCAAATTCCATTACGCCGACTTTGCGTCAAAGTTCGCGACTTTTTCGCGGATACAAATCATGACAAAGTCAAAAAATCAAAGTCGGCGTAATGGAATTTGGGTTATACGGGGCATAGGCCCCTCCTTGAGAATGAAAAAACTTACAAACAACATAATAATCATAGGAAACAGGGCGGTTTTTCGCCGGGTATGACGTATAGGCTTACCTTTTTTGCCTGCTGCAGGTTCACTAATCTAGCCTATTTCATTCACAGTATAAAATGCGTCCTGATTTAGGGAAGAAAAAAAGGGAAAGGGGAAAGGCGAAAAAATTGAAGTGGTAGGAAGGAAAGGGCTAAAAAGGTCAAAGTAAAAAAGAGAGCGGGAAAATGAGATAAATAAATAAATAAAGAAGTAAATACACTGTTAGTCAAATGCACATGCTTACAATAAAAAACATCACAAAAACGAAAAAGATGCCGAATTGCAAAACAGTTACAAAACATGAACACGGAAAAAGCAACTAGCTATAGGAAATTAGGGAATTAGACGACGAAAGACGCGAAAACGAAAAAGAAATGGGGAAAATATTGCCCCGACTTAACCCCTGGTGTGATTTTTGAAGTCGACCCCCGCCTGTGGTCACCAGGCACTATAGTATCAAGTCTATCTTCATTGCATACGTTAGCCGTCCAGTCTATAGGTTTAAGCTTACCAATTGCCGCTTCTTAGTGCTGCGAAGCGCCGAGGTTCGGGAATACGCGAGCCTATCATTACGGAGGACAGAATGCCAGGCAAAACATTCTATCCGTTGCCGATGATATTTCGAGAAAAACTAACAAAAAACATCGTACATCACCCACTTCCAGGTGTTTAACGTTTTTTACAGTTCGTCATTAAATAACATGCGCATTTGTTTGCTATGTCTCATTTCGCAATTAGATAAATAGGCATTTTTCATTTGCTATAGGCCTATTAGTAAAAAATGCTGCTTCCAAAAGCGTTTTCGCATCTGAAATTTTGTTAAAATAATCCGATTCCACACGCCATAAAGTATGCGGCGTCTATATTCTCGATGCCTTCGGCGCCTCGGCATTTTGCCCTGGAAAAAAATTGTACGCCAGTGTACTAAGACAGTATCGCCCCCCTGAAAAGTCGCTTCCTTCTATCATACATCGAACGGTAATTGCTGCTGAATGTGCATGATAAGTACCGGAGGCTGAGGCTTTACCGACCGATGGAGGCGCGAAGATCTTCAATATTCCGGTGTCCCCACTGCTAGCCGACGTAACCTAAGGAAACTATTGCCACGAAAGAAAATAAACTAAGAAGGTGTGTGCGACAAAATCTCGCATACGACAAAACAGCGCGGGGATACGAACAGTGCAGCTGTCAATCAACTTGGGCTTGGCAGCGCTATCGCACTAGTGACGTCTCGTGCGATGGATGTAGAGTCGTAGATCCGTTTTTGTCGCACATGTAGGCACCGTCTAAAACAACACAAACAACTGGAGAAGGTCGCGGCGTGGAGCTACGTTTACCCTTTATTGAACCTACATATCGAAGCGAAGTTTGCAGAATAGTTTTAGGCTATCTTTTATCGCAGGGTTTCGCATACACTGCAATAAAACAAAGTACGATTTTTTGCGATGTTGTGTGATGTTAAATAGTGTCGTTGTAGTGTGTTTCTGGGTTATGTAATCTTGTCTCAGATGTTGCAGCGCCTTAAACGGGCAAAGGCTTTATTGGCCGTATGGCTGAGGATTGGCTGAACGGCGAGAAACAAAAGCGAAATTGAGTTAGTCGCTTCGCTCGTCTCCCGGGGCGAACATTTGACAGTTAATCACAGACTGTTATCGAGTTTTCTTCTTTCTGCAGTCCATGCAGTGTGTGCTGACTGTAAGGGATCAGTATCTGGTCGTGATATGTGACGGTTTGAACATTTTCTCTTCATCGAAAAAAATCACCACGGAGGCCCCCTAAAATCTTAAAATAACAACCATGGACTTGCACGCAATCAACTAAAATTTTGCACACACGTAATATAACATTTTTATGGATCAGCAACACAATTTTTAAAAAATCTTTTACTCAGTTTAACAGATTTTCATTTTTACGCGCGACGGCCGAATCCTTCGCGTGTCTTAGCCATCGCTTAAGCGTCTGTCCATCTGTCCGTCACACTCTGCGATGGTATCAAAACAGCGCAAGCTAGAATCACGAAATCCTTACCCTGGGCTGCCCCAAGGATCTATTATTTGTGACAAAACTTCGTGCCCCTGGCTGAGAGGGTTCCTCACGAACGAGAGCGTGAAAGAGGGGTACATCATAAAAATTCTAATTTTACCGTTAGGCCTATATCCTGGTCACTGCATCACATTGTAAAAAGTCGAGATCCAATCAAAATTGTGTTCCTAGTTGAAACACTGCACACTGCAGAATATCTTGCTAAATATTAATGGCTGATTTTCCGATAAAAAGATTGATCTTTTGTTTTTGTTAAACGCCTCCTATGCTACACGACCAAACACATGCCGGACAAAAAGTCACTGTCATATTTCGATAATTGATTGGAACACTTATCAATCAATACTCATTTCGTGTAGGCCTAATTTAAACAAGGTCCACATGAAAAAATAGCACGGACGGACGAACAGAAATACGCAACAAACGATAATCAGAAAATAATTAATAGTAGTAGCTTATGAAACGGAAAAAATTGCTATAGGCCTATATGAAGTAAAGAAAATAATTGAAATCCGAGCAACTGGACTACCTCGACCGCTATTACAACAACATAGGCTTAATACAGAATAAAATGTAGCAATAGGCGTAACAGTAATCACAAGTTGACTCTGACTCAAAGTTATAGAGGGTCCGTCTTCTGGGCGTATATAGGTAATAATGGTATAGAAAAGTCCATGGTATTACTTTACTGCTGGCTATATAATGATGATCAGTAATTCACCTGGTGTATAATGACTACACTACACTCTTCTCTCAGTCTGTGTTGTAATTGTAATCACGCCGCTATTTACTTCTCAATGTCACGCCGACCGACAGATTTTAAGTCTTCAACTCGAGCAATCATCCCCCATATGACAGAACCCCCTGAAACAAAGCCCAACCACGACAAAAACCCCACTAAGCCCCTTTGCGGAAAACTAACTGCCTACACGACAAAAAGTAAAACAGTGGTAGAAAAAAAACCGTGAAATTGAAACGTGTGCCATGAAAAACAGATTAACCGAAGTCTATGTCATGCAGTAAGGCCTATATTGGCAGCTTCGGCTAATTTGCAACAGATAATAGAAATAAAAAATATATAATACTAACAAATGCAAAAAATACTGGACATAGTGTAATAGCGGCCTGTGCCGCTTGGCGTATATTTTTTTTCGACCAGACAAATACCCAAAATACCGGACTATAGGGCCTACCCGCGTTTAGATAGCACACATCTGGTAAGGCGGCCGTTAGGGACTTGAAATTCTAAGGCGGACGGCCGCATAGTATGTTGGAACTGCATTGACGTATTGTTGGTTTTTCACGGAGGCTTGCAATGGTGTAGACGATGAGGCGCAGGGGGCCCAGCGCCCCAATAACCGGGCATATTTTTGTTAAATCAGATAGGCTTATCACTGGGACTTTCCGTGATCTGTCCTCAAGTCTCCAGACAAGACACAAGTACACGTTTACGTTTCAGTACTGTTGATAAGGCCCCCAATTCACATTTCTGGCTTGGCGTAGCAGTAACGCGTTCTATACAATCAAGGAAGTTAGCTACGCCGGTCCGGGTTAGTACTTGGATGGGTGACTGTCTGCGGGCAGGTAAACCATCTCAGTATGTAACCAGCCGCCTAGGTCAACTCAGCCTTCCGTCCCTCCGGGGTGGGTAAATCGAGTACCGGCCTTTCTGGCTGAGGTTAAGGCGGGTCCCGTTCACCTGTGTCGGGTGGCAGATGAGTGACACCGCGTGATCCCGTACGGCGGATGACGCTCCGTAGCTCTGAGATGGGTTTTCTATGAAAAGCTATAGCAATTATACATTTTTAACCATCTATAAAAGGGTTGTCGCATAAAAGTGTGTTTATTCGCGGGGGTGGGAGTCGAGCAGACGTTTGTAGACGGTGAAAGAACGTCGTCGTTCGTTGGTGGAATATTATTGATCCGTCTCGTGTGGGTATTGCGACGGGTGCTGCTGTACGTCGTGTCTGGGCTGACGGAGCACGTCCTTGCGTCCCACGATCCGTCAGAACCAATGACCACGATTCTCACTGCTTGACACGTAGCGCGCCCTTGACAAGTGCCCGAGCTACGATCGTGCCACTAACGTGTTATACCCCGTTTACACAATCAAGCAAACATCAAGCAACCATCAAGCAAATGTATTCAAAATACGAGTGCATGAACAACGTGTGCTCTAATTGCTTGATGTTTGCTTGACGTTTTTTTGACGTTTGCTCGATGTTTGCTCGATGCTTGCTTGATGTTTGCTTGATGCTTGCTCCATCTTGTAAACGGGGTATTAGTTTTACGTGCTCACAGAGCGACGTAACGGAAATGAACTTACACTTGGGGTTTATACTTCGTTTACACGATGAAGTAAACATGAAGCACACGTGAAGCATTCATCAAGCAGGCCTCATGGAACCAAACATAAAACAAACTTAGAGCTGCACACGTCGTGCACGTGTATATTGAATACGTTTGCTTCATCTTTGCTTCGTGTTTGCTTCATCGTGTAAACGGAGTATTAGTTTCTGACGAACTGACCGATAGGCAAGCAGTATTGCATTATAGTAGGCACCGTCTAAAGGCGTCAATGGCCTGCGTGACTGCGCTCACGTACGCGTCAACCATATAGGTTCACTCTGTTTGCCCATCATTGGTCAGTTCGTCAAAAACCAAATCGTGTCAGTTCACTTCGGTTTAGATGCGTCGCTCTGTACGCGCCTTTAGCTTTAGTCACGACAAGGCGACTTGGTCCGTCAATGATTACCGATAAACGATAGCAGAAAAAAAGAACAATAAAAAGTAACCGTATAAAACACAACTCAATCTAACCTAACTAATAATTAGTAATGAAACTATTGAGTCGCGTCGGCAATTCGACTTCCCACTTTACGATGCCGATGCGCCTTAACTTACAGTAGCCTAACTGTCGCCGACAGTTATACCCCGTTTACACGATCAAGCAAACATCGAGCAAATATGAAGCATGCATAAAGCATAGCCTACACGAAGCAATCATCATGCAAATAAATAGCAAATAGCAAATATCAAGCAAATATCGAGCAGACATCGAGCAGACATCGAGCTAGCTCGTCCAGCTAACATATAGCAGCTCGTCGAGCTAGCTCGTCGAGCCAGCTTGATCGTGTAAACGAGGTATTAAGTTGAGTTAAATTGCGTCGTAGGTGCGAATTGGCCATAAGTAGGCCTTATGATATAGAAGTGCCGTGATTGGGCTAAAATCAGAAGAAGGTAGTACTAGCAGCGCGTTGGGACGGACACAGCAGCACGCACGCAGTTGCGAAGGTCGACGGACGCGTAGTCGGTCGGTTGGGCCAGTCAGTGTTTTAGTTGGCCCGCAGTCGCCAGCAAATCGACGACTAGACGCAATCTGACCAGGTCAGTAACAACTAGCCTATACATAATAATAATAATTATTATTATAAATTAATTTTTATATCTTCTGCAGTGTATCGATTGACTTCAAAGGCGCTGACATCGTGTCCTAAGAAACCGTGCAAAATTGTTTTTGTCAGAAATTCATCAAATTTCCACCAATTTTAATACGTGTCGGCATACGGATAGCACAAAGATAGCACAAAGAATAGATTTATGAGCGGTGTTCTAATTTTTTTTCACTACACGATTCGAAAAATTTAGTATCCTACACAGTTTTGCAAGTATAATTACAGCGCATTATAAAGGCAGTATTATTTGTTTCAGGCGACAGCGTTTCTTCGGCGGATGTAGGCGTATGTGCTGTTCGAGCCATTCTGATTTTTTTTATTCAATACACGGAGCCACAAAAAAACTGCCGCTTGCTTTCTGACAACTTTTCTGACAAGTGACAAATACAAGTAACAACCTGCTATTTGGCCAACCGATAGGTGGAGCCTTTATTAAGACTACCTTGTCGTCTGTCTGTCGTCTGTCGTTTGTCTGTAACCGAACGTCGTAGGGGGTCAACGATGGTACAGCTGGATAGGGCGATGACTATTTACTATAGATGTCAATAGTAACCAATCTGGCTGTAGCGGTTTGGCCGCAATTTTCAATGCAAAGTTGTTGCCTGCAGCCATCACCTGCGTGCGCTAAATTACCGTATCGTATCTTAGCATTAATTTGTAGCCTTCGATATAGCAGCGTCGGCATAGCGTGTATAGGACTGCAGTCACTCTGGGAAATCGCTTTTTCGCGACTGAAAGTTGGACGCATGTCTTAGTATACAAGCGGTAAGGTCGGTCCAGCCTAACGACAGCTGGGCTTTCTATTATATTACTGGTCACGCCACGTACTTAACCGGTCGCTGCCATTGGCAGTAGGCTACATGTGACATGGATTATATAAGAATTATTGATATTAAAGTAATGCAACCTGTCCGCACACAAAAAATTTGCCGCGTGGACTGAATACAGCATGTAATCGGATAGCCTGCAATCAAGATTGTTGGAAAATCAATTCGAGAAGAATTAAATTTTTAGACTTTATTTGTTATGCAGTTTTAATTACATGTAAGGAACCGAATGACATCGTCACGTGATGTTTGCGTGCCCCAGCCGGGCCCCGGTTTTTACATACATATGATATTTAATTTCATATTCTAATCGTTATGTTTTTTGGAGTTTTCATATAATTTTTTTAGAAAACGACGTGACAGGGAAAACGGTGTATATAGCCTAAGATGATCTACGCATATGTGTCATATCTTTTTTGTACATTAACGTCTTCCCCCAAAACGAAAAACACTTATTTAAACTCGAAATCTGTTAAAGTCATTTAAAGAGCAAGAACGTTTTTTCCGGACAAGTTGGGAACAACCTGGTTTTTCGCAGAAACTGAGCACAGAACAGTATTGTAGGCCTACCGGGCGATAAAACGTCCTAAAGTGCTATACGTATTTGCAACGAAAGCACGTGGGCGGGCTTGGCTAGTCCTGTGTCTCACAGGTGGCTTAACCCTACACTATAATATACTCTGATGTAGTCTAATAGACTTGTCTCAACTCCCGCCGGTGTTCCTGTAGTGGCTACATTGTCCGCTGTCCACGTTTCTGTCCCAGAGCCCGCTTGTTCATCTTTTTTTGGCCTACTACTAACTCCAAAGTTTAAGTTTCACTTACTTCGATATGTAGACTTACAAAAGATGGGCTCATTTGCGAGGAAGTAAAGGTGGCAGCTTATGACAGTCACGGATGGCGTCGGATTGTGCCCCAATGTGTCCAGATGGATGCGGGATGAATCAAGGTCAAGGCCAAGGTCAACCGCACGATGTACAACACCTGTGCAAAAAAACCGAGAGCCTACGACAAACCTGCAGCATATAGAAAAAAGATTGAGTACATATTCTTGTACGACTTGTTGTTTAACAAATACTCGTACGTCCGTATAAGTAAATAAGTGAGTAATTTGTATAGCGCGTTAACTCTACTCTAAAAATAACCTCAAACGCGTTCTATGTGCCTACAAAACGAGAAGTAGAAATGTTTTAGATGGGGTGCTGCTTTCGCGATAGTCTGGAAAAACGTTTCGCGCAGATTAGGCCGATTTTCGTCGACATTGTAGGCCTACTGTATACAATGCCTACATACTTACTTATACATTCACATAAGATCGAAAACTTATAACGACGAATCCATAGTTCAGCATCGTGACATGTCAATTATGTCGTAGGCTAAACTTAGGCCTACTGTTTGTCGTTGTACGAGTTGATGTTTAACAAGTCTGCAAAAATCGTGCCAGTGGAGTATGTGCTTATACACGGGGCGCGCGCAGAGCAGGAGGACTTAACAGTTAATCCGATTTACTGAAGCGTTGACATGATCGCCGTCTGTGTCCATCCTTCGCTCGCCGGTTGCGGATCGCTAATTCACGGCAGCGGATCACAAATCCAGATCTACGACCACCATACGACGAGTCAACGGCAACGACCGTAAGCCGATGCACGGATAGAGAGTGCAACAGTACACAGTGTCGGGAAAAAAGATCCCGAACATTTTCGATCGTAACGTAAAGAATTATCAGATTTTAATCATTTTTGACACCAACATTTCTGACACAACTGGCGATCAAATAGCTCTCCAATTTTTTTTACCGCACCCATTGTCTGTTTCTGCACTACCTGGGGAAACAAAACCAGCGAAATATTGCATTTTTTATCCCGTTTTGCCTGTTAGGGTTTACCCAAGTAGTGCAAAAGCAGACATTTGGTAAGATGGGAACTACAACGGTTATTTGATGGCAAGTACACGATGTTTCATAAAAAGGACCCCTTTTTGTTTTTTTTCATAATTTACTCAAATTATGAGCAATTTACATGGAATTTTTGTACCAATTGTAGCTGTAGGGGTCCTTTTATGAAACATCGTGTAGTGTCGAAAATGTTTGCACCAAAAATTACGAAAATCTGTCAGTTTTTAAAAGTCACAATTATTAAGGTTGGGGATGTTTTTTGGCGTATTTCTCTTTATTTCAACTCATATGTCGTTGGTTCTGTTTTCCCCAGGCAGTGCAGAAACAGACATTGGGTGAGGTGAAATATTGAACGCTAATTTGATGGCCAGTTGTGCCGAGAATAAACGTACCAAAACTGTTAAAATTGGATGTCCTTTTTTCAAGTGACAATCGATAATGTTTGGAATTTTTTTCCGGACACGGTGTATAAATATATACGAACAACGAACGCTGTCGTCGCAGTTCCCAAATTTACCACTATCTCTTGTCTTTGGTTCAAGCCGTTGCCGACTTCTACAGGGTGCGGCAGAAAAAAGTGGACCCCAAAATTTTTTCGCCGTTTTCTCAGCAACCGTTTGGGATTTTAATATGAAATTTTGCACCTTTTTTACTGAAACCTTCTACATCTAACTGCCAAGTAAAATCTGATTCTGTTAAAAAGCGACAAAGTTATAGACTTTTTAACATGACCGTTTACCGATTTTTCAGCATTCAAAAATGTTCCGGTTACAACACCAATTTAATAACATCGTTGAAACAACACAGCTAAATAATCATGATC
>Ga0056128_1013098_pt1 | contig 10068 bp, 3 predicted proteins | sample WorMetLIZISLAND2_FD_71113 | JGI IMG/M metagenome (GOLD analysis project Ga0056128, IMG submission 71113) | Marine gutless worms symbiont microbial communities from Max Planck institute for Marine Microbiology, Germany - Olavius geniculatus... ... | reverse complement strand
CGTCACTTAAAGACCCACTACTTTCAGTCAGTCTTTTCTGCCACCTAGCGTCCATCATCCTATGCGCCCTGATTCTTTCTGAGACTTTGGCGCTTTATAAATCATTTACTTACTTACTTATAATGAACAGTCATATAGTCCTAGATTTTGCGTCATTAGTTTTTTCGGCAACTGAGTCTAAAACTACAGAAAAAAAGTTATAAGAGCGAAAACTGAAACGGAAAAGTAATTTAGCACTAAACTGAAAGTTAAAAGTGAGCGATAAACTACAAATAAATAGCAATAAAATTACAAATTATGTCGAATATTTCACTGCTCTCTTTGCTGCTAGGATCCTTCGGACGTTTTTCGCGGATCGGCGACTGTTTTTGCTGCGAACTTTTTATCTAGTTCTCGCCGCATTTTTTGTTAATTTTTTGCTTCGTTTACTGAAAACATCCTACATTTTTTATTTAGGCCTATCTTTTATTCACCGATGACGGTAGACAAAAACACACAGAAAAATAACACATAACAATACAGAAAAAAGGAAAAAAGGAAAAATGCATACATACGTATACAAAGGTGGGCCATCTATACAGGTTTCTTTCCGAGTGCACTTTAGGGTTAATTTCTCGCAGCGCATCGCAGCGGCGTAGACAAGGGACGGGGAGGGAGCCCCTTTTAATATTACAGACAAAACAAAAGCATACTTTTAAACTGCATTAAATTTGCCAATTTGATCTACTAATACTCGGGAAAATTATTATTATTGTTGCTACCGGATCTTCTGTTTTAAAGCTAAAGGGCAACAAATTTGATTTCGGCTGGAGCTCTTCTCCAGAACCCGCTGGGAGAGCTCATAGCGCTCCCCCAGTCTCTCTGGCTGGATTTTGGGGATCCTACTTCTAAAGAAAGGGCGGGGAAAAAGAGAAAAAAAGAGAAAAGCGAAAAGGTATAGGGGGAAGAAAAGAGAAGGGAAAGGGAGGCGAGACGTTTCCCAATTAAAATTTTTGGCTACGCCACTGGCGTCTCGCATCATATTCCAACGTCTCTCGGTAACGTTTAAATAGCCTCTAGATTTACTGAGCTTTTGTACGGAATATATGTGGTGACACTGCAAACTATAATTGCTTTTAATTTTTAGTTATTTTTGCTGACAAATTTGTTTAGATGAGATTAAAATCTGCAACTTTCAATATCTTTTTTTTGTAATTTGCGGCAACTGATAAGTTGTATGTTGACTGTTTTGGTAAAAATTAATGATTTAACAAGAAAGAAAATCATTTGAATCACTTTAACTAGCGAATTTATGCGTTATTATTGTATAAATAAAAATTCTCAGTTTTTTTAGCTAGCCTGCAGACACGTTTTTAAACGAACAAAAACAAGAGGAAAAAAGAATGTTTGCACAAAAAAATGAAAACAAATTTTATGATAGCTTATGATCTATTCAGTGTTGAATAGATCATTTACAGCACAGTGGTTGTGAAGCTTCCATAAGTGGTTTAACAGTTTAAGATCCTGGAACTATGTCCTCAAGGCTGCCCGTTCGATTTCAGCTTGTATAGGTTTGTCGTTTTAACTTTTTCGTTTCTTATAAAATTCGCGAAATAAACATTTACGTCAAAAGTGACTATAAATTAATTACGGTTTTGCCAGACTCGTTAGGCGAAAACCGATATACCACAAACACGTTTGCAATCATAGGATTTTCGAGCATATTCGCTGTTTTTGAAAGCCGCTTTTATTATTCACGCCTCTACAGCTGATGCATTACGCTGACCACAAGCTATATTTTGTCCCATGTCGACACAATCTATAGCGCGCTGATGACACAATTGCGTTGGTTCCCTGGAGCAGTAATTGTTTGTAGAATGCACGCGACAATAATGACCATTGCTGCAGTGAGCTTGCAACTTACGGTCGCCATGCAGCGCGCAGTGTACAGTTGCCGAGCTATAAGTCTCCCCCCTATACTAATGACAGTTTTTAAACATTATTGCATTTACCAAAACACTCCTGCTGCTTATGTGTATGTAAGTCTATCTTTTTTGGCCAAAATAATGCGTCAGCAAAACAGACGGCCTAAATAACCTAAAGGGGAAGGCCCGCTATCCAGTGACGACTGTACTGCACGAGTGTGACAGACGCATATGCTACGGACGTACAGACCACGCTACGGCAATATATGTTGCAGTAGCCGGAATCGATAATGCTTTTAGCGGTGCCGCCTAATGGGCCTAATGCTGTAAACTTAAATAGCCGCGATATTTCGTCGATTTTTTTCAGAAACTCCCGTCAGTTAACCTAATAAGTGTACGTTTCAGCACGAGTGCGAGTGTAATGAGGCATAATGCACTGTAGACCGTATTGAAACGTACCTATTTTATGACCGCGATCGACGGTGTGTTCTGCCTGAGACGTGCGTGTGATAAACAGACGTGAGACACGTTTCAATCGTCGCGTTTGACGGAGACAGATTATAAGCGTTGAAAGATAGAAAAGAGAGAAGTTTATTTGCCATGTCAGTCAACAAAGCTGCAAATGCATAGGCCCACACAACTAAGTACGTCTTGAAATAAGTAAGTAAGCAATAAAGCGTGCTTCTTATCGAAGTGGCATTATAGTCTGATTTCATTCTCGTATCATTAACAGCCACCACTGCTGCCAGTGCCTCAGTATAGGATGGCTTCCCAGAAAAGTCTCTCCGGCCGACAATTTACCGGTAAAAATTCGGCCCGCCCGGCGGCCGCCCGGGCGGGGCGAATTTTTATCGGTAAATTGTCGGCCAGGGGAAGACTTTTTTGGGGAGTGATCTTATAATGAGGAGACTTTTTATGTAGCTGGCAATATTTAGATGAAGGGGACACATATCAATTATGCGATTCTCTCCTCGGGCGGATTTTTCATCGGAGAGACATTTTAATGTGACACCTACATTTCCGTGAGCACGTGTGTATCAGCGCCGAATGGGATTAGCCGCTGATGTATATAGACGTGGTCGCAATAAACAGCTAGCTGCGGACACTTGAGAACGCAGCGGAAGACATGTTTATAGCACCAATGCGCTGATGATGCGTTTATTATTTGCTGGAGCCCGAAGTCCACTTGTTTCAATAATCTGGGATGTGCTGTAGCCTACGTATGCTTAATCCGCAACAACTTCCAGTGGTGTCGTGAGAGAGAGGCATGGGCAATAGTGCCCTTATATTCTAGCAGAAGCGTCATTAAGGGGGAGAAAGCTGAAGGGTCTAATGACTCCCCAATGATTTATAATTTTAATTGTTTCCATGTAAATTGTACCTTTGGAACAGTGTTATTGCTGCAAGAACAATGCCGTACGTCGATTGAGATCCCCAAAGATTACTGAGACGCCCGATGATTTACTGTAATGACGCCACTGTATTTTAACCTGTCTTAAAATTGTCTTTAAAAAAACGATATTTGTGCAGAAAATATTTAGGGAAATCAAAAGACAAAATGAGTTGAAATTTTAAGTGACCGTATCTTTTCTGACAGAAATCAGCAGTTGGTGTTTGCCGGAAAATTGCTACAAGTTTCCAGCCCGTCTTCCAAACTTTTAACTGTTGCACGTCGACGTTGGAACAAATCACAACAACTTGCACAAATGGAAGCCTACGAAAAGTCGAAAACAAATAAATCCGCAGCAGTTTAACATGCACAGATGTTGTGCGTGTTGACCAACTATTAGTCCATGCCCGACAAGTTGACGTAGTAGAATTTCAGCTTCAGAAAGGTGCGATCGCTTCGATTTAATGCTCCAGTAGTCTACAAAACTGCGTCCTCCGAAATATTTTTATCACCTTTCTTTCTACTCAACAAGGAGGGCCGCTACGACAAGAAATTTGGGAGCTCATAACGAGGAAAACGGACAAGACTAGACTAGACTAGAATTCGCCGACATTATTCCCACGGAGCATAGCAATACAGCGCATTTTTAACGAAAGCGCGCTCTCTCAACTCAGCCTTTTATTCCTCCGGGTTATGCAAATCGAGTACCGGCCCGTTTGGCTGCGATACAAGCGTGACGCGTTCACCTGTGTCGGGTAGCAAGCAACACTGGCAGGTTCGTGGACGCTTCGTAGCTCTGCGACGGGTTTTCCACACAACCTTTAACCTATTGGTTATAATCTATTTGTTTCGATCGAGTTTTCGATATTGGTTAGGGTCACCAAGATATCGGTCTCGTTTAGGCTACATAATTGTGTGTTGGCAACCAATTTGTGAGGGACACGGCCCCTTCTCTTTAAACAATTTGTAGCAACCCCCACCCCTTGGTGATGCAGCGGTGCAGAAGCTAAGTCCTGTGATGCATGCAGTCGAAGCGTGATGGGTGCTTAATATACACTGTCACAGATAACAACCACAATGTCATGTACGTGTCTGAGTTGACATCACACTTTGTCACGCAATGCTCGCAACGAAAAAAACCCCAGCTCACTTTGTCAATGAGTTGCCAAATATTGACCGAGCTTTAAAATACTGTCACTAGCCCACTCTGTGGACGATTTGCATCAAAGAGATCACTGAATATATCATCACACCTTAACTGTGTCGCTGCACTACTTTGTGAAAATAAATGTAAGAACATTAACTAACGATAATACGCAACAAGCGTGTTAGCAAGGCCTATACGCGAAAAAGACACTTTAGACCAAGATCCGATAGTCTTAATCATTAGGTCTAGCAGTTGATTTCATTAGCTTAGTTATTATCCGAAGCCGTGGCAAATTAGTGCAGTTGGACAAAATGATATACTTCCACTCTGCAGTTGTATCACGGGTACCGGCAGGGCATTCTCCCGTTATTTTTGTGGAGTTGACGCAACTGCACGACAAGTCGAAACAACGGGGTTTGAATTTACAACATGTCGGTATCTATTTCTGTCATGTTCTCGGTGCGGCTACTAGGAATTAATGCGCAGCACACAATTGGCGGCTGTAGTTCTAGTAAGACAACAGACTATTGCGCGTGCACATCCGTTTGTCGGACGCTGTCTGGCCGCCATATATACTTGAATTAAGCCTCGACGCACGGCGAGGATCAGGCCTTCATACTTACTGTACTGTGCTAGGCCTATATATCAGCTTTGGTTACCGACAACGATGGCTAAAAATAGCAGAATGCAACAATGCGGACAATGATCTACATAATAGTTCTGTTACCTAAAGTTTCTCCAGTGCTATAACGCCCACTCCTGTATCCTTTGTGTAGTAATTATTAATGTATTCTGCTACTGATGCACATTTTTAATTGCTCTTCTATCTCGGAAGTCTTTATCTTTATATACCTCCGCCCCTTGCAAGCGTAGCAAAGATCGAGATAATGTTTCCTGCGGCTCAGCAGACTTATCGACTTCTGGATTGCTCAGAAAACTACGAACATATTCCAGTGAAAATTTGTAGAGAAAAGGGCTTAGATGGTGATATAAATTAGTGTAAAACAGACACGATTTTTTGATTTAACAGTCAAATAGACGTTTATAAGCCTACATAAAATCTACTGCAAGGTTCACATTTTTCCATCATTAGCCGACGCTGGATATAATAATCAGTTTAGTGGCTTCGCGGTCATTAAGTGCCTTTAAATATTCATAGTTTGTTGAACGTAGTTAGCTGAAGACGCGCTTCGCGTGTTGCACTGTACTGAACGCGCTTCGTTGAGACTAAAATCCATTAGACGGAAAGCGCAGTGGCTAATAGGTCCTACGGCCAATGTCCTGCGAAGTGCAAAAGCTGTCTAGTGACCTCCGTGTTGCTGACCTGCTTGGTAATACTTTGGCTGGTCTTTTTTCCTGTTTCGTGTCTGCTAGCGGTCCGCAAAGACCGCAAGTGACGTCTGCTGTCTGTGTTGATAACTGCTGCTGCATGCCGCTTTTACCCAGTGACGCAACTAGCAGCGTCATGCGTTTGTACACTATCTACAGACCTTGAAATAAATGCTGCATCATAAAGTATGAAGAATTTGAGCCCCTTTGTGGAAAAGGAAAATGTGGTATAACTTTGAAGTTATGCATTTATCAAATTTTAACCTTCAAATGCGTTTTTTCGGTCTCATGCTGCTCAGAACCTATCTGGATTTTACGAAAAGACCCCGGCTGGAAAATGGTAAAAAGTGAAAAAATATGGAGGGGAAAGAGATAAGCGGAATGTGTAGGAATGATAACATTATGTTAACTTCGTCGTTAAAAGAGCTTAATGCAGACAATGAGTGGTATCTTAATTCGCTGAACGTCTGAAATCACTTCTGGTCGAAAAAGGTGCGTAAGTGTTCGACAGAATTAAAACAAAATTCAAACAAAATCGTTTACAATAAAACAAAAACTTAAGGTGTTGTTTTAGGTTTACTGCATGTTTAGCAATAGTTGAATTTTATAATTATTTTTAACCTTTAAAAGTATCAGGGTAAATGGTATCACTTTTAGTGTGGATAGTTTCATTGTGGTCAGTCGCTGTGGTCAACTACAGTTCATTTAACATAAATTTTTGTAAATCGGTCGTTAACTGTTCAGTGACTATGCAAAAATTTAATATCGTTTAAATACGATTTGAGCAATTTTAAGTCGTAAAGATTCTTGACATTAGGCATTAGTGTTTAATTAGTTAGTTTAACTTTGGCGTTACCGTTATAACAGCAAAGCTAAGCCGAAACAATAGGGTACAGCAAAAGTAGAGTTCTAAACAGTCACTGCATTGACACAGAAAGAAAGAATACAATAATTTCACAATATGATGATTGATGGCTGAATGGGCAAGCTCGTCCAGGGCGCGAGGAATAACCTGCCACGGCAATACGCCAAGGTGAAAGAGTGAATCGTTTCAGTGACTTTGTCGATCGGTAGAGAAAGAACTGGGGGTCGCCTAGTAGGCCTATGTAACTCGTTATTGCGTGCAAAACATTGCATGAAGTTTCGCCTGTTTTGCACCGTTTGCATGATATCTACAAAAATGCAACAATACGTTGAAGATCATTGTAAATTGGTAATCATAGCCGTAGAATAAGAATTCAAATGTTACGAATTTCTATTTTTTAAATTTACAAAATTTACAAATTTTAAAAGCTTCGCTTATGTGCAAAAGGCATTTTAATGAATTTTAAAAGTGTACTTAACTTAGGCCTACATTTGTTAATTTTTGTGAACTTTGACACGTTAAGTCACGAATTCTCTATCTACCGGTATTCTTTCAACTAGATTACAGAAACAATTGCAAGGTAAAATTACAGACGAAAACAAAAAACAAATTGCGAAGTCTTTCACATAAATTTTGGTAAAATAGTACAGTGGCGAGTTTTTTCCTTTTTTTGGAAAAATGGAGAAGCTCCCCCCTTGCGTACCCGGCCGACTTCACGCTTTGGGTTTTGACGCAAGCGGAACCGAATGGCGTTTTACACTCAGGCCTAGGGGCGTTCGCACGTCTTAACAACAGCCGGACAGACCGATGCTCGATTTGCCTACCCGGGAGGGATGAAAGGCTAAGTTGATTCGGCTGTCTGGCTTGTTGGTTGGTTATACATCTATACAAACGTGACTTATTCTAGACGGAATAGTATTACTGGTATTTTACTATTGGCCTTCGGGGCATTCGCGCGATGATGGATCGAACTTTACTACTTTACGTGACGATTTCGCTCGCCAACGTTCTCTTGTTCACAATTCTAACGATGGACATGATGGTGATGATGTTGACGTCATAATAGCTGTAAATGTAGGCGCGCTGACAGTTGACCAATGACCCCAAAAGGTCAAGGTCGTGACCCCATCATCTTTGAGGAGCCGTATCTCCATAACGGTGCGCGATAGACGCATGGTCACAACGGACCACCCATAGGAAATCGCCGACCGCGAGTCGAACGGACGCGCTGACAGTTGACAGGGGATGACGACAATGACACGCAGACAGACAAGCAGACAAACAAACAAAGACACAGCCAAACAGACAGACAGAGTGACATCCAGTAGTGTGTTTCTATGTCTCTGTGTCGATCTGTGTGCGTCTGCGGCGGTCGTTTATGGCGCCGTAATTGACTTTGGACGCGGTCAACGTGACGTCGGACCGTTATAAATACGGGACGGCGTGACAAACGGAGCGACGGACGGAGAGACGACACGTCATTGCACAAGGCTGTTTGTTGTCGCTCAGTGCTTTGCTGTCCCGCCATGCCTCGCGGCTGATGCAGTTCCAGGGACGCTGCTATCTCAGCCTATTTGCTAAACGTTTACGCGACGACATCATGCATTCTGGCACAAGGTCATGCGAAAAATCTGCAAAATGTGTAAGTGAAAACATTTCCAGAAATGTTAGCAGAGTCGTGTTTTATGTCAGGGGCTGTTTTCAGCCATTTGCATATAATACGTTGTCATTATTCTATTGTCTACAGTATTTGTGCTACTTCACTCGTATGCCTGACTAATCGTTGCATGCTTTACCAATACTCTGTTTACACGAGGAATCATACATGAAACACACTTATTATACGCCGTTATCAAGCCAGCTCTAAAAGTGCACGACATGTGCTCTAAGTTTGCTTCATGTATGCTTCTTAGTGTAAACGGGGTATAAGTGGCGCCCGATGATGTATCTGCCGTTTCACCAATGAATGCTTACAAAATACTATCATCAAACTGATGATTCGCTTTGTAACACACCTCATTAACTGCGCTGTGTTGTTAATATCAAAGTCAACTCAGCCTTTTATTCGTCCGGGGTAGGTAAATCAAGTACCGGTCTCTCTGGCTAGGGTTAAAGCGGGGCGCGTTCACCTGTGTCTGGTGGCAGGTAACGCTGCGTGATTTCATATGGCAGATGAAACTCCGTAGCTTTGAGGTGGGTTTTCTATGAAAATCTATGTCGTTATATAGTGCAGCAGATACGTATAGGTGTTATATGTAGGATATTTTCCCCTGAACATATCCCTTCCTCGGACGTTTTTCCCCTAACGTTTAACCGGCGGACGTTTCCCCTCCCGTTTCTATGACATTCGGACATTGTCCCTTTTTGATTGTCATCCATCACAGGCTTGCGGGCTAAGCCTTCGAAAGCGGGCGGGGGAAGTGTCCGGGCGGCAAAATGTCCGAGGGGGAAACGTCCAGAGGGAAATGTCCGTCTTTCGTGGATTCACGGCCTGCATGGATTACAACGGGACATTCTGCCTTGTTTACCTGATTTGTGACGCTGATGAAGGGACATAAATGCGGCATAAACTCTCGGTTTAGCCCATATATCGTACGTACGGTCGGTCATATATGGCACGAGTGGATACTGGGCATCTATCATTACAGGCTGGTCGTGGATTTATGTGCTTTACAACTGGAGCCTACATCATCTGGCATTATTCTGAGAAGGCGTTTAGGTTCATAAAAGGACAGAAATGAGCTGGACTAAAATTAACTAAAATCACTGTTCAGTGCAGTTTATTTTTTATTTTTGTTGTTCTGTACACTCTTATAGGGGTGGGGTGTTTATGCACTGTTTGTGTAAAACGACACAAAATACAACTAAAAGCGTGCAATGATGCGTTTGTTTTAGACAATTTTCAGCTGTTTCGCAACGTACCTATAAGTCTTATGGTCTGCCTAAAACCGAATTGCACGCGAGTTTTGGTTTAGTTTTCTTTAGTGATATTTCCAGTTGTACACGCATTACTTAATGAAAAGAAAAATAAGTTTATATCACAGGAACAAAATTACGAAAACTGGCAAGGTTTGTCTGATTTTTTTTGCATTGTATTACCCAATATCCAACCGGCCTCAAAACTCGACGCACTACCACAACGACAATCGAATTTAGTCTGTCGAGCTCAAAAAATTGAAAAAAATGATGTCATATGGCATATGCATATACACTGTTTCAAAAAAACGGGCACCCTTTTTATTTCTTTCATAATTCACTCAAATGATGATCAATTTACACGAAATTTTTACCAGATGTAGCTGAAGAAATGTTAATTCAAAATATGTGGACAAAATATGGCTGTTAGTTAAATATTCTTTGCTAGTTGTGATGTAATGCTGACGTCATAGCGTGGCGCGAGTACAAACTGGTTTGTCACAACCGGTGCTGTAAG
>Ga0056128_1013097_pt1 | contig 10068 bp, 7 predicted proteins | sample WorMetLIZISLAND2_FD_71113 | JGI IMG/M metagenome (GOLD analysis project Ga0056128, IMG submission 71113) | Marine gutless worms symbiont microbial communities from Max Planck institute for Marine Microbiology, Germany - Olavius geniculatus... ... | reverse complement strand
CGTCACTTGATTTTGCTGTCAACCGCTTCTTTATGAAGCTTTTTAATACAAGTAACATTGAAATTATAAAAGCTTGTCAATGCTATTTTTCTTTTGAATTACCAAGTGTCATAATTCCTAAACGTGTTCATAAATTTATACGCAAATTCGAATGACGAGATTCGAGATTTCTGCGTCATTATTTTGTATTCCTTGACTTTATTGTGTTTATATTATTACAGTAAGCTTAGGTAGTTAAAATTCTGTTGCCTATCAATGGTCATGTGACTGATTTTGTCATATTATTGTATACGTTTATTTTTATTTTTTTTTCTTTAATTATTTTGTTGTGCTACCAGTGATTGTGAATAAAGATTTTCAATATACAGTCGACGTGCCGCTGCAGTGCTGGTGCACCGACTCATATCATGCTGGAGTGGGTAAACGAGCACGCGGAAAGTTGTGAAAACAGTGCCAGTGTGGTTTAAATAGCCATACAGCAAGAGAGCGAAAGAGAGAAAGAGTAGCCGACTAGCCGATGCTGTCATGTGTGTGTTTTTTGCCGTTGGACGCGTGGTGGCCACGCGGTGGCCAGCGAGTAATTAGTAGCGTTTGTTGACAGACAGCGCCTGGCTGGCCATATCGCTCTCACCGTGACAGGCGGTCAACTCACACCGCTTGATTGATACTGGAGTACGTTACACTTTTGCCTCCATTTCGCCGCGCCTCTTGACGTCCGCTGAAACAATCGACTCATGACATATGGCGCGCCGGGTCCGTACTAGATACCGTGCACTGCTGGAATGGATAAGCGAGTACGCAGTACGAGCTTATACCACTTTAGACAGTGCTGTAACCACGCTCAGATGGCATAGACTATACAGTACCCCGTCGTTTGCTTTATGACGCACCACCGCAGCCAAAAATTGTGAAATAAATACCAGTGCAAACTGAGTGTGCATGTTTAATGGAAATGACTGCACGCATGGGCGACTTTCTTGTCCATTTCTTTCTCTATCTTCATTCTTTCCTTCGCTTTTCTTTTTGCTTTTTTGTCGTCCTCTTTTTTTCTCCGTTTTAGGTCCACTTGTCAGAGACAGCAAAGAGGTGCTGCTGACTGTCGCAGAGGGAAGAGAACGGACGGCTCGCTATAGTTGACATACTTCTATTTTGTCGCTATAGTTGAGTCTTGCCGCTTGTGTAAGTATGTACGTCTAGTCTGAGTTAATTGTGACACATGAAACGAGTGCAGAGCGCATTAGCACATTTTAGCGCATTTTTTTGTGCACGAGGCAGTTACCGCGTCCATGTCTCGTCTGATATAGTGACTACGTAACGTGCTACTTCGTGTCAGTTCGTGCTTCAGCCGTAGACTTGGAACTGTATTTTAGCTAGAGCTGCTGTAGGCCTAAATGCATCCGGCCATCAGTCTGTACTCTGTAATGGTGACGTGAACATTGAGTATATACTGAGTACTGAGGACATACACTGTATAGCATTCCGCGTCGCTGTCAGTGAACTTAATCGATGTCTTATATAATTAACTTTCGTAATTTTTTTACTCACACATGTATTGATTAAATTAATTTGCATATCGTTGGAGTTGAGATATGTAATCGTAAGTTAGCAAATACGATTTTCATTGGCTAAGCTATAATGGCTTTTTGCTACACTTAGCAGTCATCGTCCCTCGCGTCGTCGTGCATCGCTGTCGTTAATTGACAAAGCAGACCACTGTTTTCTGAGTAAATGCTCCTCCGATAAATTTCGCGTAATAATTTGCACGTAAATTACGCGTATTTCCCGCCCGCCAATCTCTCGTAATTTTCGAACCTCCAACCCCAGTAACGACCGCCGTTGCTGCTGTAACCGTAACGACGTGTGCGTAACATGTAGGCTAGGCCATGGTCTAATGAATTCAGCAGTCACTCCATGCATAGATAGGCCCAGCTGCTGCTGCTGCTGCTGCGGTTGTGTATTTTACACGGCGCTCTGACGATTGATAACGCAAGCCACGAGTCAGTCCTGTCAGGTGATGAAGCGCTCTCGCCGGATGGATAGAATACTCACGACTGTTTGTGCCTCGCTCGCTGCTATCATCCACAGTCGCCGACCGACGCCGTAATGGCGATGGGGCGATCGCTTCCACACCGGCGTTTCATTCCTGGAGATTTTTGCCAAAAGGTTGTGTACTTTGTGGAAAAATCATCGCAGAGCTACTGAGCGTCACCTGCCATATGATGGAGTGAGTCTGTGCATAGGCGCCCATGCGAACGCGCCCCGCCCCAACCCCAGGCAGACAGGCTGTTATTCGATTTACGTATACCCGGAGGGATGGAAGGCTGAAAACTCCTATAGTGTTGTAGTCTTATACTCTCAAATTTTCTCTATCGGTGCCAGTGGAGGTTCGTAAACGACGTTCCTTTCGGATTTTGTCGATATCTGTGTCGGATTGAGTCGAATTAATCGAATTTTGGCACATCTCTGCATGGTCGGCTGTTCTGGCTGTCGTACAGGCGAGTTTTGTGTAATTTGTGAGTAGCGAAGGAAATAAATTTTCATTCATTTCATGTGTACGGTCCAGAGAGATAAACGGTCGATTGGCCGATGGTGATTGATGTGGTTTACTGGACGTTATTAAAATGACTGGCAACGTGCTTGGACCGACCGACCGACCAACCGATCTACAATAGTTTGTCTCTCTTTCAACTGAGGCTCATGTCGCGTATAATAGCGATGTATCATGGAACTCTATCTATACCAGGCTTTCATGGATGTCCTGTCTGCAAAGTAAACAGTTTGAACTTATGACAGCCACGGGGCGTAACTCTGCGCCTAAAAGTGGGGTTAAATCCGCGAGAAGCCGAAAGATTATAGCTGAATATTGGCATAAATTTTACTATATAGATTTAATGTTATTATACTATTTTTCTACTATACATAAGCACTGTTTATTATTCGCCAGTCGGTTTGCAATTTCAGGGTTTTAGTGCTGTCAGATTTCTGTAGTTTATTTTTTACTTTCTGAAAGTTAAGTATCTTAGCAACCCCCACCTTATAGTGTAGGGTTGCAATCCCTAATCCCCCCTCCGGGGTTTCTCCATTATGACAGCAGCCTACGGTTTGATGCGTCTATATGAGTACAGAGCAATTATATTGGCAAGTGTCAATCAGTTAGTATTGTGATACTGCACTGTATTGTAGAGATGGGCGAAACCGAACTTCGGCCCATCTCTACTGTATTGTCGGCCTGCTGTCACAATTCACAGAACAGTCTGCTGATTCTATTACCACCATATTTACTACACTTTTTGCATAGGTGTGATCATTTTGCGATGATCTTCTGTAGGTTCATGTGCGACGTTTCTTTCTGGTTTTTGTCAGCATTCGTACTGAACTGCGAATTGAATTGATGGATCTTCAAACGGCAGCGACAGAGAAACGAAGTGACGAAATAAATTGCTGTGTCGCAAACTGTCAGTCTATCTCCAGACATTTCGTCGCAGTTCATTCTTAGAGTGTGCGCTGCAGCCGAAGATCGCAGCAATCAATAAAACCCCTCATTTTGGAAGTTCAGGGTCTTTCAAAGTCATCGATGTTGATACGACTGAAAAGCTCGTCACTAGTGCTTGTTGTGATAGGCAGCATGCACATGCCTATCTGCAACCGTTTTCACGAAAGACTGGCCAACAACGGTAAAATAACGATTTTTACGGGGGTACCGCTCTTTGATGCCCTCCTGCGCAGGTTTCCTTGAACCTGAAAAATCGAGACTTGGACAATCGAAATCTACGTTCAATGCTGAAAATTTCATGTGCAGCTTCTCCATGTCTATCTCAATTGCTTTCGGCGCAATTCGCTCTTGAAATGTGTGTCGCAGCCCGAAATCGCCAAAAATCCATAAAACTTCTATTTTGTCGTTTAAGGTCATCCAAGGTCATTGAATTCGGTGGCAATCGAGAGCCAGTGTACGACTTCCTATTTGTGATTAATAGTAACGTAGGTCCTATATCGCACCGTTATTGAGATACATGTACAGTGACTTATTGGTTAAAAATCGCAAATTTTTCCTACCCCTCTCTCATTTAGCGCCATCGTTCGGGATGACCCCTCCAAGTTTATGGAGAAGCTTTACGGTTCCTGAAACTAAAGTCTTCCAGGCAGCCAACGGTGAAGATTTGGTGATCCTAGCTTGCACCGTTTTTGACTGATCCACCCGTGTAACAGACGGACAGACGGACAGAATTGCAATGGCTAAGACGCGCTAAAGCAGTCTAGCTGCTTTCGCGCGTAAAAATAGAATACGTGTGATTGGTATCATCGAACTGTAGGCCTATATACGATTGCAGCTTTGTCTGCGGCGCTCGCACCGCGAGCATGTAACAGCAGTGCGCACGTGGTCGATACTGAGGTCGTCAGCTGTATATGTAGCCGTCGGTTAATAATAATTGTAGCCTATACAGCCAAATAGTGTAGGTAACGAGCCAGCTGTCCTATCACTCCTGTATGTGTTTTGCTGCAGCGTGTGTACTGTATATACACCGTGTGTTGCGAACTTGCGAGCGTACTGGGTGGCGCGTAAAAAGCGATGCTTTCTTTGCGTAGATCGAGCAATCGGCATTTCGGAAAGGCTTGATCATTGCAGTGGAGTGCAGTCATGTTGAACGGTATATATTGGTAGTGCAACGGTAGGACGTTGTACTTGCGATCGAGAGATTGCGGGTTCGACTCGCGGTCGGGTCGCTATCAAGAGATAACTGCTTGGATGGGCGACTGTCTGCAGACAGGTGAACAGTTCCGGTATATAAACAGTACTAAGGTCAACTCATCCTCTGCCTTTCTAGAGTAGGTTAATCGAGTGCCGGCCTTCCTGGCTGGATTTGAGATGGGGTGCGTTCACCTGTGTCGAGTGGCAAGCAACACTGTGTGATCCTGTCTGGCAGATGACGTTCGTTTATTCCATAGCTTTGAGGTAGGTTTTTCTTTTCACGAAAAGCTATGCCCCTTAAACCTTAAAGGTACATGTATAAGTTGCACTTTTTTGCGCCTCCCGGTGTGCGTAGTTGCTGGTTAGGTCGGTTCGCCTGTGTATATACATGTACAGTATACGATTTATCGATCTCGATCTCTTGTCGTTGGTGCGATTTATGCTGATGAGACGAGTGCGTGCAGTTGGGAACGTTTAGCGCCCGGTCGTCTGTGATGAAATTGCGTGGACGATCTGTGTATATATTAGAGCTATTGCAAGGCCGACTGCCTATACACCGCGAGTAATATACTGCAGTGCAGGGTGCTGTGCCCGCTTGAATGGACGGTTGGACCACCAGCGTTGCACGTCTCGTTCAATTTATGGTAGTAGTTACGGTTGTTTTTGTGTTGGGAAATACTTTCATTTCTTAAGTTGTGCTTCAACGTTGCTGGTCGGGCCACGTGCAGAGCAGTTAGCTTGCAACATGCTCAGTTACCAGTCGAGTTTTGGCTAGTGTGCACGACATGTCGTCTCTCTGTCGTCTGTCGTTTATAACGCAAGAATTGTGGGTAAACGGTACGTCGTAGGGGGTCGGCGATGATGTCGTTAGATAGGGCGATGACGAGTTTCCATATGCTGTCAATAGCAATCATGCAATTTGCAATTTTGAATGCAAAATTGTTGTCTGCAGCCATCGACATTTGCGCCAATTTACCGTATTATGTATGCCCTAGCGTTGATTGTAGCGTTCGATATAGCAGCGTCACCATAGCTTGTGTGGGGCTGTAATGACTCTGGGAAATCGTTTTTTCCGCGATCGAAAGTCGGATATGCGGCATGGTCGGCCCACCCTAGCGACAGCTGGGCTTCTTGTTTCTGAGTGGCAGTCGGTATGTGTAAAGGTCTGAGTTTGTGACATTGTGTTGTGTGCTATAGCTGCCGGTGTATCGGTAGGCCGAACGTCCTCACCGCTCGTCCTCTCACAGCCAGTGCGACCGTCCACCGCACTGGATGCTGGTCCGTCTACATCTGGGTCTCAGCACTCCGCTGCGTCATCGGTGACGTCATCGTTCATCACACCCCGGAACAGTCGGCTACGTCGCTCACTGCGTGGTACTGAAGCTCGTGTTGCTGGGTTGTCTCGTGCTAGCGACGTGGGCGGTCGTCTTCATGATGACTCCATCAGGCCGACGACAAAGCTAATCAACGACTTCTCAGGTCTCTGTCTTACCTTGGCTTCTGTTATTTGCACAAAAGTGGTGTTTTCCATTTCGCTTAATCACATTTCACTGAATAATATTTCGTCTAGTGTCATTCTTCTGCGGATGCGGTTAATGTTCGGGTTAGGGATTAAGCGAATGGGACCGACCGGAAGTCGAACCCACGACCTCGTCATCGCAAGTTTAACGTCCTCACCGTTACACTACCAAACCCGGAGAGGACCAGAAGTGCTTTAAAATCTTGGAAGCGGCAGCTGACTGGCATGAGCTAATGATACCGCAGCGCACTATGCGGCCATCCATTGTCGATGTTAGCGAACAATTGGACCTGCGGTTTACAGCCAGCAGACATACCACCGCCTCAATCAGCTACACTAGGTTTCATCCCGTATAGAACGTAAGCTAAAAAGGTTAAATGTTGAAGGCGGTGTATATATAGCTACGTGGAAAGCCCATCGCAAAGCTACTGAGCGTCACCTGCCATCTGGGATCACATAGTGTTACCTGTTACTCCTCACAGAGGAACGCGCCCCGCCATAATCTCAGCCAAACAGGCCAGTCTCGATTTACCTGCCCCTGCAGAAGGATAGAAAGCTAAGTTTACCTAGGTGTTGGTTGTACAGCGATGGTTTATTCGTTCGCAGACAGTCATTTATCCAAGTTTTAATAATATAAAAATTACGTATATATTATATAATCACTTGAAGTATAGCAACACGATTGTTAGTCGAACCCATGATATCGCGATCGCAAGTTCAGTGTTCTAACTGTTACGCTACCAAGCCAGGAGAGAACCATAATAGAGTAAGGACTTCCTCTACTGACTTTTATGTTTGACAGCGTGGTCGGCGGCGGCGGCAGTGCGAGATCCTCGTCGTCAGAACGTTGAGGGCGGCATGCAGTCCTCCATGGCCGTCAGACAGCGACCTTCAGGCACCGCTGGGGCCGGGGCCAGGGTGGCAGGGAAAGAGCCGGGTAGTGGGACATCAGCTGGTGGGGGTCTGTCACTGAGCAGCACGGCTTCCAACGACACGGGCTATTCGAGCATCGGTAACAACAACAGCGCTGAACGTACTTCATCTTGTTGGACCGCCAACACTACAGACCTCACCAAGCCTTCAGGTGCTTTTTTATTCACCTGAAATGTTAGCAGTAAGCGCATGGTTGATTCGGGTCCGCCATTTTGAAGGGCCGCCGAAAATCTGTTTTAGACGACAGACGAAACCGTATTTTGTTAAACGCTAAAGTTCTAACACCTACCTTAAGGCTTACCCATAGCCCTGTTCCCAGCCATTTTCCTAACCATGGCGGCTCGTATGAATGGCGGGCCGACACCACTTACCGTTAGACACGCACAGTGGCACATGCGCTAGGCCTAAAGTACGCTAAAATAAGATATATCAATATACGTATATACGTGTTTTATTAAAAAAATAGAATTCATATGATACGAATCTTTGAACGTTGATACAGTCAGAAGAAACAAGTAAATTAAGAGCGTGAGTGACAGTGCTGACTGTTTATATAAACTATACTGGCCGATTTATTGCTGCTTTCCAGATATTTTTTACTGCCTTTTTCAGTTAGTGTATATGATGTAACTGAAAGCAGTCATGTTTGTCGTGACACCGTCTAGACGCGTCGGATGAGGTGGAACAGCGACGATCAGTGGCGGAACTTCGACAGCGCTTCCAGACACACAGCGTCTCACAGCCGACTCAACTGTCCCGACAGTGTGCCATCGACACCGTGCTCTCTTCCACACCCGCCCCGACCACAGGTATAATTTTCACGTGTATTACTCTCCTTTATACACTTTGCGATTTCAGAGCCCTTAAGGTATTTCATACGAAATGTCAGAGGCAGCTGCTGCAAATCAAATGGCACCAATTCATCCGGAACGAGGACATTACCGAGTCCACTGGCCTGCCATCGATCGCAGGGTCAATCAGCCGTCGCCGCAACTCTCTCTTCGGTCACGTCGCCAGGTTGCAAGAGGACATTCCAGCGCACAAGGCACTCAGCTGTCATATTTGACCTATTGATTGGACGTCCACCAGGTAGCCAATGGAGTCGCCCAGGCCGTCCTCGCAACAGATGGGTTGACCAGATTCGGCAGGACAACAACCTCCTGCCCGCCGACCTCTGGAGGCGTGCCGTCAGTCGTGGTCACCACGGGGCGACGCTATAGGCCTCTGCTGACTAAGCAGTGATGATGACGACGACGACGACGACGACGACGATGACACTCTGCGAGACTCTTTTTGAGACTCTGGTATGAAGTAATGCTGCTACTGCTATACCTTGGAGTCGATACACTCAAAGAACTTATTGTAAATATCGAATGCTAGTTCAGTTCAGTCCCGTTGTTACACAGAAGTATCACGTCTTGCACAGAATTTGACCTTTGCTCCAGTAGTCGCCACCCCGTTCATAAATATAGGTTTCCTTCTCTGATCTATAATGTCACTCTTGTACGGTAACCCATTCCCTGGCCGACCATGGACCATGCGACCAGTCAACGTTGGGTCTGTCGCTGCAGTCAATTCACCCGTTTTTCCATCTTAATTCTTTCCCACTACACCAATCACCGACCTGGTCCCTCATAAGGAAACGATTGGCAGTATATAGGCGGCGGCAGCTGCAGAGCATTGTCAATGTTTGGACATAAACACGGGATTGTTGTGCTAGCGGTGCAGTCGTGCTGTCTGCAAGCCGTTAACATAAAACGGCTTACAGACATTAACCATCCGGCAGAAGCACTTAAGATTTCAACACTGGACCGGTGTGATTACTGGAGTGCGTCGTGTTTTGCTATATAGATATTACTGTTCTGCTGCATGGCGAGCAGTGATGGACGTTGCTAATGTAAACATTCCGTAGCTAGGCGCTGAGCAGGTGTGTATATGAAGACCTGTAGACAGAGATTGGCAGAAGTAGTTCAGTGATCAGTTGCTATGGCGTCAATCTTGTAGCCAGACAGTAGCCTGTGTGATTTCCGTTTTGTGTTACTACTTAGTTACCCTTTAAAGTATTTTATCATTTACATCTTGGTTACTGGCATGACCAGAAATTTGAATTGGGGGGGGGCTTTGTTTCCTTTATTAGTCCGCCCGAAAACGATAGTTTTTGGAAGGACTTATGTTTTATCCCAGATGTTTTTAAAAATTTTTTTGTCAACGCGAGATCTTCGAGATGCGTGGGCCGACCGGCTTGAAATTTTGCACGATGGTCAGTACTAGGCCGAATTTTATAATGCCGGTCCAAAAGTTTGGGGGGCGCACCCCAAAAAAATTTCAGGGGCCAAAAACATGCAAAATTTGTCCCGATTTCGGACGACTTCGAAGTTTGGCGACGAATGTCTCCGAAACGGATGAAGATATTCAAATTCGGATTCTTATTCCGTCTACCGCGATTCCTACTGCGTTAGGCGAAACAAGAACGGTGAAGTTTGGTCCAGTGACCTTGGAGATCTCGATGTTGAATCGTACCCACCCAAAGTGCATTTTTTGGAAGAACATATTTCGGTCCTTAGGGGGTGCTGTGCCCCCAAATTTTTACACGCGCTAGAGAATGACCAAGTCTTACTAGCGCACCCCCCAACGGGGATGGCGGCCCCCCTTACAACTTTTTTCAAAGGGGGTCAAAAATTGGCTTAAAATGAAATAAATGAGCCACTATAACTTCGGAGTTAGGGGGTGTAGCCCGACGAAACCTTGGCACTTGACGTGCCTGTAGGTGGGGGTGTTAGCGCAAGTACAACTTTTGGGGGCACCGCACTCCTTAAAATTTGGGAGGGCAAAAAACGTCCAAAATTTAGTACGTTTTACGACAACTTTCGAGTTTGACCGCAAATATCTCTAAACTGGATAGAGATATCGACAAGCGGTAAACGGCGTT